>ERZ780129.105-NODE-105-length-22540-cov-2.6031_pt1 | contig 22540 bp, 27 predicted proteins | sample MGYA00511368_ERZ780129 | MGnify/ENA primary metagenome ERZ780129 (study PRJEB29588, sample SAMEA2152467) | human gut metagenome | biome: human gut; feature: human-associated habitat; material: faeces | place: Denmark | collected 2008/2010 ...
AGAAAATATTCAGAAGTGTTACAAGCATATCAAAATGTTAGAGTAACCAGATGGAGTGATGAAAATTTAATAAAAAAATAATGGAGTTTCAATTTAGAAACTCTATTTTTTTGCTAGAAATAGTAAATAATATAGAAAAATAAACATATAATAAATATAGGATATTTCGTATATAAAGAAAGAAGGGAGAATATGAAAACACTATATTTTGACCATGCTGCAACAACACCAGTAAGTGAGCAAGTGTTAGCTGAAATGCTACCATATTTTGAGCACCAATATGGCAATGCTTCTGCAATGTATGCATTAGGCAGACAGTCTAAAAGAGCAATTGAACAAGCAAGAAAAAGAGTAGCAAATGCCATAAATGCTAAACAAAGTGAAATTTATTTTACTTCATGTGGAAGTGAAAGCGACAATTTAGCGATAAAGGGTATAGCATATGCTAATAGAAATAGAGGAAACCATATAATTACTAGTAAAATAGAACATCATGCGGTGTTAAATACTTGCAAAACTCTTGAAAAACAGGGATTTGAAGTAACATATTTAAATGTGGATAAAAATGGTTTTATAGATATTAACCAACTAATAAATTCAATAAGACCAACAACAATTTTAATATCAATAATGTTTGCAAATAATGAGATAGGCACTATAGAGCCAATACAAGAAATAGGAAAAATTGCTAGAGCTAATAATATTATATTTCATACAGATGCAGTTCAAGCAGTAGGAAATGTAAGGATAGATGTAAATAAATTAAATATAGACAGCTTATCAATGTCAGGACATAAATTTTATGCACCAAAAGGAATAGGAGCTTTGTATGTACGAGAAGGAGTAAAGTTTGAAAAAATACAAGACGGTGGACATCAAGAGAAGGATAAACGTGCAGGAACAGAGAATGTTGCTGAAATTGTGGGGTTAGGAAAGGCAATTGAAGATGTATATGCTAATTATGAAAGATATAACGAGCACTTACAAAATTTAAGAGATTTTTATATAGCTCAAATAGAGCAGAAAATACCAACTGCAAAGTTAAATGGAGATAGAAGAAGTAGGTTACCAGGAAATGCAAATTTTTCATTTTCAAATATAAATGCACAAAAATTACTATTGGAATTAGATGAAAAAGGAATATGTGCTTCAGCAGGTTCAGCTTGTAGTACTGGAAATCCGGAACCTTCACATGTATTAGTTGCAATAGGTTTAGACAGAAATTTATCAGAGGGAACTCTAAGAACTACTTTTGGAAAAGACAACACAAAACAAGATGTAGAATTCTTAGTGGATAGTCTAACAGATATTATTCAAAAAAAATACTAGCTTTTGCTAGTATTTTTTGGTATAATTAAATTAAACTTATTAGTAAAGCTTAATGATATTATTTTTCTTTGGAATCTGGTATATATTCTAATAAATCAGAAATCTCACAATTAAACGCTTTGCAAATGTTATTTAATTGTTTGATATCAACTCTTTTAGTCTCTTCATAATACATTTTTGAAATTGTAGCTGGTCTAATATGAGTTGCATCTGCTAAAGATTTCTGTGTCATTTTATGTTTTCCAAGTAAATCAGATAATTTTATTTTGATCATGAAATAATACAACCTTTCTATAATATTTTATGACAAATTTAGTCATATTTTGTCGAGTACTTGTATTTTACCACGAGATGTATTAAAATTACATATTATAAAATAAACATAACGACAAAAGTAATTTAAACACACACAGAAGTAATTAAACGAAAGAGGTGCATTTATGAAGTTAAAAGATATTCAAATAGAAGATGAGCAACATGCTAATAACAGAGAATGGAAAGAAAAAAACGAAAAATATTTAACCAATTTGCAAAAATTTTTAGATGCAACTGATAGCATAAGAGATGAAGAATTACAAAGACATATTATTGGACAAATGCTTAAATGTGATTTGGTTTTAACGGAAATTGCAGAAAGTGAAATTCAAAAAGCAAAAGAAAATAAACAAGTATAATTTTTTGTTAAAAATACATACTAATACAAATGAAAAAGTTAAACAACAATTTTAAAAAAATATTTATAGGATTTATGGCAGGTGTTATTAGTGGTTTATTTACAGCAGGAGGCGGATTAATACTAGTTCCTGCATTTATGTATATGCTAAAAATGGAACCGAAAGAGGCAAGAGCAACTTCTATTTTTTGCATATTGCCAATGGTAATTACAACAGCCTTTTTTTATTCAAAAAACTATTTGATTAATTGGAATACAGGCATATTATGTGCAATAGGTGGAATAATTGGTGGATTTACAGGTGCCAAATTATTAAATAAAATACCAGATAAATACTTAAAACTTGCATTTGCTATATTTTTAATATATGCAGGATGGAATATGTTGTTTTAAATAAGGATGTATGAAAAATGTTTGAGATACTAATAGGTTTTATTTCAGGAATTGTTAGCCGGAATGGGAATGGGAGGAGGAACAATATTGATTCTTCTCCTTTCTATCTTTATGAACCTAGATCAGCATGTAGCACAAGCAACAAATTTAATATTTTTTATTCCAACAGCAATAACCTCAGTTATTATAGGAATAAAAAACAAAAATATAAACGTAAAAGAAGCTTGGGTGATAGTGGTCTCAGGGATAGTTGGGGCAATAATAAGTGCTAATATAAGCAGTAATTTAAATGTAAACTTATTAAGAAAAATGTTTGGAGCGTTTTTACTAATAATTGCAATATATGAAATATATTCTTGGTTTAATATGTATATAAAGAAACAAAAAGGACATAATAAAGCTAGATAGTAATATTTAGTGAAAGGATGAAGATAAATGAAGTTTGTAAAAGGTATGTTAATAGGTGGAATAGTAACTGCAGGTGTTGCAATGATGTATTCAGAAGCTATGGGGGATAACAAAAGAAAAATGATAAGAAAGGGTAAAAAATTAGCAAGAAAGATGGGAATACTATAAGATTAAAAATGGAGCTTAGAAAATTCTAAGCTCCAATTTTTTTATCTACAAGGCTTATTACAAGGTGGTTCACATGGTCTTTCACATGGTTTTTCTTGGCATGGTGGACATTTCAATTCAACACCTTTTAAGCATTTTCCTTCATGTTTACATGAAGTACATACTTTACAATGTTTTACTCTGTCAACCCATACTTCGATTTCATATACACGGTTAGCACATAGAGGTCCAAAAACGAATTCTCCATTTTTATCTGTAAAAGTATGAGAAACTGGTCTTCTTTCATCCATACCATGTTCACAAACAACCTCAACTAACTTAACAACAGCGTCACAAACAGGCTCTTGGTAACAATCTTTAATAATTCCATAAATAACAGTTCTGTTATCTTCTGGTAAATTGATTTCTAAGTCATATTGTTTTCCTGTAGCCATAACACCATCTACATTTAAAACTGGGCATACATTCTTATCAAATTCCATAATTATATTCATTCCTTTCTTTTTTATATATAATATGAAAAAAATCGACAAAATGTGCAATTGATGAAAAAATATGGTAAAATTTCAAATGTTAGAGTATAATGTATAAAGCAAAAAGAAAGGAATAAAAAATGGACAATAGACCAATAGGAGTATTTGACTCAGGAGTAGGCGGAATGACTGTTTTAAAAGAACTAGCAAAGCAGTTGCCTAATGAAAATTTTATATATTTAGGAGATACAAAAAGATTTCCATATGGAAGCAAATCAAAGGAAAGTATAATAGAACTAACCAAAGATGGAGTAGAATTTTTAATAAATAAAGGAGTAAAGCTAATAGTAATTGCATGTGGAACAGCTACAAGCCAAGCACTAGAAGAAGTACGACCTTTATATAATATACCAATAATAGGCGTTATAGAGCCTACAGTAAAATACATAAAAGAGATTAATAAAAAACAAATTGGAGTAATAGCTACAGCAGGTACAATTAGAAGTAAAGGCTGGAAAAAGGCAATATTAAAAGAGCTTCATACTGCAAAAGTCCAAAGCATTGCATGTCCACTTTTAGCTCCAATGGTTGAAGAAGGATGGTATGATAATAAAATTGCAGAATTAGCAATAAAAGAATACTTAAAACCTTTTAGTAAAATAGATGCAATAATTTTAGGTTGTACACATTATCCTTTATTAACTAATGTAATAAAAAAGCAAATTGGTAAAAAAGTAGAGATTATAAATATTGGAGAACACGTAGCAAAAGAAGCAAAAGCAATTTTGAAGAACAACGACCAAATGGCAGAACATAAGGAGCAGAGCATAGATACATACCTCACAGAAACAGAATGCAAATTTAATGAAGTAGCAAGTAAGCTATTAGGAACAGAAGTAAAAGCCAAACAAGTTAAAGAAGAAATAGAATTTTTAAGTTAATTAAATTGAGAAAATGGAGAAAGGTATGAAGGAATTAAGAGATTTATATGATGAAAATAAGAAAGTTACTGGAGAGAAAATTTATAAAGGAGAGAATATACCACCAAATAGATATATTCTTGTAGTTACTTTATTTATAAAAAATAGTTATAATCAATTACTATTACAAAAAAGAAGTAAACAAAAAGGCGGAAAATACGGATTTATAAGTGGACACCCAAAGTCAGGAGAAACAAGCTTACAAGCTGTTATTATAGAGGCTAAAGAAGAAATGAATATAGATATAAAAAATGAAAAAGTACAAGTTTTTCATACTGAAAAGGGTAAAAATGCTTTTTATGATTTTTACTATTTAGAAAAAGATATTGATATTCATAAATTAACACTACAAAAGAAAGAGGTACAAGAAGCAAAATGGATGACAATTGAGGAGATAGAACAGCTAATAAATGTGGGTGGATTTTTTGAAAATCACATAGAAGCTGTAGAAATAATAAAGGAGTTCATATTGAAAAGTAAGAAATAGAGGTATAATAACATTGATAACCAGACTTAAATAATAAATTTTTAAGTTAATTAAATCATAAATATACAAGCAATGAATATATTGTTACTAACACAAATTGGAGGTAGCAATATGTTCATTGTTTTTAATAAGCGAAAAATATATTCATATTTAGTTTCTTTTAGTACAGTAGTTATTCTATTTGCAATAGCATTTACAGTAACAACAGATAGTAGCATAATTACATCAGCCACAGCAAGAGAATTGCCAATATATAATGTTGATACAAAAGAAAATAAAATTTCACTTACTATGAATTGCGCTTGGAATGCAGACGATATAGATAGTATTTTGAAAACTTTAAAAGACAACAATGTAAAAATAACTTTCTTTATGGTTGGGGACTGGGTAGATAAATTCCCAGAAGCAGTAAAAAAGATTTCAGATGCTGGCCACGAAGCCTTTATTCGCTCAGCAAAATCTGCAAGTCATGTGCCAATACAATGGAACTTAGACACTGTAGACTATACAGGAATTACTGGAGATGAAATGTGGAAAAGATTAGAAAATAAACTAAGTGGTGGAAGTATTATTTTAATGCATAATGGAACAAAACACACAGCAGATAGCTTAGATATGCTTATAAAAAACATAAAATCAAAAGGCTATGACATAGTAACAGTATCAAACCTTATATACAAAGACGGCTATTATATTGACAATAATGGTACACAACGTTTAAATAATAATGTATAAAACTTACCAAATGTGGTATATTTAAGTATAAAGACTTTAAAATAAAAGAAAAATTTAACATTTTATGTAGACAAAACCAAAAAAGCGTGGTATAATAGAAAATGTGACTAGCAATTAGTCTAAATTTTACGTCTTATGAATAAACTAGATTAAGAAACAAATGTAGGGAGGAAATTAAATTGAATACAAATTATGAAGATAATAACCATTTAACATTGGTTGGAAAGGTAACAAGTGACAAAAGATTTAGTCATGAAATTTATGGAGAAAAATTTTACATATTTGACTTAAGCGTACCTCGTTTAAGTGGGAATGCAGACGTTATTCCAGTAACAATATCAGAAAGATTATTAACAACACAAGATGTTTTTATTGGAGCAAAATTACAAATTGATGGTCAATTTAGATCATACAACAGCTATGATAATGAAAAAAATAAATTAATATTAACTGTGTTTGTAAAAGATGTTCAATTCTTAGAAGAAAATCAAGAAGAGGAAGAAGAAGCTAGAAGAGACGTTGTTTCAAATGAAGTTATTCTTGACGGATATATTTGTAAAAAACCAATTTACAGAAAAACACCATTTGGTAGAGAAATTTCAGACATTTTGCTAGCAGTTAATAGAGCATATAATAAATCAGACTATATTCCATGTATTGCATGGGGAAGAAATGCTAGATTCTGTGAAAATGTTGCAGTTGGAACAGAAGTAAGAATTGTAGGTAGAGTACAATCAAGAGAGTATGAGAAAAAACATGAAGATGGAACAGTAGAGAAAAAAGTAGCATACGAAGTATCAGTAGCTAGCCTAGAAGTAGCAAATCAAGAAGATAATAGTGAAGAAAGCAAAGAAGAAAATCAAGAAGCTATATAAGATTTTAAAATAAAAAAAGGTGGTTTCCAAATAACTGGAAACCACTTTTTACTCTTCATCATCTTTTTTTGTAACATTGTCCTTAACCTCAGGAATAATAACTTCTCTAGTATCCTTAGGCCTAGGCTTTTCCACTTCTATATGTTCATAAACAGGAGAGATATTTAAATTACCATCACCTGTAACCACCTCTATTTTTTTTGGCTCTTTTATTTCATCTACTTGGTTATTTTCTTCCATCAAACCCACCTCACTATGTGTATGTTATCATAACAAAAAAACAATGTCAACATTTCTTGACATAAAGCACAATTCGTGTGATAATATATAGGTAAAGAAATTAAAGGAATCGTGAAAATAAATGGAGATAAACAAATCAAAAGGAGTAATTGAAGCAATACTTTTTGCAGCTGGTAGAGAAGTTAAAATAACTGAACTTATGTCAGCTTTAGAAGCGAGCTCAGAAGAAGTAATTACACTTGTAGAAAGTATGAAGGAAGATTATAAAAACGAAAATAGAGGCTTGCAAATTGTGAATGTTGGCGAAGCTTACCAATTATGCACAAAACAAGAGTATTATGAATATTTATATACTATTTTTGATAAAAGAAATAAACCAAATTTATCACAGGCAGCAATAGAAACTCTTGCAATTATTGCATATAACCCTAAAATTACAAGAGCAGAAATTGAAGCTATTCGTGGTGTTAATTCAGATGGTACAATATATAAATTATTAGACTATAATTTAATAGAGGAAACTGGAAAGCTTGATGCGCCAGGCAGACCAGGCACATATGGAGTAACATCAGAATTTTTAAGAATATTTGGATTTAACAACTTAAATGAACTTCCAGATTTACCACGATATAAATTAGACGAAAATCAACAAATAGTAATTGACGATATTATTGAAGAAAAAGAAGAACAAAATACTGAAGAACTAAATGAGGCTCCAATGCCCGAAAGGGAGACAAGTAAAGAAGAACAGGAAGAACAAAAATAGAAAGGATGAAATAAAAATGAAATTAAGTGAAAACTTTTTTTATACTTTAAGAGAAGACCTAAAAGATGAAGAGTCAGTTAGCGGAAACTTACTTGTTAAGAGCGGAATGTTTAAAAAAGTAGGAAATGGTATTTATATGAAAATGCCATTAGGAAAAAAAGTAGCTCAAAATGTAGAAAAAATTATTAGAGAAGAAATGAATAATGCAGGTGCAAAAGAAGTTACAATGCCAATGCTTTTACCAGTAGATTTATTTGAAAAATCAGGAAGATATGCAGCATTTGGACCATCAATATTTAAATTAAATGATAGATATGATAGACCATACGTATTAGGTCCAACACATGAAGAATTTTTTGCACTAGCTGCATCAATGAAGTCACATTCATATAAAGACTTACCATACACTTTATACCAAATTGGAAACAAATATAGAGATGAAGTAAGACCTAGATTAGGTTTAATTAGAACTAGAGAATTTACAATGAAAGATGCATACAGCTTTGATACAAACCTAGAAAACCTAGATAAATCTTATCAAAAACAATTTGCAGCATATCATAAAATTTGCCAAAGAGTAGGGTTAAACTATGTAGTTGTTAGAGCAGATACTGGTGTTATGGGAGGACTACTTTCAGAGGAATTCCAAGCTGTTACAGATGTTGGAGAAGATATTCTTGTACTATGTGACCATTGTGACTATGCTTCCAATATTGAAATAACTCCTTATGTATGCAATGAAGTAGATAATGAAGAAGAAAAAACAATAGAACTAGTAGAAACAGGAAACTGCCATACAATTGAAGAAGTATGCGAACTTTTAAAACTAGATATAAAGAAAACAGTAAAAGCATTACTTATGAATGTAGATAATAAATTAGTAGTATTTTTCGTAAGAGGAGACAAAGAGTTAAATGAAGTAAAAGCTCTAAAACTACTAAAAGGAATGGAAATAGGTTTTGCAGATGATGAACTAATTGCAACATCAAATGCAGTACCAGGTTGCACAGGCCCAGTTGGACTAAATGCAAAAATAGTAATAGACGATGAAGTACTAAAAATGAAAAACTTCTGCTGTGGAGCCAATAAAGAAGGCTATCACTACATAAATGCAAATGTAAAAGACTTCAAATATGATGTTGTTGGAGATATAGTAAATGTACAACAAGGAGATGTATGTCCAAACTGTCATGAAGGACATTTAGTATTTAAAAAAGGTATAGAGGTAGGAAACACATTTAAACTTGGAACAAAGTATTCTGAAAGTTTAGGACTAAATTATTTGGACGAAAATAACGAGCTAAAACCTGTAGTTATGGGAAGCTATGGAATTGGTGTAGAAAGAATGATTGCAGCAGTCGTTGAGCAAAACCATGATGACAAAGGAATAATTTGGCCAATGAGTATTGCTCCATATAAAGTTGCAATAGTGTTAATAGATCCTAAAAATGAAGAACAATCAAAAGTTGCCAATGACTTATATAACACTCTAAATTCTATGGGAATTGATACTATATTAGATGACAGAAATGAAAGACCAGGTGTTAAGTTTAATGATATGGACTTAATAGGAATTCCACTTAGAATTACAGTTGGTAAAAAAGTAAATGAAGGCAAAGTTGAGCTAAAGAAAAGAGCAGAGAGTGAAAACACAGATATAGCAATTGAAGAAATTGTAAATTATTGTAAAAATCAATTGAATTATTAAAGAAAATTGTATATTATATTCATCCTTTTCAAAGGAAATCTTTGAGGAAGGAGGCGATTTATTGTGACAGCTTTCGACATTATCTTTTTTCTAATTGTATTGCTATTTGGCAAACAATGGGGAAAAGATAACAACAAAATGAGGTAGAAATACCAACGAGTAGTCTGGTCAACTACTCGTTTTTTTGCATAAAAAAGAGATATGTGGTCAACATATCTCGTGCGATTTACTGTTGCTTTCGACTACAACTTTCGCTAGCTAGTGTTATTATAACACTAATTTTATTATATGTCAAATTTTTGAAAAAATTCATAAAATTAATTAGAAAGTGAATTTAAAATTTCTGGATAAATTCTGTAAGCATTTTCTTTCCAATTATCTACAATTCTTTTTGCTTCTTCACGAGAACCAGCAAAAACACTAATTTCAAAAATACAGCTATTGTTTTCATTTATCTTACAAGTAACAGTATATTCATTTTCACTTTTAGGAGTATATTCAGCAGTAATAGATTCTTCTTGAGCAGTTTCTTTTAATTCTCCCGAAAATGAGGTATCAACCTTCAATTTTATTATGCCTGGAATCATATCATGAGTAAGGTCCAAAGTAGCCTTTCCAAGGTCTGTAATTTGATATACATTTTTACCATCTTTATTAAAGCAAACAATATAATTTCTTTCTATTAAATCAAGTAAAAACTGTTGAAAATAAAAATAGTTCATATCCATAACAGCTAATACTAACCTTAATAGCCCATCATTAGTAATGGGATTTTCCATTTTATTTAAAATATATAAAATTAAAACTTTATTTTCTGCTAATACTTCTCCGTCTTGTGTTAATTTCAATTGTTTCAACTCCTATCAAATGCATGATATTTGAATTATACCATATATAAATGTAAAATGCTATATTAACTATAAGAAAAATTTAAAAGCCAATCTTGGGTTGAATTCCAAGTCCATCTCCTATACAAGTTGGACCTTCAATATCAGGGTTTTTATGTTTAGGAGTAGAGATTTTTAATGAATTAACAAAATCAGTTTTTTCTTTTGAAACATTGTTAGACTGAGCTACTTCGAGCATTTTTACAGGTTCTTTTTTTGAAAGAAGGTTTCTGAAAAACGAAAATATATTTTTAAAAAACTTCATATTATCTTTCCTCCTTTTGAGCAGCATCTATTCTTCCAGAGCTTTTAGTTAAATCTTCTACTATCTCTTCAACTTTATCACTTTCCCATGGCCTTACGCCATTTGTTAAACTTAAATCATCCTCATAACACTCAAATTTTTCTTCGAACTCCTTTTGAGAAAGTTCAATAAATTGTCCGCTTTCTTTATCTGCAAAGTAAAACTTGTTTCCTACCTTAGGAAGATTTGCATATACATATAATACAGGTCTTTGCGAATTGTCAGTCTTAGAATATACTCTATTAACAACACATTTGTTGAAATGAAGATTAGGATTTGCTAAAAGTACATCTTCTAGGATTGCAGATGTTGAATTAATACAAGTGGCAAATTCTGGACAATATCTCTGTAATAATTTAAATTGCATCTCGATGCTTTTTTCGGCAGATAAACCAAAATCGTCAATTTGTTTAGATTTTTCCATTAAATTCTTTATTGGAAAGTTTCCTTCTTTATCTGCAATACCAATATTAGTATAAATTTGTCTCAAAACAGATTCAGACATATTGAATGTGGCATCTGACAATTCATCGTCATTCTCATGAGCTCTAGTATCCTCACCATTACTTTTTATATCATGTTTTCTTATCTCCTCATAACTTCTACAAAAGTTATTTGGTCTACCACCAAATCTTTGTGCAGCTAAATTCCAAGTTGGATCCAAAATAGTATTACCTGTAACAGTGCCTCCATCTTGAGTAGGAAATTCCATATTAATTAATTTCAAAAATGAATGATGTTTTCCAGATATCCTTTGTGTTTCTACTCCAATTCTTCCAAGAATATATTGCTCAACCTGCGCGATTCCGTTACATACTCCATAACCAGAATCTATGATTTTCCACAATGCACGAGCAACACCAGCATCTGATACCTCAGTATTAAAATCAGGAGAATAACTTATTTGCTTACCAATAGCATTATCAATAAATGCTACTTTTTCTATATTACTCCATTCAGGATTTAAACTTTGAATAAGTTGATCTATCCATGCTTCTCCATGTAAATATTCTTCCGCAGTTGAATAAGATATTCCTATATTATCACTTATATCCATTTGAGGGCAAACTTCACATAACTTTTTTAGTCCCTCTCTTTCAGTATCTGAAATTTCCATAGGATTTATATGAATAGACTCATCAAGCCCCTTATATGCTTCAAAATCACTTGCACTTAAATCAGGTCTAATAAATCCATTTTTGCAAGTTAATGCAATTGCAGAAGTATATTCTGGTGGTAAAGCTGATAAATCCATTCTATCCTTGATTTCTTGAGGTAAAGTAGCAAAAAGCTTTCTTTTTTCACCGAACAGATATATTAATGTTATAAATTTTGTTAGCAAAAGATATTTGTTCTTTCATAGGAAAATATCTAACCACACTTTGAATAGAAATCCCGTTTTTAGAAAAGAAGTCAGTGTGTTCATTGACGTAATCAATGAAAAAGTCAGTATCCATTGAGCCCAAAACTTGAGATGCTTCATGAGGTTTTAGATCATAGGTATTGTTTAATATTATAGATGCCTTTGTTGTATCAGATATAGTTGTAAGAATATCGGTTTTGTAATAGTTATCAAGAGGCATAACATCTAATAAGTGCAATTTGACCTTTTCATCGTTAACACTACAAATAATCCTAGAAATTGAATATTCACTTAATTTTAACTCTTCATTTAAATAATCAATATCACTTAAAAAAGTGAATTTATCACTATCAGACAAAGACTTTGCCATAGATTCTATAGAGTCCTTGCCAAGTTTTAAACTTTGAAGTGAATGTGAGTTTTTAAGTAGTTTTAACTTACAAGAACTATCTAATGATTCTAGTAAGTCATTAAACTGATAAGTATAAAGATCTGAGAATGGACCGTCTGGAGTTAGCAATAATTGAAGTCTTAAATTACTATCAGAAATAGACATTGCAATATCAACTCGTACTTGTCCACGTAATTTTCTAAAATGTTCAAAATTGAGTAAATCCAACTTTTGGCTATCATTTAGATAATTATCAATCAAAGAAATTAAATCCTTTTCAGTTAAATTATCACAACTAGCTAAAGTGTCTCTATCTGCAAATACACTTAATTTATCATTTGAACTTTCCAAAATTTCTCTTAAGTCTTTTTCGCTCATAATTTCCTCCAATGACTACATTGTATACTAAATTATTAAAAAAATAAATAGTAAAAAAATAAAAAACTTTACAAATGGAAAAATATACCGTAAAATATAGTAGTATAAGGGGGAAAAATGAAAACTCTATATGAAATATTAGAAGTAAGTGAAACAGCTTCAAAAGAAATAATAGAAAAAGCATATAAAACATTAGCTAAAAAATATCATCCTGATTTACAAGAAACTGCTGACAAAGAAAAAGCAGAAGAAATGATGAAAAAAATAAATGAAGCATATGATACTTTAAATGATGAAGTTAAAAGAAAGAAATATGATGAAGAGTTAGCCGAAAAGAGACAAAGAGAAGAAAGCAATAAGTTTAGCAATAATTCATATAATCAACAACAATATTACCAACAACCAAACATGAATAATAATCAACAAAATTATTATCAGCAAGCAAATAGTAACAAACAAAATTCAGGTGGTTCAAACCAAGCAATGAGTATATGAATGCTAAAATGGCAGAAGAATATAGAAGACAACAAGAAGAAATTCAAAGAAATATGCAGCAACAATATCAGCAGAAATATCAAAAGGCTTATGAAAATTATTTAAGAAGTTTAGGATATAAGATAAAATATAAATGGACATGGAATAGAGTTAAAGACTTATTGAAAACACTTTTAATAACACTAATAATATTAGTAATTTTGTGGTTTTTCCCACCAACACACAAAATAATAATGGAATTTTATGAGTCAAACACGGTAATACAAGTTATAGTAGATATAATACTTGGAATATTTAAAGGAATATGGAATGGAATTCGCTCAATTTTTGTTAAATAAATTAAGCGACAATATTGAAACACAAACAAAAATGGTATATAATAGGTACCAAACGTAAAAAGGAGATGGAAATATGTATAGAGATCACAATTGTGGAGAATTAACAATAAAAAACGTAGGAGAAACAGTAACAATAGCTGGCTGGGTACAAAAAATTAGAAACCTAGGCTCAATGGTATTTATAGATTTACGTGATCAATTTGGAATTACACAAATAGTAGTATCAGCTGATAACAAAGAACAATTAACAGATATAGTTTCAGAATGTGTTATTCAAGTAGTTGGAAAAGTAATTGAAAGAAGCAACAAAAATACTAAAATTCCAACAGGAGAAATCGAAGTAGAAGCTGAAAAAATAGAAATATTAGGAAAATGTAAAACTGTATTACCATTTGAAGTTAACTCAGATAAAACAGGAGAAGTAAAAGAAGACTTAAGACTAGAATACCGTTTCCTAGATTTAAGAAATGATAAATTACATAAAACAATATTACTTCGTAATGAAGTAATGAAAACACTTCGTAAAAAAATGGATGAAATGGGATTTACAGAAATTCAAACACCAATATTAGCAAACTCTTCACCAGAAGGAGCAAGAGACTACTTAGTACCAAGTAGAATTCATCCAGGCGAATTTTATGCACTTCCACAAGCACCACAACAATTTAAACAATTGTTAATGGTATCAGGTTTTGATAAATACTATCAAATAGCACCATGTTTTAGAGATGAAGATCCTAGAGCAGATAGAGCACCAGGAGAGTTCTACCAACTAGACTTTGAAATGAGTTTTGCAGAACAAGATGATGTATTAAAAGTATTAGGTGAAATATTTACAACAGTTTTCAAAACACATACAGACTGGGAAGTAGATGAAATGCCATTTAAACGTATTCCATATTTAGAAGCTATGGAAAAATACGGAAGTGACAAACCAGACTTAAGAAACCCACTTATAATTCAAGATGTTACAGAAATATTTAAAAATGTTGATTTTACACCATTTAAAGACAAAACAGTTAAAGCAATTGTAGTAGATGGTGCAGCAGAACAAAGCAGAAAATTCTTTGATGGAATGTCAGACTTTGCTACAACTGAAGCTGGCGCAAAAATGTTAGGTTGGGTTAAAGTTGACAATGAAAATGTATTATCAGGTGGAGTAGCAAAATACATAACACCAGAAGTTCAAAAAGAATTAGAAGAAAAAATAGGAATGAAGAAAAACTCAGCTGTATTCTTTATAGCAGACGAATTCAAAACAGTTCAAAAAATAGCAGGAGCTGTTCGTATTGAATTAGGAAATAGATTAGATTTATTAGAGAAAAATGTATATCGTTTATGCTATATAGTGGATTTCCCAATGTATGAATTATCAGACGAAGGAAAAGTTGACTTCAACCATAATCCATTCTCAATGCCACAAGGTGGAATGGAAGCATTAATGACAAAAAATCCACTAGAAATATTAGCATATCAATATGATGTTGTATGTAATGGATATGAAGTAGCTTCAGGAGCTGTTAGAAACCATAGCCCAGAGTTAATGGTAAAAGCATTTGAAATTGCAGGATATAGCGAAGAAGAAGTAAAAACAAGATTTGGTGCATTATATAATGCATTCCAATATGGAACACCACCACATGCTGGTGCTGCTCCTGGATTAGATAGAATGGTAATGCTTGTAGCTGACAGCAAAAACATTCGTGAAGTAATTGCTTTCCCTAAAAATAAAAAGGCAAGAGACCTACTTATGAGAGCACCAAGCAGAGTACATGAACAACAATTAAAAGATGTTCATATTAGAATTGTAGAAAAAGAAAAATAAAATCAAATGAAGAAACTGTCGAATTTTAGACAGTTTTTTTCATTTAACTGAAAAAATATCAAAAACAAATTTTCGTAAAAATATTGACTAGAGTTTTACTGTGTAGTATAATAGAATACATAAATAAAATGCGAAAGAGGTGATAATATGCCAATGAAGGCTAATGAAAATCAGTCTTTAGAATCACTAATCGCAGCAATACAAGAATTATTATATGAACTTAAAAATGAACAAAATGATATACTAACAAAATTAGACAAACATCATAAGGCAACAATGCAGCAATTGCATGTACTTAGAGAGTTCGACCAAATTTCAGATATGACAAATCAGATATTTGAAAGGCGACTATCAAGTATTGAACAGACTTTAAAAGAAAGAAAAAAGACATACTAAAAATATGCCATTGGGGACAGAGAATTTTTGAACATTTTAAGACTGATCTAAATTTAATCTTAAAAATGTACTAAAATTCCCCAACCTAAATGGCATATTTTTTATTAAAAACTCTTGATAAATATGCAAAATAAATATAAAATAAATACAGAAAAAATTAGGAGAAAGAAATTATGAACAATAAAAAAACATTTAGATTTTATATAGCACTTTGGGTGGCAAAGAGTGTATCATTCATATTAAAACTAACAGGTAGAAATGCTACGAGTTTACCAGGGAAAATAGCTATTAGAATATGTCCAGACTTTTTAGGAAGATTAGAAAAACCTAAAACTATTATAGGAGTAACAGGAACTAATGGTAAGACAACAGTATGCAATATAATAAATGACATATTAACAGCAAACAAATTTGACTTTATAAACAATAAATATGGGTCTAATATAGATAGAGGAGTTGCAACTACGCTTATTCAAGGGTCTACAATGTTAGGAAAGGCAAAAAAAGATTTAGCAGTACTTGAAATAGACGAAAGAAGCACAAGAAAAATATTTCCATATGTAACACCAACATATCTAGTATGTACCAATATCTTTAGAGATTCATTAATGAGACATGCACACACAGAATTCATTTCAGGAATATTAAGCACATACATTCCTAAAGAAACAATAATGATAGAAAATGCAGACGATTTAATTTCTAGTCAAATTGCAGAAAACAACAAGAAAATATATTTTAGTATAGACAGATTACCAACAGATTCAGACCATTGTGAAAACCTTACAAGAGATATTAGAGTATGTCCAAAATGCTATACTACTCTAGAATATGAATATGTAAGATACCATCACATTGGAAAAGCACATTGCCCTAATTGTGATTTTAAAACACCAGAAGCAGATTATGTACTAAATAACTTAGACTTACCAAATAAAAAGATGACAATCAAGTCAAAAAACAATGAAGAAACATATGATTTAATCAGTGATAATATAATAAACATATATAATACGTTAGCTGCAATAATTGCACTAAAACAATTGAATTTGACATATGAACAAATAAATACACCGCTAAAAAATATTAAAATTGTAGAGACTAGATATAGTAAAGAAGAATATAAAGGATATGAAATTGTAACACAATTGGCTAAAGGAATGAATCCAATTGCATGTTCACTAGCATTTGATTATACAAGAAAACAACCAGGAAATAAAGCAGTAATAGTAATATTGGATGATTTGCATCAAGAAGCTCATGGTTCTGAAAATACTGCATGGTTATATGATACAGATTATGAGTTTCTAAATGATAAAGGAATCAAGCAAATTATTATTGCAGGACCTCGATATATGGATGCATATGTAAGACTTTTAATGGCAGACATTCCAGAAGAAAAAATAGTACACAAATGTGATATTATTGAAGCAACAAGCGAGTTAAAACTAGATGGAATTGAAAAAATATTTATTTTACACGACTTGTATTCATTAAATGAAACAAAACAAATAAAGCAAAAAGTAAAAGAAATTATAGATGGGGAGAACGGTTAATGAAAATTGAAATTTTATACCCAGAACTATGTAATTTAAATGGAGATATGGGAAATATAAGGTACTTAAAAAAATGCGTACCAGAAATAGAAAGATTAGAAACCACAATAAATGAAAAACCAAAATTTATTGACCAAGGCGATATTTCTTTAGTATATATGGGAACATCAACTGAAAAGTCACAAGAAATTATAATAGAAAAATTAAAACCATATACAGAGCAAATTAAACAGAAAATAGATAATAATCAACTATTTTTGTTTCTAGGCAATAGTTTAGAAATATTAGGAAAATATATTGAAAATGAAGATGGAAGCAAAATAGAAGCACTTGGAATTTTTGATATATATGCTAAAAGAAATATGTTAAACAGACATAACAGTTTCTTTTTAGGAACATATGAAGATATAGAAATTCTAGGATTTAGAGGTCAATTTACAATGTTATATGGAAACAACGAGAATAACTATTTTGCAAAAGCAGAAATGGGAATAGGAATAAATGAGCAAACTAAATTAGAAGGAATCCATAAAAATAACTTCTTAGCAACATATATAATTGGACCAATATTAATATTAAACCCATACTTTACGTTAAAACTATTAAAAATGATGGGAGTAGAAAATCCAAAACTTGCATTTGAAAAAGAAGTAATAGAAGCATACAATATTAGACTAAAAAAGTTTAAAGAATTACAAAGCAAAAACTAAAAAATTAATCAGCCGTAAGGATGGCTGATTTTTTTGCTTTACATATTGAAAAAAAATAGATATTATGATATAAATTATATGTAATAATAGATAAAAAGGAACAATAATGAAAAATATAAAAGAATATAACCTAGACGAATTAAAGCAAGAACTTATTTCCCTAGGAGAAAAAGGATATAGAGCAGAGCAAATATTTAACTGGCTTTATGTAGAAAAAGTTTTGACGATATGACTAATTTATCATTAGAACTAAGAGAAAAACTAAAACAAAACTATACAATGTGTAACTTTGAAATACTTAGTAAACAAGAATCTTCAGACGGGACAAAAAAATACTTATTTGATGTATTAGATGGAAATGCAATAGAAACGGTTTTAATGCAATATCATCATGGAAAAACAATTTGTGTATCTTCACAAATTGGATGCAAAATGGGATGTAAGTTTTGTGCATCAACAGGAATAGCATTTGTTAGAGGTCTTACATCAGGCGAGATAGTTGAACAAATATTGGCAGTGGAACAAGACATTGGAGAGCATATTTCAAATATAGTATTTATGGGAATAGGAGAACCTTTTGACAATTATGATAATGTAATGCATGCAATTAGAATTATAAATAATCAAAAAGGTTTAAATATAGGAGCAAGACATATTAGCGTTTCAACATCTGGGCTAGTTCCAAGAATTTATGATTTTGCAAATGAAGATTTGCAATGTACATTATCTATTTCGTTACATGCAACAGATAATACCAAAAGAAGTGCAATGATGCCAGTAAATAATCTATATTCAATTGAAGAACTTATAGAGGCTTGCAAATACTACATTGCAAAAACTAATAAGAGAATATCATTTGAATATGCATTGGCAAAAGATAACAATGACAATTTAGAAGATGCAAAAGCATTGGTAAACTTATTAAAAGGAATGCTTTGTCATGTGAACTTAATACCAATAAACAAAATTGAAAACGGAAAATTTACTAAAAGCAGTAATGATAATATTATAAAATTTAGAGATTACTTAAATGACCATGGAATTGTGGCAACAATTAGAAGAGAGTTAGGCAGTGATATAGATGCAGCATGTGGCCAATTAAGAAGAAAAAATCTAAAAACATAGGAGGAAAATAGATGAAAGGTTTTGCTAAAACTGATGTTGGCAAAGCGAGAGAAATGAATCAAGACTATTACAGTATTCCTTCTTCTGAAAATGACTTACAATTATACATTCTAGCAGATGGAATGGGCGGATATAACGGAGGAGAAATAGCAAGCAGGCTAGCAGCAGAAACAACAAAAAATTATATTCAAAACAATTTTGAAAAAATAGAACATGATAAAGAAGCAATATTAAAGTTAGTAAAAGATGCAATGGAATATGCTAATATGGTAGTATATGAAGAATCAAAAAAAGATGAAAACTTGCAAGGAATGGGTACTACTTTAGATGTATGCTTCATATATAATAGTAAGATATATATAGGACATGTAGGAGATAGTAGAATATACTTAATAAAAAAAGACATAGCTAGAAAGATAACCAAAGACCACAGCTATGTTCAACAATTAGTAGAAGATAAAAAAATTACTAGAGAAGAAGCAGAGCACCATCCAAAAAAGAATATGCTATTAAAGGCATTAGGATGTACCTCTTATGTGGAACCAGATATAAGAGCAAGAAACTTAGAAAAAGACGATATATTATTAATGTGTTCAGATGGACTAACTAATATGGTAGAAGAAAGTAAAATATATGAAGTAGTTAGAGAAAATAAAGAAAAAGCGCCAGAGATATTAGTAAATTTAGCAAATAATGCTGGTGGATATGACAACATAACAGTTATAACTATAATATAGGGGAGATAAAATTATGAATTTAGTAGGTAAAGTAATAGGAAATAGATATGAAATACTTGAAAAAATTGGTGAAGGCGGTATGGCCACAGTATACAAGGCTAGATGCAACATTTTAAAAAGGTATGTAGCTGTAAAAGTATTAAGAGAAGAATTTACAACAGATGAAGAATTTATTAGAAGATTTAACACAGAAGCACAGGCTGCAGCAAGCCTTACACATCCAAATATTGTATCAATATTTGATGTAGGACATGAAGACAATGTTTATTATATTGTTATGGAGCTGGTACAAGGCAAAACTTTAAAAGAAATCATAAACGAAGATGGAGTATTACCTTGGAAATGGTCTGTAAACATTGTAATTCAAGTTGCATCAGCATTAGAAACAGCACACAAAAACAATATAGTACATAGAGATATTAAACCACACAATATAATAATAACAGAAGATGGAATTGCCAAAGTAACAGATTTTGGAATAGCAAAAGCTGTATCAAATTCAACAATTACTGCCTTTGGAACAACAATTGGTTCAGTTCATTATTTCTCACCTGAACATGCTAGGGGTGGATATACTGATGCAAAATCAGATATTTATTCATTAGGTGTAGTAATGTATGAAATGCTAACTGGAAGAGTACCGTTTGACGCAGATACACCAGTATCTATAGCTTTAAAACATATGCAAGAAAAACCAGTAGAACCAATGAAATTAAATCCATCTATTCCATTTGCAATAAACAAAATAATAATGAAAGCAATGGAAAAAGAGCCAAGTTTAAGATATCAAAATGCTACTGAAATGCTAAAAGATTTAAGTATGGCATTAAAAGATCCAGAAGGTGGATTTGTAAAGAGTAATGCAGAAAAACTTCAATATACCCAAAGAGTTCCAGTTTTAGGAGAAGAACCACAAGTAGAAGTAAAAAAAGATGGTAAAAAAGGAAAATTAGCTAAATATTTTGAAGAACATCCAACAGCTAAAAAAGTATGGATAACAGTAATAATTGCAGTGTTAGTAATTTTAATCCCATTAGCGGGATTCTTTGGAGTTCAAGCATTATTAAAAGCAGGACTACCAAAAGATGTTAACCTACCTAACTTTGTAGGTCAAACATTAGAAGAAGCAAAAGTAACATTAGGAAAAACAAAATTAACCTTAGAAACAGAAGAAGTATTTGATGATGAAGTGGAAGCAGGAAAAATCATTTCACAAGAACCACCATATTCAGAAGGTGCAACAGTAAAAGAAAATACCACTGTTAAATTGAAAATAAGCAAAGGCTCAGAAATGGTAGAGATGATTAAAGTAGTAGGAATGACATACGAAGAAGCTGAGCAAAAATTAAAAGATGAATTGCACTTAAATGTAGAAAGAAAAGAAGAAACAAGTAAGACGGTAGAAAAAGATATAGTTATAAAACAAGACATTGCAGAAGGAAAACAAATCAAAGTTGGAGAGACTGTAACTCTAACAGTAAGTATAGGAACAGGTCTTAAAGATGTGGCTATGCCATATGTAATAGGAGATACAGAGGCAGAAGCTAAAAAGAAATTAGCTGATTTAACAGTAATAGTTGCATATGAAGAAGATATGTCAAAGGCAGATGGAAAAGTATTGAAAAAAAGCATTGAAGCTGGAACAACAGTTGAAGAAAAAACAAAAGTTACAATTACTGTAAATAGAATAGAAGAAATAAAAACTGGAATAGTAAAAATAAATGTACAATCTTTATTAGGAGATAAAGCAGTAATTAAAAGGGATGAAACTGGTAATGAAATAAATCCAACAGTAAAAGTAAAGGTTACTGTTGATGGAGACAATCAATATGAAGAAGAAAAACGTAAAGATGAAACTTCATTAGTAGTTGAAGTACATGGAAAACATACCGTAACAGTAAAAGTATGGATTGGAGATCAAATGTATGGAATGAAACAACTAACCTTAACAGATGAAGATCCAGTAATTAGTTTTAATTAATGAGGGGAATAAATGCCAAAAGGAATAATTATTTGTACTAGTTCAAATGTATATCAAGTAGCAGAAGGTGAAAAAGTATATAAATGCCTAGCAAGAGGAAAATTCAAAAAAGAAAAAATTAGCCCATTAGTTGGAGATGAGGTGGAATTTACTATTACAAATTCAGAAAAGCAAGAAGGAGTAATAGAGCAAATTCTTCCTCGCAAAAACGAACTAAAAAGACCTAAAATGGCTAATCTAACTCAATTGATTTTAGTAGTATCTATGAAAATGCCAAGCCCAGATTTATTATTATTAGATAAACAATTAGTATTTGCAGAATTTATGGGATTAAAAGCAACTATAGTGCTAAATAAGGTTGATTTAGAAGATAAAGAAGAGATAGACAGAATTGCTAAATTGTATGAAGATATAGGATATAAAATTATACAAACAAATGCAAAAGAGGGAATAAAGGTAGAAGAAATAACAGCCTTACTTGAAGGAGAAACTACAGCATTTGCAGGAAACTCAGGAGTAGGAAAATCTACTTTGATAAATTCGATATTTGAACAAGAGTTAACTCAAGAAGGAGACATTAGTGATAAAAATCAAAGAGGAAAAAATACCACTACAAGTACTACTTTGTATAAATATAAAGAAAATTCATATATAGCAGATACACCGGGATTTTCAACATTTGAAATAAATGAAATTCCAAAAGAAGATTTATGTCACTATTTTGTGGAGTTTGTACCTTATTTAGATAAATGCGAATTTCAAGGTTGTAGTCATATAAAGGAAGAAAATTGTGGTGTAAAAGAAGCTTTAGAAGCTGGC
>ERZ780129.142-NODE-142-length-17781-cov-3.50975_pt1 | contig 17781 bp, 14 predicted proteins | sample MGYA00511368_ERZ780129 | MGnify/ENA primary metagenome ERZ780129 (study PRJEB29588, sample SAMEA2152467) | human gut metagenome | biome: human gut; feature: human-associated habitat; material: faeces | place: Denmark | collected 2008/2010 ...
AGGAGGAGAATGGAGAATACTATCGACTATCAAATTATTGTTGAATACTATCGATTATCAAATTATTATTTTCCTAATTAATTTTACCACCAAATTTGAAGAAGAACCGCCTTGAGAAACGGTACAGTTGGAAAATAGCGGCGAAAATCGTGGCAGTAGCTCCTAAATATCGGTTATTCACCGATGCAACTACAATGTACTGCAATCATTATTCCATTTCCTTCTTTCTCTTCTTCCACAGTTGCCACGAATTAATAATATTTTGCCACAGCACATACGATCCCGGAGCAACAGAAGACAACGGATTGAGATAGGTATGTGCCATCCAAATAGCCAGAATCGTATTCTTCTGCCCCAATGCCTGACCGCCACTGATACGGTCATTATAGACAGAGCCGATTGTTTTCCCTAAGAAAAACTGCAAACAACAAGCAACCAAAGCCCCGACTGCAATCATTATTTCGGTAAAGCCGTCCGCAGGGTCATTCAACAGCGAATACAACGTTTGGGCTGTAACAATAGCCAGAGAGACTGCCCACAAATAGAAAGCAAGTTCATGATAGCCCAACAGCTTCTGATGCACTTTCGGCAGACATTTGCCCAACAGCCACGCAGCCAGAAAAGGACAGATCAATAATGGAAATACTTTACTCAATATAACAAAGAACGCTCCCCAAAAACTAACATCGGGATGTACTTCCACCAAAGGAAAAAAATAGGGACGGCAATAGCTGCTCCAATATTCCCCAGCAATGTGTAAGTAGTCAGACTCGCCGCACTCCCTCCCAATTTGGAAGTAATCACTGCCGCAGCAGTAGCCGTAGGGCAGATAATGCAAACCATGACCCCTTCCGCCACAATTTTATTGAAACGATAAAGCAGCAAGTAAGCAGCCAGCGCCCCCGCAATCTGGATCAACAACAGCCATGCATGAAGTGGCTTTGGTTTCAAATCATGCGGAGATACTTTACAAAAAGTGAGCAGCAGCATCGTGAATATGAGATAAGGAGTCAGGAAAGATAGACTGATGAACAAAGGATACCCCACAGCGCCTACCAACATAGCGATAGGTAATGTCCAATTCTTTAAAAACTTAAGCATCGGCGTACATTTTAACTTCGGGGTGCAAAGTAACGGAGATTTCAGGAGAAAAGCTACCTTTAAACCGAAAAAAACACAAAACTTAATGGCAAATAATGAGTTTTCTACAAAATTCTACTACATTTGCAGCGTATTACAGATATGAAACTGAATAGACCATACATATTATATATATGCATTTGCCTCTGGCTACTTTTCCTGCCCTCATGCACCAACCGTTTATGGGGGAAAGATTTTGTCGTAGTCATTGATGCCGGACACGGCGGACACGACCCGGGAGCTATCGGCAAAATCTCTAAAGAGAAGAATATCAACCTGAACGTTGCCCTGAAAGTAGGAAATCTGATAAAAAAGAACTGTGATGATGTCAAACTGATTTATACGCGCAGCAAAGATGTGTTCATTCCTCTGGCACGACGGGCGGAAATCGCAAACAACGCGAAAGCCGATCTTTTCATCTCCATTCACACCAACGCACTGGCAAACAACCGTACAGCAAAAGGTGCTTCTACCTGGACCCTGGGTCTGGCCAAATCAGAAGCCAACCTGGAAGTTGCCAAACGAGAGAATGCCGTAATCCTCTACGAAAGCGACTACGAAACAAGATATGCCGGTTTTAATCCGAATTCTGCAGAATCTTATATCATATTCGAATTTATGCAGGATAAATATATGGAGCAGAGCGTGCATCTGGCTTCACTGGTGCAGAAACAATTCCGACATACTTGCAAACGAGTGGACCGGGGCGTGCACCAAGCCGGATTCCTTGTATTAAAAGCAAGTGCCATGCCCAGCATTCTGGTGGAACTAGGATTTATCTCCACTCCCGAGGAAGAACGTTACCTGAACTCGGAAGCAGGTGCCAATACAATGGCGAACGGAATTTACCGTGCTTTTCTGAATTACAAGAGAGAACATGAACTGCGCCTGACAGGAGTCAGCAAGACGATTATTCCTGCCGAAGAACAGGAGGAGAAAAATGCTCCGGTAATCGCACAAGCTTCTCCCCAGCCTGCCGTAACAGCGAAAACAACGCCCAAACGTCCTATTGTAGTAGAAAGTGCAACCAATGACAGTGAAATTACGTTTAAGATACAGATACTCACCTCTTCCAAGCCTCTCACTAAAAATGACAAAAGGTTGAAAGGACTGAAAGGAGTGGACTATTATAAAGAAAAAGGAATCTATAAATATACGTATGGTGCCTCTGCCGACTATAATAAGGTATTGCGTACGAAACGTAGCATCACGGCACAATTCAAGGATGCCTTTATCATCGCTTTCCGGAACGGCGAGAAAATGAACGTCAACGAAGCGATCGCCGAATTCAAGAAAAGAAAAAATAAATAAAAATATAAAATGAAGTACATTACAAAAGAAGTCAGAATAGGTATTGCAGGTATAATAGCACTATGCGTACTGATTTATGGAATTAATTGGCTGAAAGGTATACACATGTTCCAGCCTTCCAGTTATTTCTATGCCAAATTTCAAAACGTAAACGGACTGACCAAATCAAGTCCGGTATTTGCAGACGGTGTCCGCGTAGGTATTGTACGTGACATCTATTATGACTACGTGAACCCGGGAAATGTGATCGTCGAAGTTGAACTGGATACGGAACTGCGTATCCCCAAAGGAAGTAGCGCCGAACTGGTATCCGAGTTAATGGGAGGTGTGCGCATGAACATCCTTCTCGCCAACAATCCGCGCGAAAAATATGCCGTAGGAGATACGATTCCCGGCAAACTGAATAACGGAATGATGGAAAGCGTGGCACAGCTCATGCCTAAAGTGCAGGAAATGTTGCCCAAGCTGGATTCAATCCTGATCTCCCTGAACAATATTCTGGGAGACAAGAGCATCCCCGCCACCCTGCATTCAATGGAGACTACTACCGCCAACCTCGCAGTAGTCAGCTCACAGATGAAAGGACTAATGAGCAAAGACATCCCCCAGCTCACCGGGAAACTTAATACAATCGGAGACAACTTCATAGCCATTAGCGGTAATTTAAAGGAAATAGACTATGCAGCTACTTTCAAAAAAATAGACGAAACTTTGGCTAACGTAAAAATACTTACAGAGAAATTGAACAGCAAAGACAACACGCTTGGGTTGCTTTTCAACGATCCGTCATTATACAATAATCTGAACGCAACGACAAAGAATGCCGCCAGTTTGCTTGAAGACCTGAAAGCACATCCGAAGCGTTATGTTCACTTCTCATTATTCGGTAAAAAAGATAAGTAAGTTTTCATCGTTATATAGATTTTATCTAAATAACGAGAGAGCGTAAAAAGAATGTGGATCACTCTGCAAATGTCTATCTACAAACCGAAATAATATTCCCGTACAAACAGATAAATGAAAGAAAAGCTACATAATTCAGGGATATAAAAAGCTATTATACAGATACTTATAAAAATGCAATAGCCTTCAGAGGCATCATGTTTTTATAGAAATGTATAAGTCACTGAAAGTAAACACATTATTGTTTTCATGAAATAAACAAGAAAAAATAGATTTGTTTTTTCCAAATAAGATTCCGAATTTTGCAAGCGTAGAAGTTTTGCTTAATTAATAAATGTATTAAAAGTTACTATGATTGAATCAAATCATGCCGTACTTTGGAACCGCTGTCTCGAGGTAATTAAAGACAATGTTCCCGAGACGACATATAATACTTGGTTTGCCCCGATTGTTCCATTAAAATATGAGGACAAAACATTGATCTTGCAGATCCCGAGCCAGTTTTTCTATGAAATTCTGGAGGAGAGATTCGTAGATCTAATCCGCAAGACATTATATAAGGTCATTGGCGAAGGCACCAAGTTGATGTACAACGTCATGGTCGACAAGACTTCGATTCCGAATCAAACCGTGAATCTCGAAGCAAGCAATCGTTCTACCGCTGTTACTCCCAAAAGTATATTTGGTGCCAACAAAGCACCCAATTTCCTGCAAGCTCCTGCTGTTCAGGATTTGGATCCACACTTAAACCCCAACTATAACTTTGAGAACTTCATCGAAGGATACAGCAACAAACTGTCAAGAAGCGTTGCCGAAGCCGTAGCACAAAAACCGGGAGGTACCGCTTTCAACCCGTTATTCCTCTACGGAGCTTCCGGAGTAGGAAAAACGCACCTTGCAAACGCAATCGGCACGAAAATCAAAGAAATATATCCCGAAAAAAGAGTTTTATATGTTTCGGCGCATTTATTTCAGGTTCAATATACAGACTCAGTACGTAACAACACGACCAACGACTTTATCAACTTCTACCAGACTATTGATGTACTTATCATTGATGATATTCAGGAGTTTGCCGGAGTTACCAAAACTCAGAACAACTTCTTCCATATCTTCAATCATCTGCATCAGAACGGCAAGCAGCTCATTCTGACTTCCGACCGCGCTCCAGTGTTGCTGCAAGGTATCGAAGAACGTCTGTTGACCCGTTTCAAATGGGGTATGGTAGCCGAACTCGAAAAGCCGACCGTAGAACTTCGCAAAAATATCCTGCGTAATAAGATACACCGCGACGGATTGCAATTCCCACCGGAAGTGATTGATTATATTGCTGAAAATGTGAATGAGAGCGTACGCGATCTGGAAGGTATCGTTATTGCGATTATGGCACGTTCTACCATTTTCAACAAGGAAATAGATCTGGATTTGGCACAACACATTGTGCATGGCGTAGTTCACAACGAAACAAAAGCTGTAACAATTGACGATATTCTTAAAGTCGTATGCAAGCATTTCGACTTGGAACCGTCTGCTATACATACGAAATCCAGAAAAAGAGAAGTGGTTCAGGCACGCCAGATTGCCATGTACCTGGCTAAAAATCACACAGACTTTTCAACATCCAAGATAGGCAAATTCATTGGTAACAAAGACCATGCAACAGTACTTCACGCCTGCAAAACAGTAAAAGGCCAACTGGAAGTAGACAAGAGCTTTCATGCAGAAGTACAGGAAATTGAATCACTGCTGAAGAAGAGAAACTAAATCAACGATAAAAATAGCAGGTATTAAGTATTATCCATGCGTGTGCATATAAAGCAAATGTAACTGCGATAATACTTGATACCTGCTGTTTATTTCAAGTACTTATTTCAAAAAACCTTGTTGACGAAGTACTTTCAACAAGTTATCGGACATAAATTCATTATCTTTCTTTGTATAACGTATGTCTGTAAAAACCTGAGCAAGCGTTTCTTTCTGATTCTCTTCGATGAATTGTTTATTTTCAGGCAACGATTCCTTATAGGCATACAGTTTATCAATATCTTCGGATGTGTAGTCATGATAGGTTTCCTGATGTACAGCCGCTTCCAAAGGTAAACGGTCAACTTGTGCAGGGATACTGTCCGGGTAGCCTACCGTTATAGTTGTGAGAGGGAATACCAGCTCCGGAAGTTGCAGAGTATCAATAATCATCTGCGGATTATAAGTAGTTGTTCCCAAATAGCAGATTCCCAGTCCGGCTTCCTCTGCCAACGTACAGAAGGTCTGGGCAACAAGCAAAGTATCCATGGCGGCATTCATAAAAGACATTAAATTGTCATAGCCCGGTACAGCTTTTCGTTGTTCGCACCACTTACAAAAACGACGGAAATCGGCACAAAAAGTAAGCACGACCGGTGCATTTTTTACCATTGGCTGGTTAAAATGTGCAGGCGAAAGTTTCTCCTTCATTTCTGTATCACGCGTGACAATTACACTATAAAGTTGCATTCCTCCCATTGTAGAAGCACGGAAAGAGGTTTCAAGCAAATCATTTAACAAATCGGGAGCGATATCTTTTGGTAGATATTTCCGAATAGTTCTTCTGTTCTTTACGGTTTCAAACATATATTTTTTTTGCAAAGATATAAAAAGAAAAATTCATTCCGCTATATCGACAGAAAAGAATAGTTTTCTTTTTGGAGAACTTTAACCTTTAAACCTTTCTGCGATTTCATTGTTTATCAATTACTTAGCAATAACAAATGGAAAACTTGCAACCTGTTAATAAATTATTTCATTTTTATTTTGATAGATGAAAAAACATTCTTAGATTTGCAACCACATTTGTTAATGATAAGTAAACTTCTACACATTACTTATTAAAAATAAAATCTAAGACACATAACATCGTGGAAAAACAAATTTATTCTTATGATGAAGCCTATGAAGAATCTTTACGATATTTTCAAGGCGATGAGCTTGCTGCCAGGGTTTGGGTAAACAAATACGCAGTCAAGGACTCTTTCGGAAATATTTACGAAAAGTCTCCGGAAGATATGCATTGGAGAATTGCAAATGAAGTGGCACGTATCGAATCTAAGTACCCGAACGGCCTGACTGCAAAGGAACTATATGATCTATTGGATCATTTCAAATATATCGTTCCCCAAGGCAGCCCGATGACAGGCATCGGTAATGATTATCAGGTGGCTTCATTATCCAACTGCTTCGTAATCGGAGTGGACGGCGCCGCAGACTCTTATGGTGCTATCATCAAAATCGACGAAGAACAAGTGCAATTGATGAAAAGACGTGGTGGTGTAGGTCACGACCTGTCTCACATCCGCCCGAAAGGTTCTCCCGTTAAAAACTCGGCTCTTACTTCTACCGGCCTTGTTCCGTTCATGGAACGTTATTCCAATTCGACCCGTGAAGTTGCCCAGGACGGACGTCGTGGCGCGTTGATGTTAAGTGTGTCTATCAAACATCCGGATTCCGAAGCATTCATTGATGCAAAAATGACGGAAGGAAAGGTTACCGGAGCAAATGTATCAGTCAAACTGGACGATGCTTTCATGCAGGCTGCCGTAGAGGGCAAACCTTATGTACAGCAATATCCCATTGACGCTGCCAATCCTGCATTCACAAAAGAAATCGACGCTTCTACCCTATGGAAGAAGATCGTACATAATGCATGGAAATCAGCAGAACCGGGTGTATTGTTCTGGGATACGATTATCCGTGAATCTGTGCCCGATTGTTATGCTGATCTGGGTTACAAGACAGTATCTACTAATCCCTGTGGTGAAATACCATTGTGTCCTTACGATTCTTGCCGATTGCTGGCTATCAATCTATATTCTTATGTAGTGAATCCGTTCAAGCCGGACGCATATTTTGATTTTGATTTATTCAAGAAGCACGTGGCTCTAGCTCAGCGCATCATGGATGATATCATCGACCTCGAACTGGAGAAAATCGAGCGTATCATGAAGAAGATTGATGAAGATCCGGAAAACGAAGAAGTGAAACGTGCGGAACGTGTACTTTGGGAAAAGATATATAAGAAGAGCGGTCAGGGCCGTCGTACCGGTGTGGGTATCACTGCCGAAGGCGATATGCTTGCTGCTTTAGGATTGCGTTATGGTACGGAAGAAGCAACAGAGTTCTCTGAGAAAGTACATAAGACAGTGGCTTTGGGTGCCTATCGTTCTTCTGTCGAAATGGCAAAAGAGCGCGGTGCTTTTGAAATCTACAATAACGAACGCGAACAGAATAATCCGTTCATCAAACGCCTTGCCGAAGCTGATCCGGAGCTATATGCAGAAATGAAGAAGTACGGACGCCGTAACATTGCGTGTCTGACTATCGCTCCTACCGGTACAACCAGTTTGATGACGCAGACCACTTCAGGTATCGAGCCTGTATTCCTGCCTGTTTACAAACGTAGAAGAAAGGTCAACCCGAATGACACCAATGTACATGTGGATTTCGTTGATGAAACAGGAGACGCATTCGAGGAATACATTGTATTCCACCATAAGTTTGTTACATGGATGGAAGCGAACGGTTATGATCCTGCCAGACGCTATACACAGGAAGAAATTGACGAACTGGTTGCCAAATCACCTTACTATAAAGCTACCTCCAATGACGTAGACTGGTTGATGAAAGTGAAGATGCAGGGAAGAATCCAGAAATGGGTTGACCACTCTATCAGTGTAACTATCAATCTGCCGAACGATGTAGACGAAGATTTAGTGAATCGGTTATATGTAGAAGCATGGAAATCCGGTTGCAAAGGCTGTACGGTATATCGTGACGGTTCACGTTCCGGAGTACTGATTTCTACAAAATCAGAGAAAAAAGAGGAACTTCCTCCTTGCAAACCGCCTACGGTAGTAGAGGTACGCCCGAAAGTTTTGGAAGCTGACGTTGTCCGTTTCCAGAACAACAAGGAAAAATGGGTGGCATTTGTCGGATTGTTGGACGGACATCCTTATGAGATCTTTACCGGTTTGCAGGATGATGACGAAGGTATCTTGTTGCCTAAGAGTGTGACTTGCGGGCGTATCATCAAGAATGTAGACGAAGATGGAACAAAACGTTATGACTTCCAGTTTGAAAACAAACGCGGATATAAGACTACTATTGAAGGGTTGTCCGAAAAGTTCAACAAAGAATATTGGAATTATGCCAAATTGATTTCCGGCGTACTCCGCTACCGGATGCCGATTGAACAAGTAATCAAGCTGGTCGGTTCGCTCCAGTTGAACAGCGAAAGTATCAATACCTGGAAAAATGGTGTGGAACGCGCATTGAAGAAATACATTCAGGACGGAACGGAAGCCAAAGGAAAGAAATGCCCGAACTGCGGCAACGAAACTTTGGTTTATCAGGAAGGCTGTCTGATTTGTACGACTTGCGGCGCTTCCAGATGCGGATAAACATACTCGTATGTTAATTAATATATAAACAAAAGGTTAAAAGGAGTCCGGTGCGGCTCCTTTTATTTTTTATTCAAAAAAATGTCTTATACTTGCAGTATCATTAGTATCCAATCAAAATCTAATATATATGATTTTATCATTTAATATAGAATACCGCACCAACTGGGGAGAAGAGGTCAGAATTGCCGGACTGTCTCCGGAATCTGTCCCTTTGCATACCACAGACGGTATCTACTGGACGGCAGAACTGGAATTCGAAGTTCCCAACGAAGGATTGACAATTCATTACAATTACCAGATAGAACAGAACGGAATTGTGACCCGCAAAGAATGGGACAGTTTTTCCCGATGTCTTTTCCTGTCCGGTACCTCCAAGAAGAAATATAGAATCAATGACTGCTGGAAGAATATTCCCGAGCAATTATGCTTTTACAGTTCTGCTTTTACAGAAGCCCTGCTGGCACATCCTGAAAGGGAAGAAATTCCGCAAAGTTACAAAAAAGGGCTGGTTATCAAGGCTTATGCTCCACGTATCAACAAGGATTACTGCCTGGCAATCTGCGGCAATCAAAAGGCATTAGGCAACTGGAATCCGGAGAAGGCCGTCCTCATGAGTGATGCAAACTTTCCGGAATGGCAGATAGAACTGGATGCAAGTAAACTGAAGTTCCCGCTGGAATATAAGTTTATCCTCTATAACAAACAGGAAAAGAAAGCGGATTGTTGGGAAAAGAATCCTAACCGGTATTTAGCCGATCCGGAACTAAAGACCAACGAGACACTAGTAATCTCCGACCGGTATGTCTATTTCGATATTCCTGCATGGAAAGGAGCAGGTATGGCTATACCCGTATTTTCCTTAAAATCAGAAAAGAGCTTCGGAGTCGGGGATTTCGGTGATCTGAAACGGTTGGTTGACTGGGCTGTATCTACTCATCAGAAGGTGATACAGATTCTGCCGGTCAATGACACAACAATGACACACGCATGGACTGATTCTTATCCTTATAATAGTATTTCTATTTATGCTTTTCACCCGATGTACGCGGATATAAGGCAAATGGGAACGCTCAAAGACAAAGAAGCGGTAGCAAGGTTCAACAAAAAACAAAAAGAATTGAACAGTCTGCCGGCCATTGACTATGAAGCAGTCAACCAAACCAAATGGGAGTATTACCGCCTATTATTCCGGCAGGACGGAGAAAAGACATTATCTTCCAAAGGTTTCAAAGAGTTTTTCGATGCCAATAAAGAATGGTTGCAACCGTATGCTGTTTTCAGTTATTTACGGGATGCCTACAAAACACCGAATTTCCGTGAATGGCCTAAATATTCTACTTACCATGCAAAGGAGATAGAAAAGATGTGCCAGCCGGAGACGGCAGATTATCCGCATATCGCCCTTTACTTTTATATTCAGTATCATCTGCATTTGCAGTTATTGGCCGCTACCCAATATGCTCGCGAGCAAGGTGTCGCACTGAAAGGAGATATCCCTATCGGTATCAGCCGGAATAGTGTGGAAGCCTGGACGGAGCCTTATTATTTCAACCTCAACGGACAAGCAGGTGCACCTCCCGATGATTTCTCGATAAACGGACAGAACTGGGGATTCCCTACCTACAACTGGGATATCATGGAAAAGGACGGTTACCGCTGGTGGATGAGACGTTTCCAAAAAATGGCGGAATACTTCGATGCTTACCGGATCGACCATATTCTCGGCTTCTTCCGTATTTGGGAAATACCGATGCACGCTGTACACGGCTTATTAGGACAATTTACCCCTTCTCTCCCTATGAGCCGGGAAGAAATTGAGAGTTTCGGTTTTACATTCCGTGACGAATATCTGCTTCCTTATATCCATGAGTCTTTCCTCGGGCAAGTGTTCGGACCGCATACCGAATTCGTGAAACAGAACTTTCTTCAAACAACTGATGTATCCGGTATCTACCACATGAAACCGGGATTTGAGACTCAACGGGAAGTGGAAAATTTCTTTTCCGACAGAAAAGATGAAGACAGTATTTGGATTCGGGAAGGACTTTATTCTTTAATTAGCAACGTACTTTTTGTTCCGGACAAGAAAGAGGAAGGAAAATATCATCCCCGCATCGGAGTACAGCGCGACTTTATTCTCCGTTCATTGAGTGAGGCAGAAAAGAATGCTTTTAACAAGCTCTATGACCAGTATTATTATCACCGGCACAATGCATTCTGGCAGCAACAGGCAATGAAGAAGTTACCACAACTGACACAATCCACCCGTATGTTAGTTTGCGGAGAAGACTTGGGAATGATTCCCGATTGCGTTGCATCGGTAATGAACGACTTACGCATCCTTAGCCTGGAGATTCAGCGAATGCCTAAGAATCCGTTGCACGAGTTCGGACATCTGAGCGAATATCCATACCGGTCTGTCTGCACGATCTCTACTCACGATATGTCCACTTTACGTGGCTGGTGGGAAGAAGATTACCAACAGACCCAACGTTATTATAATACGATTTTGGGACATTATGGTATTGCTCCAACTGTTGCAACCCCCGAACTATGCGAGGAGGTGGTACGTAACCATCTCAACAGTAACTCAATTCTCTGTATTCTTTCCCTGCAAGACTGGTTGTCGATTGACGGAAAATGGAGAAATCCCAATGTGCAGGAAGAACGGATCAACGTACCGTCGAACCCGAGAAATTACTGGCGATATCGAATGCATCTCACATTGGAACAACTAATGAAGGCTAAAGAACTTAATAAGAAGATAGGCGAACTTATCAAATATACAGGGAGAGCTCCCCAAAAATAAGACTAAAATAATGGGAGATACCAAGAATAACATGAAGATAAACAACAGTACTATTTTTTTAAAAGATATCCGTTGCTACGCCTACCACGGAGTAGCACCACAAGAGAATCTTATCGGAAATGAGTATGTCATTGACCTGAAACTCAAAGTAGATATCAGCAAAGCCGCACAAACGGATGAAGTGGCAGATACAGTCAACTACGCCGAAGTACATAATGTGATAAAAACCGAAATGGCGATTCCTTCCAAATTGCTGGAACATGCCGGTGGCAGAATCGTACAAAAACTTTTCGAGACATTTCCTGATATTGAGGAAGTGGAGCTTCGCCTTTCTAAGCGGAATCCACCTATGGGAGCAGACATTGATGCCGCAGGCATTGAGTTGTATTGTAGTAGAAAATAAAAGGGTATCCAGCTTGGGATACCCTACAAATTATATTCTTTCTGCAATTAATCTTCCGGAAGTTTCTATTTCTTCTTCTTTCTTCTATTCACAGATTCCACAGCCTCCGTCACGACAGGCTTATTCTCGAAACGTTTCGTATAACCGGAATAGTCGGGATGAATACGTTCGTAATCAGGATCCATAAATAAAGGACTGGAGATTATATGGTCAGCCGTCGAACGGTTACAACAGAAAACTATGTTTTCCACACCTGCCAGACGGGTTAATGCTTTTACATCCGTATCATGCGGTTGCAGTGTCATAGGGTCAGTAAAGAAGAAAAGATAATCAATCTGACCGTCTACAATGCGCGATCCCATTTGCTGGTCACCTCCCAAGGGACCGGATTTTAGAATCGTAAAATCCCATTCCTCATCCGGATGTTTCTCCTTCAGTGCTTTCAATATTAAGGTACCGGTAGTACCTGTACAATAGAATTTATTTCCCATTAATAGTTCTGAATTCCATAATACCCATTCGATGAGATCTTTCTTCATGGCATCATGTGCTACCAACCCGATACCTTTTCTAACTTTTGATTCCATTTCGTTATCCTTTTAAGTCCGACAATTGAGAGAATCGTTTGCATCCTCTCACATAAAACTGCCACAAGATACTATTTTTTGTCCGTTCAGGTATCAGATCCAACCTTTTTTTTCTCATATTTTCTTCACGGGAAGAAGAAAATGAAGGACGAATCTGCTTATATTCTTTCCTTGCACGCATCACGGCACAAGCATTATCCCAATCGCCTTTCAGCAAAAAAACAAATGCCGCCACATAGTCCAGGCAAGCCCGGATACGCATCACTTTATTTAACTCCTCTGCCGGGAGATTTTTATACAACATGACAAGGTTATTACGGAAATTAAGAAAGGTCTTTCGGGGGTTCTCTTTTTTAAGTGTAGCCCCACCTACATGATAGACCTTACTTTGAGGGACACAAACAATCTCCCGTCCACGAGAGCGTAACCTCCAGCACAAATCAATTTCTTCCATGTGCGCAAAGAAACGTCCGTCCAGTCCGCCCACTTCCTTATAATCGGCACGACGAATAACCAAAGCCGCGCCTGTTGCCCAAAAGACGGGAATGACCTTATCATACTGGCCTTCATCCTTCTCAACCACTCCCATTATACGTCCACGACAAAAGGGATAACCATATTTATCCAGAAAGCCACCTGCCGCCCCGGCATATTCAAAATGATCTTTTTGCCGCCAGCTCCGTATTTTCGGTTGGCAGGCAGCAACTTCCGGATGAATATCAAGATACGCAATCATCGGTTCCAACCAATGTTCCGTTACTTCAACATCCGAATTTAAAAGAACAACATAGTCGGCTTCCACCTGCTGCAAAGCCAAGTTGTATCCGTCTGCAAAACCATGGTTCTGATCCAATAGAATCACCCTAACCAAAGGAAAATCCTGTCGGAGCATCTCCACCGAAGCGTCCGTAGAACCATTATCAGCCACACAAACCTCTACCCCCTCTCCTTTCGAATACCGGACTACCGACGGAAGAAAAGTGCGAAGCATATCACACCCGTTCCAATTCAAAATGACTACTGATACTTTCATTGCTTTTGCTTCTCTTTCAGCCTTTCTTTCTCCTGTTCCACGATGTCCGCCCATTCTTCTCTGGAGGCTTTCCAACGCTTATGCGACCACAGCCAATAAGCCGGCTCCCAACGGATTGTCTGTTCCAGATACCGGGCAAACATTTCAGTAATTTCTCCTTCGGCTGTGTTCTTAGGAGTTTCCGTCATCAATTTAAATTCCGCTTCACAGTATCCTCTGCGTTTTTTAGTCAGTTCACAGTAAAAGACCGGGAAATTCATCATCTTGGCAATCCGTTCCGCCCCATTCAAGAAAGCTGTTTCCTGACCTAAAAATGTAGTCCAATACCTGTCATTACCACTAGGCCACTGGTCGGTTATCAAACCGACAACCATTTTCTTTCCTTCACGTTTCAACTTTATAATCTCCCGTGCAGTAGAATGCTTAGGAATATTGTATCCCCCGAAACGAGAACGGATACGTTTAAACAGTTCATCCAGATATTTATCTCTTAATGGCTTATAGACCTGTACGGGTACATCTCCCGGCTTCATTATTGCTCCCATTCCGATCAACCACTCATAATTGGCATAATGCGGAATCATCACAATAATCCCGCCATACTTCTCCGTCAGTTCGAGATATTGTTCCGTATTCTTGTAAATCATCCGTTGGCAAAGATCTTCAGCCGACATGTGCAGAAGTTTTAAGTCTTCAAGCATATAATCCGACAGATAACGATAGAATTTACGCTCTATCTGCAACCTTTCAGCGGGAGTCTTTTCCGGGAATGACTTCGTCAAGTTTCCTCTGACAACCTTACGGCGATATTTTCCCACATAATACATCAACAGATAATTGAAATCCGAAAGTATATACAGAACCCGAAAAGGAAGAGCTGAAAACAGCCACATTCCAGTGGATACCAGCCAATAGATAAATCTCGATTTCATACTTATATCAGAATTGTACCTTTAAGTGCTGTCTTATCTTCGTTAAAATCTCCCAAACGGACATTGATTACCTGATTATCCAATGAGTTGTCCGCTTCCACTTCAACACGGATATAGTTCTCCGTAAACCCATGCATCGGAGTCCCCGCTTTTGATTTTTCCATTAAAACCGACATTGTCTGCCCGATATGTCGGGCGTAAAAAGCCTGCGTTTTCTCATCAGAAAGCGCTAACAGCCGCTGACTGCGCTGATGTTTTTCTTCCGGAGAAACAACATAGTCTATTTTCAATGCCTGCGTGCCGGGACGTTCGGAATAGCTAAACACATGCAACTGTGTCACATCCAATCCGGCGATAAACTGATAAGCCTCCTCGAAGTATTCCTCCGTCTCGCCGCGAGTACCCACAATCACATCAACACCGATAAAAGCATCCGGCATCACTTCCTTAATCTTTCTCACCTTCGATGCGAAAAGAGCGGTATCATAACGACGACGCATCAATTTCAACACCTCATCGCTACCGGATTGCAACGGAATATGAAAATGAGGCATAAAACTACGCGAACGGGATACGAACTCAATAATTTCGTCTGTCAGCAGATTTGGCTCAATGGAAGATATACGGTAACGTTCTATGCCCTCAACCTGATCCAATGCTTTTACAAGATCAAAAAAGGTTTCTCCTGTTGTCTTACCGAAATCTCCGATATTGACACCTGTCAATACAATTTCTTTTCCGCCTTCGGCAGCAGCTTGCCCAGCCTGTTCCACCATAGAAGCGATTGTTCCGTTACGGCTACGCCCACGGGCAAAAGGAATCGTACAATACGAACAAAAATAATCACAGCCGTCCTGCACTTTCAGGAAAAAGCGGGTACGGTCTCCACGGGAACACGAGGGTGAAAATGAACGGATATCTTTGGTTGCAGTAGTAAAAGCCTCTCCTTCTTCATGTTTTTGCAGGTTGCCGAGATACCGGAGCAAATCACTTTTCTGTTCAGCACCCAACACGACATCCACTCCTTTTATCTGTGCCACATCGCCGGGTTTCAGTTGCGCATAGCATCCGGTCACTACCACAAAAGCACCGGGATGTTGTTTCACCAACCGATGAATGGCCTGCCGGCACTTCTTGTCCGCCATTTCCGTCACCGAACAGGTATTTACCACACAAATATCTGCTTTTTCTCCTTTACGCGCAGTTCTGACCCCTGCTTCACGCAAGATTTTACCGATAGTTGAAGTCTCTGAAAAATTCAATTTGCAGCCTAATGTATAATAAACGGCTGTCTTATTTTGAAACACAGTGGTATCTATCATAAGCTGTTATAAACACATATTTCGTGCAAAGTTACACATTATTATTAGTAAAACACTTTAGGATACGAAAGTTTATTCCTATTTTTGCACAATTCACTAAAAAACGTGCAATGATTAAAGAGAATTTCATTAAACTATACGAAAACAGTTTTCGTGAGAATTGGGATTTGCCCTGTTACACCGATTATGGAGAAAATACCCAATATACGTATGGTCAGGTAGCCGAAGAAATCGCCCGTTTACACCTGTTATTCAAACATTGTAGCCTCCGAAGAGGAGATAAGATCTCCGTTATCGGCAAAAATAATGCCCATTGGTGCATCGCCTATATGGCAACAATTACATACGGAGCAATTATTGTCCCTATCTTACAGGACTTTTCTCCAAACGATGTTCACCATATTGTCAACCATTCCGAATCAACTTTCTTATTCACCAGTGACAATATTTGGGATAACCTAGAGGAAGAAAAACTCACCGGATTGCGTGGTGTATTCTCATTAACCGATTTCCGTTGTCTCTACCAACGGGACGGAGAAACCATACAGAAATTCCTGAAGAATCTTGATAAAGAAATGCATTCTTCTTATCCGCAAGGATTCAGCCGTGAAAATATACAATATACCACTTTATCCAACGATAAAGTAATGCTCCTAAACTACACTTCCGGAACGACCGGTTTCAGTAAAGGAGTCATGCTGACAGGTAACAACCTGGCAGGAAACGTCACTTTCGGTATTCGGACCGAGTTACTGAAAAAGGGAGATAAAGTGCTTTCTTTCCTCCCGCTCGCTCATGCATACGGCTGTGCATTTGATTTTCTGACAGCGACAGCAGTCGGAACCCATGTCACCTTGCTCGGTAAAATCCCTTCTCCCAAAATCATTATGAAGGCCTTCGAGGAGGTGAAACCCAATTTGATTATCACTGTTCCATTAGTCATCGAAAAAATATACAAGAACATCATTCAGCCGCTCATTAATAAGAAAGGTATGAAGTGGGCACTCAACATCCCCTTGCTTGATACGCAAATCTACAATCAGATACGCAAAAAACTGATTGATGCGCTGGGTGGCCGTTTCAAAGAGATTATTATCGGCGGCGCAGCTATGGACAAAGAAGTGGAAGAATTTTTCTACAAAATAAAATTCCCTTTTACTATTGGTTATGGAATGACAGAGTGTGGTCCCCTTATCAGTTATGCTCCATGGAATGAGTTCGTTCTAGGCTCCTCCGGAAAGATTCTGGATATTATGGAGGCACGCATCTACAAGGAAAGCCCAGAGGCAGAAACCGGAGAAATACAAGTCCGGGGCGAGAATGTAATGGTGGGATATTATAAGAATCCCGAAGCTACAAACGAAGTATTCACCGAAGACGGCTGGCTACGTACCGGCGACCTCGGCACAATGGATGCAAACGGCAACATCTTCATTCGCGGACGATTGAAAACAATGATTTTAAGTTCAAGCGGGCAGAACATCTTCCCCGAAGAACTGGAAACCAAACTCAACAACCTGCCTTTTATCCTTGAAAGCCTTGTTATCGAGTACAACAAGAAATTGGTGGCACTTGTTTATGCTGATTATGAAGCATTGGACTCTCTCGGGTTGAACAATCCGGATAATCTGAAAACAATTATGGATGAAAATCTGAAGAATCTGAATAACAGTGTGGCTGCTTATGAAAAAATCAGCAAAATCCAGCTATATCCTACAGAATTTGAAAAGACTCCGAAACGGAGTATCAAAAGATATCTATATAACAGTATTACAATAGATTAGCATGTTTTAAAACATAAAGCGAAGGTGTATTAACCAACCTTCCGAAAAAAAACATAAAAAAAGTTGGCTTTTAGAGAACAACATATTGAAAAAGTACATACCTTTGCAGCGTTTTAATAAGC
>ERZ780129.145-NODE-145-length-17641-cov-2.4381_pt1 | contig 17641 bp, 18 predicted proteins | sample MGYA00511368_ERZ780129 | MGnify/ENA primary metagenome ERZ780129 (study PRJEB29588, sample SAMEA2152467) | human gut metagenome | biome: human gut; feature: human-associated habitat; material: faeces | place: Denmark | collected 2008/2010 ...
TAACGGCGGCATTCAGAAAATGAACTCCGTGATTTCCAACACGGCCGAATTCGGCGAATATTACAACGGCCCGCAGATCCTGCCCGCGGAGGTGAAAGAACGCATGAAGGAATCCCTCAAGCGCATTGAATCCGGCAAGTTCGCCAAGGACTGGCTGGAAGAGGCAGCCAAGGGCGCTCCCAACCTCAAAGCCAAGCGCGAAGCCCTGGGCCAGCACCCGGTGGAAATCGTGGGCGCCAAGATTCGCAGCCTGTTTGAAAGGAACTAAGGTTTCTTTTACCTGGAACGCGTGCCGTTCCGCCCGAATGCGGCGGAGCGGCACGGATATTCCCGGGCTTTTCCCGGAAATCCGCCATTTGTTCAGTTTATGGAGCACGCCACGCCGGCCGTCAATGTGGAAAACGCCAGGGTATACCTGGGCGGGCACGAAATCCTGCACAATATTTCCTGGCAGGTGCAGCGCGGAGAACGTTGTTTTATTCTGGGGGCCAACGGCGCCGGAAAGACAACGCTGGTCAAGGTGCTGATGGGGTTTGCGTGGCCGCTCTTCGGAGCCAGGGTGCAGGTTCTGGGCAAGACCTTCGGGCACGTGAACCTGCTGGAATTGCGCAAGTCCATTGCGTGGGTGAGTCCGTTCATGCACAAGTGGCTGGAGGATGGCTCCTGGAACGGGCGCGACATGGTGCTTTCCGGCCCCGACGGCACTATCGGCCTCTTGAGGGAGCCGACGCCGGAAGAGGAGGAAAAAGCCGCAGGAATCATGAAATCCCTGAAAGCGGAGCATTTGATAGACAGACCGGTGGTAGCCATGTCTTCCGGGGAACAGGTGAAAGTGCTGATTGCCCGGGCTCTGATGACGAATCCGGAACTGATGATTCTGGACGAACCCAGCGTTTATCTGGATTTGGCAGGGCGGGAATTTTTATTGAAAACCATTGAAGAACTGGCTGAAACGAGGCCTGATCTGACCATCGTGTTCATCACCCAGCGCATTGAAGATATCCTTCCCGTATTTAACCGCGGCATGATTTTAAAGTCTGGAGAAATCGTGGCGCATGGAAGCCGGGACGAGGTGCTGACGGAGGAAAACCTGAAAGACGCCTTTGGGCTGGATATCCAGTTAATCAAGACGGAGAAGGGGCGTCTCTGGACCGTTATCCGATAATTTTTCATGAAGCAGTCCAAGACAATGGAGCTGAAGAAACCGGTGCGGGTGTCCCTGGCCCGCCAGGTGCTTACCGCCCTGGAATCCATGATACGGTCCGGCAAATGGAAGGTTGGAGACCGCATTCCCGCGGAAGCGGAACTGGCCCGTGCCTTTTCCGTCAGCCACAACACCATCCGCGAAGCCCTTCAATCCCTGATTCACATGGGGATGCTGGAAGCGCGCCCCGGGGACGGCACGTACGTGATGGCGTCAGACCGCTTTGCCGTCGCGGTGAGCAACCGCCTCAAGGAATCCGAGCTGCCTCAGATTCTGGAGGCGCGGCTGGCTTTGGAAAAGGAAATTGCGCGGCTGGCCGCCGTTAAAAGGACGGATGAAGATTTGAAGGAGCTGGAAAATGCCCTGGAAGACTGCCACGGCAGGGTAAGGCAGGGCATTGAGGATGACATGCTGTTTCATGCCGCCGTGGCCCGCGCCACGCATAATCCGGTGCTCTCGGAATTATATAACGTGGTCATCCGCCATGTGCAGGAGAATCTGGAAAAGCTGCTTCAGGAGAAGCAATACGACTCCGGCGCCATGAAGCTGCATGACGACCTTCTCGCAGCCATCAGGAATCAGGAGGCGGATGAGGCGGAGAACATTATTGTAAAGATTGTGGAATTTGACACCGTCAGCATAGGCGGGTCATGCCCTTCTTAAATTAACGGAACAGGCGATTCCCATCATGCGGAATCGGCATTTTTTTCTTTTCGGCCTTTTTAGTAAGGCCGTCCGGAGAAATGAAATTGGGGAACAAGAAAGCAGAACCGGCATGAATAATTCTGAAAGAAAAAGTGTTGCGTTTCGTATTCATTGGTAATGAAGGCGAATGTATTTTCCATAATGATGTTGTTCTTTCATCTGTTTCCGGCATATGGAATCGACCCCAGCGTGAGGGGATTTGAAGAACTTCATGAAGTGTTGAAAAGTGCGGTTCGGGAACTTGATACCGTTCAATCTCCGGATCATCTTCCTATGGCTATGGAGCATTTCCGTGCCTTGGTGGAGGAATGTGAGCGTAATCCCGATCTTGTTGCCGTTCTTGAGCTTACTTCAGAATCATGTCCCCCTCAGCTCAAGAAGGCTTATAAAGCGGCAATGGAGTTGCAGGGGAAATTGCATGATGCCTCTAAACGGCTGGCTATGAGTGGAATGATGCAAAATAAAGAGGAAATCAAACCGTATTTGGAGTTTATGCAAAAGTTTACTTTAAAGAAAAATGCTCAAAAAAGAACGGAACCGCAGGTGCATGAAGGAGCGCCTCCCGAGACTGAGGATGCCCGGGACGCAAGAATGAAATGGTGGCGAGATGGAAAATTCGGCATGTTCATCCATTATGGGTTGTATTCCGGGCTGGCGGGGGAAATTCAGGGGAAAAAATATAAGGGATGCGTGGAATGGATTATGCAGTATTCCGGAGTGGATAGCGAAACATACGCCAGAGAGGCCCTTCCCCGGTTTAAGCCCAAACGCGGAAAGGCTGAGACATGGGTAAAATTGGCCAAAGAGGCCGGGTGCGTTTATACAATCCTGACAAGTCGGCATCATGAGGGTTTTAACATGTTTGATTCAAAATTCAGTGATTTTAACGTTAAAACGACCAAGGGTGTTGATATTGTAAAGGAATATGCAGAGGCATGTAAAAAATATGGAATGAAGGCAGGATATTATTTTTCCCTTCTTGACTGGAGCCATCCGGATTACGATCCGACAGGTTCAGGCATTTCTTATCCTAAGGGTAACTATGAGGCTCAAAAACAAGGACGGCGGCAATTCGGGAACCATGAAAAATACAAGGATTACCTTTACAATATTTTCAATGAGCTGCTGACCAGTTATGCCCCGGTAGATCTGGTATGGTGGGATTTCAGCCAGCCTGGTTTTCAGGGAGATAAGGCGTGGAATGCGACAGCATTGATGAAGAATCTTTTTGAAAAAAATCCCAAGGCAATTCAAAATAATCGCTTGTACCATTCTGCAAATCATCTTAGTGAAGGGGGAATCAGAGTAACTCCCGCATGGAAAGGGGATTATTCCACAGCGGAACACCATATTCCGGCAACTGGCATTAATGGAGATTGGGAAGCATGCCAGACTCTTAATGGAACATGGGGATATTCAGCGGATAATCAGGAATGGAAAACATCTCAAGCCCTGATTCGGGAGTTAATTGATACAGTTAGCCGCGGAGGGAACTTTCTGCTTAATATAGGCCCCATGCCCGACGGATCCATTCCTCCTGAAAGCATCCGTATTTTCAAGGAAATCGGTTCCTGGATGAAAAAAAACGGTGAAGCCATTTATGGAACCAGAGCCAATCCGCTGAATATTGAACTGACATGGGGACGCCTTACCAGAAAGGGGGAAGATATTACCTATATTTTTGTTTATGATAAACCGGATAATGGAGAGCTGACCATTCCCTGCTCGTTTGAGGGTGATGTGAAAGCGGTTCTGCTTGGCGGAGAGAAAACTGTCAACATGAGTCAGGATAAAAAGTCCAATACCACGACATTCTACATAAAAAATATGAAGATGGATACAGCCGCCACTGTGATCAAGGTGATGGGAAAACGCATGATTCACAAGAGGTCCGCGTGACCCTTCCGAGGGAGCTGGAAGGGGCGAAGGTTCCAGCTCCCCATTTTGAAAATGACATTGGATCGCCCTGTGTCACGGATGATAGTTTGCCGGACAAGGCAGTAAAAACAGCCAATGTGGTTTGTTTTATATTCTATCTGTAAAAATAGAATGAAGCCGGATTGTGTAGGAAGAGAAAGACCGACGTCCTTTTTTCCTGTTTTTAAAAAGTGGTATTCCCATGAATGGGATGCGTGTGGGAACGGGCTATGTTTTTTATTCTTTAACGAATATGGAAGTTTGTTAGAGTGCCTGATATGGCTATCCACACTGAATGGAAGTGCCCGGCATGCGGCGCCTTTCTGGCTATGGAAGATGTGAATATGGCTGCAGATATGGTGTTATGCCGCTCCTGCAATAAGATAAGCAAATTTTCAGAGATTGTTCAGGAGGAAAGGGATGAGGAAATTCTTGATTCCATTCCCCGCCGCATGAGCGTGACGAAAACGGCGAGGGGGCTGGAAATAACGTATAAGAAACCAAAAGGTGTAGGACTTTTTCTACTGATGTTTTCGATTTTTTGGAATTCTGTGACATGCGTTGCCCTGTTTGCGGTGATGAAGGAAATGTCTTGCGAAAATCTGTTCGGACTATTGTTTTTAATCCCTTTTGTTCTGGTTGGGGCTGGTACATTTGCGGGAGCTTTTTATGTGTTGTTTGGCCGCATGACGCTGATCCTGACGCCAGGCAGGGGGGAATTGTTCCGAGGAGTAGGTAATCTGGGCCGCCGACAGCATTTTTTGCTGGAGAAAGATTCCCGTATTTCCATCGAGGAAAGCAGTATACGGCGGAATCATGGAACTCTGTATAAAATTGTGGTGGAGCAGCCGGGAGGAAAGCCATTCGAGTTTGGTACGGGTATTGAGGAAGCGGAGGCCCGGCAGTATATAGCGGCTCTTTTACGGCAGATGAGAGAGTAGTTCTGCCGTTCCGTAGTTTCAGGCAAAGTCATGGAACGCCGGAGGATCTGGTTTGCGGAAACGAAGCGTCAGGGAATTTCGGAATGAGGTTTTTTGATTGATAGGGCGGCTAAGATACGTAGATAAACGCATGATGAAGAAAGTGCGCCTTTTGTTGATTCTATGCGGTTTGTTTTGCGGAGCGGCAGGTGGGCCGGCCCGCCCCTCCTTTCCAAACCGCCGAACATGATTGTCATTCTGGCGGATGACCTGGGTTATGGGGATTTGGGCTGTACTGGTTCCAGGCAGATTAAAACGCCTTCCATTGACCGGCTGGCCAAGGAGGGCGTGTTTTGCTCCCGGGCGTATGTGACGGCACCGATGTGTTCCCCCTCCCGCATGGGATTGCTGACGGGGCGTTTCCCCAAGCGTTACGGCATCACGACGAATCCCAATATCCAGATGGATTATCTTCCGGAGTCCCACTACGGGCTGCCGCAGACGGAAAAATTGATTCCGGAGTATTTGGCCCCCTGCGGGTACCGGAGCGCGGTATTCGGCAAGTGGCATCTTGGCCACACGAAGGGATATACGCCTCCGGAGCGCGGTTTTACGCATTGGTGGGGGTTCCTGGGCGGTTCCCGGCATTATTTTCCCGTGAAGAAAGAGGCTGAAGGCCTGAATCCCTCCATGATTGTATCCAATTTTACGGATAAGACGGACATCACCTATTTGACGGACGATATTACAGACCGGGCGGTTGAATTCCTGCAGGAAGCCGGAAAGGATAAGAAACCGTTTTTCATGTTCGTTTCCTACAACGCCCCAATGAAGCCAAACCGGAGGATATCACCAAATTCAGGAACGTGCAGAACGGGGAACGACGGGTTTATTGCGCCATGGTATATGCGATGGACAGGGGAATAGGCCGCATTCTGGATGCCTTGAAAGCGGACGGTTTGGAAAAGGATACCATCGTCGTCTTCCTGTCGGACAATGGAGGCGCTCCGGAAGCTTCTTCCTGCAATGCCCCTTTCCGGGGTGCCAAGAGGCAGCATTTTGAGGGAGGTGTTCGCGTACCTTTTATTATCAGATATCCGGCGGACAAGCGTTTGATTCCCGGAAGCGTTTGCAGACAGCCCGTTTCCTCCGTGGATTTGCTTCCCGCTTTGCTGAAGGCGAATGGCCGTCACATTCCCAGAAAGCTGGACGGCATGGATATTCTGGAGCTGGTGGGGAACAAGGGAGCTTCCGTTCCGCGCACCTTTTTCTGGTGCACGGATTACACGTCCGCTGTGCTGGCCGGTGATATGAAGTACCTGCTGGTACCGGATCGCGCTCCGCAGTTTTACAATGTGGCGGATGATCCCCAGGAACAGAGGGATTTGTATTTTTCCAGGCACCAGGATGCGGATCCCCTCGCTAAAAAGCTGGGAACATACCTGACTACGACGCCTGCATGCCGTTTTCCCGACAGCATCAGCTGGTCCGCCAAATTGATGAGGGAGTATGACAAGACTGCGCCGGACAGGCAGCCTGAGTAAGGCTGCGTTGGCTTTGTTCCGTATTCCGTCCTGCATGCCAGCGTTTGGGAACCTCTTACGGCGGGAGAGGGGGAGGAACCGCGCGCATGGTTTCCTTTTTCCGCTGAAAAACGCTTTATTTCAGGCGCTTGGGTTCCGCAATGCGGAGAATGTGCTCTCCGGGAAGGGCCAGGTTGCCTTTGTCCCGGGCAATCATTTCAAAGTAGTGGGGATCCTGTGAGATCCAGATGAATTCGTTTTTTGCCTGTTCCATCTGCTCCCTGGATTTTTCCAGATGAGCCTGAAGGAAGGAACGTTCATGCTCCAGGGAGCGCAGATCCTTCCATGGTTTGAAACACACCAGGGAAAGCAGCATCGTCAGGCACAGGGCCAGGACAATGGCAAAGAGGCGCAGGGCTCTCTGGACGATCAGGGCACGTTTCTCCCGGCGGATTTCAAGCTCCGCCAGGGTAAAACGGTGGTAGTAGCGGCGTCTCCAGAGCATTCCTTGCAGTCAAACAACATATTTTTGATCATAGAATATGAATTTTACCACCATAAACTGCGTCATTTCCCAGTTCTTCTTCAATTCTAAGCAATTGATTGTATTTGGCCATGCGGTCGGAACGGCTTAGAGAGCCGGTTTTGATTTGCCCCGCGTTCGTCGCTACGGCAATATCCGCGATTGTGGCGTCTTCCGTTTCCCCGGAGCGGTGGGAGATGATGGCAGAGTATTTGTTATCCTTGGCCAGTTCCACCGTATCCAGCGTTTCCGTCAGGGAACCTATCTGGTTGACTTTCACCAGGACGGCATTCGCTACATGGCGGGAAATGCCCTGATTCAGGAATTCCACATTCGTCACGAACAGGTCGTCCCCTACCAGCTGGGTATTGCCGCCCATGGCTTTAGTTAGCTGTTCCCAGCCCAGCCAGTCGTTTTCCGCACAGCCGTCCTCAATGGAAATGATGGGGTATTTTTTCTGGAGTTCCTGATAGTAAGCCGTCAGTTCCTCCGCTGTTCTGCCCAGGCCGTCTGATTTTTTGAAGACGTACAGGTTCCGGGAGGGATCGTAGAATTCGGAGGAAGCCACGTCCAGGGCAATGAAGATATCCGTGCCCAGGGTGTACCCGGCCCGTTTTACGGCCTGTGCAATGCATTCCAGGGCGTCGTCTGCTGATTTCAGGGCCGGGGCGAATCCCCCTTCATCCCCCACGGCAGTGGAAAGGCCGCGGTCATGCAGCACATCCTTGAGCGCATGGAAAACTTCCGCCCCGTAGCGCAGGGATTCCCGGAAAGTGGGAGCCCCCTTGGGCATGATCATGAATTCCTGAAAGTCGATGGGGGAGTCCGAATGGGCCCCTCCATTGATGATGTTCATCATGGGGACGGGCAAAACCTTGGCGTTCGGTCCACCCAGGTATTTGAAAAGGGGAAGGTTGAGCTGAATGGCGGCGGCTTTTGCCACGGCCAGGGAGACGCCCAGGATGGCGTTGGCCCCCAGGCGGGATTTATTGGGCGTGCCGTCCAGGTCGATCATGATTTTGTCAATGGCCGGCTGCAGGGTGGCATCGTGCCCTGATATTTCCGGGGCAATGATTTTATTGATGTTTTCCACGGCTTTAAGCACGCCCTTGCCTCCGTAGCGCTTGGCGTCTCCATCCCGGAGTTCCCAGGCTTCATGTTCTCCGGTGGAGGCTCCGCTGGGGACGGATGCGCGTCCGATAGCTCCCCCGGCGAGGGCCACGTCCACTTCCACGGTGGGATTGCCCCGTGAGTCGATGATTTCACGGCCGCGGACGTCAATGATTTCCATTTCATTCATGATCATAAGATTTCTTTTTGTCCTTTTTAGACAGGGAAACAGGCTTTCCCGTTCCGGAGAAGCATGTCATGTCCCTAGAAGTTCCGGTTTCAAAAGCAGGACTGACGCAGAACGGGGACGAAGCTTGCCGGCTTCTTCAGGGCCATGATGCCCCGCAGAATGAAGAGGTTCCCTTGCTGGGCATCCGCTTGCCCGTTCTTAGGAATTTTGCCGGGAAGAAGCTCAGGAGAATCTGGCAGGACAGGATGTCGGCGAGGTGCGTGGACCCTCAAAAGGGCAGGAGCAGCCGCTTTTACACGGCGGAAACTGCGGCAGGGGGGGAAGCTGCGCCGTTTCGTGACGCAGGGAAGGACGGCATGCCGGAACGGGGCCTTGATTCCGTCCCGTTCCGGGTATGGAATGAGGCGCTTACTATTAAAACCATGCCTAACATTAACGATAACTTCCTCAAGTTGCAGGCGGGATATTTGTTCCCGGAAATAGGGCGCCGCGTGAATGCGTTTGCCGAATCCCATCCGGAGGCGGCCAAAAGGCTGATTCGCTGCGGCATCGGCGATGTGACGGAGCCGCTTCCCATGGCGGCTATTGAAGCCATGCACCGGGCCGTGGATGATTTGTCCACTCATGAACGTTTTCACGGCTATGGGCCGGAGCAGGGGTATTTCTGGCTGAGGGAGGCAATCGCCAAAAAAGCCTATCAGGCCCACGGCGTGCATGTGGAAGTGGATGAGATTTACGTGTCTGACGGAGCCAAATGCGACACGGGAAACATTCTGGATATTTTCGGGCCCGGCAACAGAATCGCCGTGCCGGATCCGGTTTATCCCGTGTATGTGGATACCAATGTCATGGCCGGGAATACCGGGAGTTCCAGCCCGGATGGTTCTTATGAAGGGCTGGTGTATCTGCCGTGCACTCCGGAAAATAATTTTGTGCCGCAATTGCCTGATGAGCATGTGGATTTGATTTACCTGTGTTTCCCGAACAATCCCACCGGAGCTGTGGCTTCCCGGAATGAACTGCTGAAATGGGTGGAATACGCCCGGGCGAACCGTGCCATTATTCTTTATGATTCCGCTTATGAGGCTTTCATACAGGATTCTTCCATTCCCAGATCCATTTTTGAAATTCCCGGCGCGCGGGATTGCGCCATTGAGTTCCGTTCCTTCTCCAAGCAAGGAGGCTTTACAGGGGTGCGCTGCGGTTATGTGGTGATTCCCAGGGAATTGCACGGATATGATTCCGAAGGGAACAAGGTTTCTATCAGCCAGCTCTGGAGCCGCCGCACCAGCACGAAATTCAACGGCGCTTCCTATATTGTCCAGCGGGGCGCTGCGGCTTTGTTCACCATGGAAGGCATGGCCCAAACTGCCGCGCTCATCAGCCATTACCTGGGGAATGCTTCGCTTCTGCTGAATGCCTGCCGTCAGGCGGGCATGCGCGTGTGGGGCGGGGAAAACGCCCCTTATGTATGGGTACAGTGTCCGGATGGTCTGGACAGCTGGCAAATGTTTGACAAGATGCTGCATGAGGCGAATGTGGTTATTACGCCCGGTTCCGGTTTTGGTTCCAGGGGGGAAGGGTTCTTCCGCATTTCCGCGTTTAATTCACGGGAAAACGTGGATGAAGTCTGCCGCCGCATCCACAGCCTCTTTGCCAAATAGAAGAGCGTTTTCAGACAGATTGTCCAGGCCGCGGTGCAAAACACTGCGGCCTGTGTATTTCTTTCCGGGTGGGTTGATGACCGTGGCATTGCATTTCCTGCCGGGAGGGGGCTCCTGTAAAAAGGTCATCTTCCTTTCTTACGGATTTGGACCGGGAAAGAGCAGAGTCCGTTTTCAAGTGATGGGATTCCGGTAAAGGGGCGTTCCTATGGCATATTCGGCCCTTGCCCCCGTTCATTTGTACGGAGTAGGTTGTTGCTTATGTCCCCGTGGGTGCGCATGAGTTCCTTTCTCCGGCAGGCTGCTTTTCCTGCATGTTGCGCCTGCCTGCTGTCTGTTGCTGGCGCCATCCGGGGGCAGGAAGGGGAAGCGGAGCTCCCTTCTGTGGAGCCGCTTTCCTGCGCGCACTCCTCGGATGGGAGGGTAACAGTTCGGGGGGCGGTTATGGGTACGGTGTTCACGGTGCGCGCTTATCCCGGGAGTGGCATGGACGCGGAAGATGCGGAGAGGATTTGCGGGGAGGCTCTGGCCTGTGCCGTCCACTGGGAAAAAGTAATGGCCGCGATGGATGCGGAAAGCGGTCTGGCCCGGCTTAATGCTGCGGAATACGGCATTTCCGTGCCTGTTTCTCCGGAATTGGAAAGGGTGCTTCTTCTGGCCCTGAATTATGCCCGGCTGACAAACGGTGCTTTTGATCCCACGCTGGGGCCCTGCATTCGCCTGTGGAAAAAGAGCCGCCGCCTTGGCGTCCTCCCGTCCGATGAGGAACGGGAAGGCGCGCTCCGGGCATGCGGATGGGAAAAGTTGTCCGTCCGTAAGGGAATGGCGGTCAAGGCTGTTTCTGGAATGAGGCTGGATTTGGGAGGCATGGGCAAGGGCTTTGCTGTGGACCGGATGGCGGAGATGTTGAAAACAAGGGGTGTATGTTCCTTCTTCATTGACAGTACCAGCGATGTTCTGGCCGGCGCTCCTCCTCCCGGGGAACCGGGATGGCGGCTGCGGGTGGATACAGGAAAAGGGCAGGGGGAAGTGTTGCTGTTGAGCCATGCGGCCGTTTCCACTTCCGGGAGCGCCCGGCAGATGGTGAAAATTGGCGGGAAAGCGTATTCCCACGTGCTTGATCCCCGGGCGGGGCTGGGCGTTACGGAAGGGTGGCAGGTGAGCGTCCGGGCGTCTTCCGCTGCGCTTGCGGATGCCCTGGCGACGGCAGGGTGTGTGATGTGTGAGGAGGAGTTCCGTTCCCTGGTGGCCGGATTGCCGGGAGTGTCCGTTCCGGCCTTTTTTCAAAGTCCGCCATGTTCTGCGGGGAAAACGCAGAAACAGGATGGACTGCGGAAGGAGGGATGAATGGGGGCAATGAAAGGAATGGCAAAGCAACTACGTTTTTAAGGTACACCTTTATAACCCTATTTATGAGATTGTACCATTTTTTACTCCCTGCCGTTGTCAGCGCTGCCGTATCCGCATCATTTGGGGCAGAGTTTCCTAATCCCTATCCTGCGCCTGTTCCCGGTGTCCGCCTGACTCCAGAAATTCCGCTTTCACCCTCCATTAATGGCGCCCGTATCGTCGGGGCTACCCCCGGTTCCCGCATGCTGTTCCAGGTTCCCGTCTCCGGGGAGCGGCCCATGAAAATTCAGGCAACAGGGCTTCCCCCAGGCCTGAAGATGGATTCGCGCGGATTGATTGCGGGTACCGCTCCGTTCGGGAAGAGGGAATACAAGGTAAATATCCAGGCTTCCAACAGGCATGGAAAGGATATGAAGGAGCTGATTCTGAAGGTGGGGGACGAATTGTGCCTGACTCCGCCCATGGGCTGGAGCAGCTGGTATTCCTACAGTGAGGCTGTAGGGCAGGATAATGTGCTGAAGACGGCACGGCTTTTTGTGGAACGGGGGCTGGTCAATCATGGCTGGACCTATATCAACATTGACGACTGCTGGCAGGGCAGGCGCGGAGGGAAGTATGGCGCCATTCAACCCAATAAGCGTTTTCCTGACATGAAGGCCATGTGCGACGCTATTCACGCCATGGGCATGAAGGTGGGCATTTATTCCACGCCTTGGATGGGAACGTATGCCGGTTTTATCGGAGGGAGCGCGCCTAACGCTAAGTCGGACTACGGGGAAATGGCCATTCCGGAAAAGGAGCGCAAGCAGGAGGATCAAATTTTTGGAAGTTATCCGGGCGTTCATCGCAGAAAGGCAGATCATGTGGGAGCCGTCTGGCTGTTTGACCGTGACGCTAAACAATGGGCGGATTGGGGGGTCGATTATGTGAAAGTGGATTGGAACCCCAACGATGTGCCTACGACAAAGCGTATCCGCAAGGCGCTGGACGAGTCCGGAAGGGATATCGTGCTCAGCTTGTCCAATGCCGCCCCGTACGAACATGTGGAAGAGCTGGGCAAGCTGGCGAATTTATGGCGGACGACGGGGGATATCCAGGATCACTGGGGCAGCGTCAGCGGCATCGGTTTTTCCCAGGAACGCTGGCAGAAGCATATGCGCCCGGGACATTGGAATGACCCGGACATTCTCCAGATTGGGAAGCTGGGCAAACCTAACCAGCCCAACACCACGTTTGTCCAGACGCGGCTGACTCCGGATGAACAGTACACTCACGTGACCCTGTGGTGCCTGCTGTCCGCTCCGCTCATCGTCTCCTGTGATTTGGAGCATATTGATTCGTTTACGATGGGGCTGCTTACCAATGACGAGGTGATAGCGGTGGATCAGGATCCGGCTGCCCGCCCCGCCCGCAAAGCGTGGCGCCAGGGGAGTTTCCAGGTGTGGACGAAGGAGTTGTCCGACGGTTCCGTGGCGGCCGGCTTTTTCAATACCGGGAAGGAGAAAGGAATTTTAAAGGTGAATCTGAAGGAGCTGGGGCTTTCCGGCGCGTATGAGGCAAGGGACCTCTGGAAACGCGCTGACCAGGGGACCGTACAGGGAGATATGGCGGTAGAATTGAACGGGCATGGAGCATCCATGTTCCGGTTCAGCAAAAAGAAGTAACGGGAAGGAGCCGGCTCTGTATTCATTCAGGGGCGGCATATACCTGCCGCCCCTGAAGCCTGTGGCAGGGGAGGCTTTTAATTGAACCGGCATCCATAGAAACAAACCTTCTGCACAAAATCCCACTTTTAAAGTACCTGCCTGCGGATTGCCGGATTCCAGGGGGCAGGAGGGGCTGTGAATGCCTCCCCTGTACCAGAGCTTGCGCTTCAATTCCGGAAAGTTTTTCCCGGGAAGCTTTTGTTATTGTGTAATAAAAAACCGCTCCGGCATATCCGGAGCGGTTCTTATAAAAGAGATTGATGTGACTTGCCTTAATCTCTCCCGACAGCTTTTTTAGGCGGCAATGCCGAAATGCTGCTGAATGGAGGCGAAAATCTTGTCGCGACGGGCGCGGGCTTTTTCAATGTCACGGGTTTTCAGCGAGAATCTCAGGCGTTCCGCCGTGGAGTCCGGCTTGTGAACCGTAACGTGGCACCACCAAACCCCCCTGTTATTCCACAGGTGGTGGTTGGGGTTGTCATCATTAATTCTAAGAGCGATTTTGGTTTGGGCTTTCATCTGTGTGATCTTTTCCAGTAGAGGACGTATTGTTTACGTCCGTTGGCGTATTAATGTTTCAATAAAACCTTCAACTTGGAGGTGCCTCACTTAAGCAGATGATCCCTTGTCTTTTTGGACATCTTTTTCTGTCAGTTGCTCACCTCGTTGAAGCCTTAGAGTTCAAGTGGTGAAACAACGTTCAAAAAAAGAATCTTTTTTACAGGAGACCTACTTTTTTAAGAGTGTTGTAAGCACCGTTCTTGTTGATCGTACGCAGGGCCTTGGCGGAAATCTTCATTTTCACGAATTGACCGAGTTCAGGAACCCAGATGCGCTTCTCCTGAAGGTTGGGGAAAACGGTACGATTGACAGTCTTAGTGACGTGACGACCAATACCGCCCTTTTTCTTGGCAAGACCGGAGCGATGGATACGACGACCTTTGTGAGGCATGGTACCTCTGATGATGCAAATTCGGGACATGGCAATCGAAGTTATTTGTTAATGCGAGAGAGATAGTCTAGCGTATTTTTGCCTAAGGTCAAGAACAACCGGACGAAAGCCCTGGAATTTATCCTGGACTGTACGGAAGCATGCCTTTTCTTTTGCGTGAACTCCGGTTTTTTCTTCCATGATGAAGAGGGGCTGCAGAGGCGGTGAGCTGAAAGCGGGAGAGGCTGATCCGGGAAAATGAACGGTACCGCAGATAAAGAGGAAAATGAGGCGTTCTTCCGTATTTTTTCCCGGACTTCCTCTGTGGAGCAGGGGCAGGCCGGATAGCCGGGCCGGATGAAGGTCTTTCTCCACAGGAAAAGTGCAGAATGCGGGAAAGATTGCACCCTTGTGGTTTTTTCACGGCAGCGGTATTATGGCTGACTGCTCCCGGGTAAAACGTATCCGGCGCTTGCACGGAGGGGCGTTCCATGAGAAAGTGAAAGCATGAGTGAGAATCATTATGCAGAGTTTTCCGAATGCAGCATGAAGCCCCAGGAAGTGCTGGAGTACGTTTCCGGCCCCATTCCCGTTCCGGAGGAGGGAGAAGTTCTGGTCCGGATGAAGGCGGCCCCGATCAATCCGGCGGACATCAATTTTGTACAGGGAGTTTATGGTTTGAAGCCCGTATTGCCGCACTCCCGCGCCGGCCTGGAAGGCTGCGGCGTGGTGCAGGAGTCTCGCGCAGAGGGATTCCGAGGGGGAGATGAGGTGATTCTCCTGCGCGGCGTGGGTTCCTGGAGCGAGTATGTGGCGGTTCCCTCCGTGAATGTCATGAAGCTTCCGGTGGGGGTAGATCCCGTCCAGGCGGCCATGCTGAAGGTGAATCCCCTGACCGCCCTGCGCATGCTGGAAGGGTTCGTTTCCCTGGAGCCGGGGGATTGGCTGGTGCAGAATGCCGCCAATTCCGGAGTGGGAAGGTGCATTATTCAACTGGCCCGTGAAATGGGCGTGAAGACAGTGAATTTTGTGAGAAGGCCGGATGAATTGAGGGATGAATTGACTGAGCTGGGCGCCGATCTGGTGGTGGGCGAGGATGACGGGGATGTGGTGAAGAATACGCTGGCCCGCCTGGATGGAAAGAGGCCTGTGCTGGCTTCCAACGCCGTGGGCGGAGAAAGCGCCCTGCGCCTGATGGATATGCTGGCTCCCGGCGGGAGCATGGTGACGTACGGAGCCATGAGCCGGAAGAGCATCAAGGTGCCGAATGGTTTTCTGATTTTCAAGGGTATTAAACTGGAGGGGCTGTGGGTGACGCAGTGGCTTAAGAATGCCCCTGTTTCAGAGATTGAGGCCGCCTATGACAGGCTGGCGCGCCTGATGGCGGACGGCAGGTTGAAGCAGGCCGTGGACACCGTTTATCCGCTGAGCGATGTGCGGAAAGCTGTGGAGAAGGCCCAGGAGGAGTTCCGCAGCGGCAAGGTGGTGCTGAGCATGGATTGCGCCTGATGCGCGGAAAGGGAGCTTTTGCGTTTTCCCGTACTGCGGAATGCTGAAAGGACGTTTTCAGCGTTCTGTGGTTGGGGGCGTTGGCTGGCGGCGTTTTTGTTTGCCGGGAGAATGGTCTTGCTCAGGAAACGGGAAGTAAGGAGTTCCGTAGGAGCGTAGAGCCGGGAGGGACGGAGCGTGCGCGCCGTTGGCTTCAGCCCAGCGTGGAATCAAGCCAGGTGTTGAGTATTTCCACGGCGGCTACCTGGTCGATGACGGGGCGGAAGTTTTTTGCCTTTTTCCCGGCGGCGTGCAGTTTTTCCTGCGCAAGACGGCAATGACGGTGGTGAGGCATTCATCCATGAAGATCAGGGGAAGGCCGGGAAGGGCTGCGGCCAGTTCCCTTCCGAAAGCGCGCACCTTGGCCGCGGCAGTTCCTTCCGTGCCGTCCATGCGGACGGGAAGACCCAGCACCAGGGTGCGTATTCCCCGTTTCTGGACGAGCTGGACAATGCGGGAAATTCCGTCCGTCTGATGCCTGTGGATGGTTTCTACGGGATGGGCCATGATGCCCACGGAGTCCGTGGCGGCAATGCCGATGCGGGCTTCTCCGTAATCGATGCCCAAGGCGGGGTGCGGACTGGTCATCTGAGTTCGTCCGGCAGCTGGTTGACGATTTTCTTGATTTCGTCCGCCTTGTTTTTATCCGCAATGAGGATGGCGTCCGCCGTTTCCACCACAATCAGGTTTTCCACTCCCAGCAGGGCTACGTGCTTGTCTCCTTTCTGGGAGAAAACAATGTTGCCGGAGGCGTCCTGCACGGTGATGTCCGTGTTGGTGGTATTTTTATTGTGGGTTTCCAGATAGTTGGCTACGGAGATCCAGGATCCTACATCGTCCCAGTCAAAGGTGGCTTCTATGTTCAGCACTCTGTCCGCATGCTCCATGAGCGCGAAGTCTATGGAAATGGGGGTGAGCGCCGGAAATTCTTCCCGAATGGTTTCCTGCGGGGCCGGAGATTCGGCAACGTGTTCCACGAAGGAGGCCAGTTCCGGGCAGTGCTTGTCCAGCTGTTCGCACACGGCGGGAATGCTCCAGACGAACATGCCGGCATTCCAGCAGAAATTGCCCCGGCTCAGGTAGGATGCGGCCGTGGCCGTGTCCGGTTTTTCGCGGAATTGAATGACTTCACGGCAGGAACAGCCCGGAACGGATTGGATTTCTTCTCCGCGTTCAATGTAGCCGTAGGAGGGGCAGGGCCAAGTAGGCTTGATCCCCACAGTGACAAGCGCTTTTTCCCTGGCAGCCGTGTCCATGGCGGCTTTCATCAGGGTGCGGAAAGATTCCTGGTCCTGAATGAGCTGGTCGGAGGGGATGACGAGCATGACTCCGTGCGGATCCGCCGCCTTGATGAGGCCGATGCCCAGGGCGATGGCGGGAGCCGTGTCCCGGCGCACGGGTTCGGAAATGATGTTGTCCACGGGAATATCGTGGGCCTGGCGGCGCACTTCCGCTTCCTGCAGATGGTTGGTCAGGATAAAGATGTTTTGCCGGGGCACCAGCCCGTCCAGCCTGTCGATGGCCTGGCGGAGGAGGGTTCCTTCCCCGAACATGTTCAGGAGCTGTTTGGGGCGGTGGTCGCGGGAGAGGGGCCAGAAACGGGTGCCGCTGCCGCCGGCCAGGATAAGAGCGTATTGGTTCATGTCTGTTTCGCAGGAATGGGGGTTAAAAAAGGTCAGAGCGCTCCGAAACGGCGTTTTCTGCGGGAGTAGTCCAGCAGAGCGGCTTCCATGTCCCGGTCGCCAAAGTCCGGCCACAATGTGTCCGTCACGTAAATTTCCGCGTAGCTGATCTGCCAGAGAAGAAAGTTGGAGACGCGCATTTCTCCGGAGGTGCGGATAAGCAGGTCCGGTTCCGGCATGCCGGCGGTGTCCAGATACTCGCCGAACAGGTCTTCCGTCACGGCATCCGGCTGGAGCTCCCCGCGGGAGACTTTTTCCGCTATTTTCCTGGCGGCGGAGGCAATTTCCCCACGGCTGCCGTAGGAAATGGCCAGAACCAGGTTGAGCCTGGTGTTTCCCGAAGTGGCTTCCAGACTGTCCTGAAGAAGTTTCCGGGTGCGGGCGGGAAGACGGGAAAGGTCGCCTATGGCATGAAGGCGCACGCCTTTTTCCATCATTTGATGGAGACGTTTTTTCAGGAATTCGTGCAGCAGGAGCATTAACGCGTGCACTTCCGTCTTCGGGCGGTTCCAGTTTTCCGAGGAAAAAGCGTAAAGAGTGAGCCAGGGAATATTATGGGTCATGCAGAAGTCCGCACAGCGCTCCACCGTATCCGCTCCCGCCCGGTGGCCTGCCTGCCGCGGCAGATGACGGCTGTTCGCCCAACGGCCGTTGCCGTCCATGATGCA
>ERZ780129.152-NODE-152-length-17021-cov-3.15487_pt1 | contig 17021 bp, 14 predicted proteins | sample MGYA00511368_ERZ780129 | MGnify/ENA primary metagenome ERZ780129 (study PRJEB29588, sample SAMEA2152467) | human gut metagenome | biome: human gut; feature: human-associated habitat; material: faeces | place: Denmark | collected 2008/2010 ...
TGCTTGTGGCGGTAAAGTAGACTCGAAAAAGGAGTCGGTATTGGCAACGCAGGATAGCGTAGACGCCCGTGGAATACAACGGATGCAGACTTCTAAAAGTGAAATAGACATCAAATTCAAAGGGAAGGATTATCGTTCTTTCGTTTCCCGTACACCGGACGAGAGCCTGCCTCATGTTACCAATGAAATGGGGGATACGTATATGGATAATAAAATCGTGCTGCGTCTGACGCGCGGTGGTGAATCAGTGTTCAACAAGACCTTCACCAAGAATGATTTTTCTTCGGTAGTGGATGCCGACTTTCTGGCAAAGTCCGTGCTCGAAGGAATCGTATATGATAAAACAACTCCGCAAGGCATTGTATATGCAGCGAGTGTCTGCTATCCGCAGACGGATTTGTATGTCCCGCTTTCCATAACGATAACCGCTGACGGAAAGATGAGTATTCAGAAAGTTGATATGCTGGAAGACGCGTATGAAGAAGAAACACCCGATTAAACCTGTGAACAGGCTTTTTAGTAGAATAGTACAAATGTGAAAGCATTTGAGACAAACGAAAGGCAACCGAAAAAGGTTGCCTTTCATATTTTTGTACCGTTGATAAATTTGCTGTCCTGTTTTTATTTGTATACCGAGGACTGAAAGTTAAAGAACACAAAAAAAAGACTGTTCTTCGGTTATTCCCAAATCTTTCCTAAATCTGTATCGTTATTTGCTGTATAAAATAAAGTATAGTATTAACGTTAAAAAAATAATGATTATGAAGAAAATTCTATCTTTACTCGTGTTGGCTATTGTTGCCGTACAGTTTTCATGGGCTGCTGATGTGATAACTAAAGACATGAATCAGTTACCGCTTCCGGCACGCAATTTTATTAACCGTCATTTTACTAAACCCGAAGTGTCTCATATCAAGATTGATAAGGAAATGCTGGAGGCTACCAAATATGAGGTGTTACTGACAGACGGTACGGAAATAGAATTCGACAGCAAGGGAAACTGGGAAGAAGTAAGTGCCCGAAAAGGACAGGTGATTCCTGCAAGTATTGTTCCGAACTTTGCCGTTGATTATCTGAAAGCACATAATTTTGCTGCTGAAGGAGTGACGAAAGTGGAGCGTGACCGTAAGGGATATGAAGTTGAATTGTCCACAGGCGTCTCTTTCAAGTTTGACAAGAAAGGGAAGTTTGTTAAAGCGGACGATTAAGTATAAGTGATAGTATAATAATAAACCTGAACCAAAAAAGTAACTATGTTGAGATTTAAGTTTGGCGCCTGGGCGGTGGTTCTGATGTTGGCTGCCCTTTCATTCGGCGCCTGTTCCGATGAAGATGATGATCCGGCTTTCAATCCGCCTTCCAATATTACGGAAGCCTTGAAACAATTATATCCGGCAGCTCAGAATATAGAATGGGAAATGAAAGATGTGTATTATGTGGCCGATTGCTGGGTGGCCGATGACGAACTGGAAGTCTGGTTTGACGGGAATGCGAATTGGCTGATGACAGAAAATGAACTGGAAAGTATAGATAGTTTAGTTCCGGCTGTATATACTGCTTTCAATAATACCAAATACAGTTCTTGGGTGGTGACCGATGTCTATGTACTCGTTTATCCGCAGAATCCTACGGAATCTGTCATTCAGGTGAAGCAGGGAAGCCAGCGCTATTCACTGGTTTTCTCGCAGGATGGTGGATTGCTGCACGAAAAGGATATCAGTAACGGGGATGATACGATTTGGCCTCCGGCAGAATAATTTCTTATCCATTTAACTGAAATGGAAAGAGTGACGGTATCTTGTCAGGATAGCGTCACTCTTTTGTTAGTATAGTGACGGTCTTCCGATAAGATAGCGTCACTATAATTGTAGGTTTACATTTGCTGGTAATCTTTGGCCAATCCTCCTTCACTCGTCTCTTTGTAGAGTGAGGGAAGGTCATGTCCGGTTTGTTTCATCACTTGCACTACCTTGTCGAAAGAGACACGATGCATACCGTCCGTAAAGGCGGAATAAAGATTTGCGTCGAGTGCGCGGGCGGCAGCGTAGGCATTCCGTTCGATGCAGGGAATCTGTACCAATCCGCATACAGGGTCGCAAGTCATACCCAAGTGATGTTCCAATCCCATTTCTGCTGCATATTCAATTTGTGCCGGACTACCTCCGAATAATTGGTTGGCTGCTGCCGATGCCATGGCACAGGCAACGCCTACTTCACCTTGGCAACCTACTTCCGCACCGGAGATAGACGCATTGAATTTGACGATGTTTCCGATCAGTCCGGCAGTAGCCAATGCACGCAAAATACGCATATCGCTAAAATCACGGCTCTTTTGCAGGTGATAAAGTACGGCAGGCATGACACCGCAGGAACCACAGGTGGGGGCAGTTACTATCTTTCCCCCCGAAGCGTTCTCCTCGCTTACCGCCAGTGCATAAGAGAATACGAGTCCTCTCGATTGAAGGGACTGTTTGTATCCGGTAGCACGTATATAATAGGTAGAAGCTTTCCGTCGCAGGTTCAATGGGCCGGGGAGCACTCCTTCCGCTTCCAGTCCGCGGTGGATGGCTTCTTTCATTGTATCCCATACTTCAGCGAGGTAATCCCAGATATCTTCATTCTCGCACTCTTTCACATATTCCCAGTAACTCTTTCCAGTACGTTCGCACCATTCCAGAATTTCCGTCATACTGTTCATCCCATATACTTCAGGACTTTCAATTGTCGGATTGCTGTTGTTTTCAGCTAGTGCGCCTCCGCCGATACTATAAACTGTCCAATTCTCCTGAATCTTGTTGTTGGCGTCGAAAGCGGCAAATGTCATTCCGTTCGGGTGGAAAGGAAGAAAGACTTTCGGTTGCCAGATGATTTCTACCGGGGCGGTAGTTTTGAGTGTGTCTATAATGGCTACATCCGTCATGTGCCCTTTTCCGGTAGCGGCGAGACTTCCATAGAGTGTTACTTTGAAAGAGGCTGCATCCGGATGACGTTCTACGAACATTTCTGCAGCTTTGCGTGGACCCATTGTGTGACTGCTGGAAGGACCAGTACCGATTCGATATAGCTCTTTAATTGATTTCATGAGTTATGTGTGCTTAATTAATACCATTTCTTTTTTCTAAAATACAAATATACAACAATACCGATAACTCCCATTAAAATCCATGCAAATAAATATCCGTATCGCCAATCAAGCTCCGGCATCCATTTGTAATTCATTCCCCATACTCCGACTAAAAAGGTGAGAGGGATGAAGATAGTGGATACAATGGTCAGACGTTTCATGATGTCGTTCATGCGTAAGTCATTGTTGGATATATATAGATCGACTAATGAAGAAAGCGTTTCACGGCAGATTTCAATAGTCTGGAGAACGAACTGTAAATGGTCATTCACGTCATTGAAGAACGCACGGTTTACTTTATGGATAAGCAGGTTTTCCGCCCGTAACAGTTTTACGTATTGTTCCTTCAGGGGGAGAATGGATTTCTTCATCAGCATATATTGACGCCGGAGTGACTGGATCTGGATACCTATATCATTTTCGTCGGTGATAGTCAGCAACTCCTCTTCAAGATCTTCGAGGGCATCGTCGATAGAAGAAATTGTTGAGATGTAATTGGTCATTATACTGTTCAGCAGTACACTGAGCAAATAATCCGTCTGACGGCTACGTATTTTCAGTACATCATTGCGTAAGGCAGCGTTAATATCATCGAAGAAGTCGGTTTCCTGTTCGAGAAAGGTCAGCACATAGTTGCTTCCCAGAATGACACAGACTTGCTGTTGGAGCAGTTCGTCCAGTTCGTTTTCCTCCTTATGGGTGTTGGGATAGAATAATTTCAGGATGAGAACGATATATTTATCATGTTCTTCGATTTTAGTCGGGTGGTCTGCGTTCAGGATATCCTGCAAAACAAGGAAGTCTATTTCAAAATGAGCGCAAATCTCGCGGATTGTTTCCGTATCTTTTAAACCATGCACTTGCAACCAGTTGATTCGCGCACTGTCTAATGTTGCTTTGACGGATTGGAAGGTGTCGCCGGAGCTTTCGTGCATCTCAGTGGCATTGTAGGTGCAGAGATGAATGTGGGTAGGAGTAAGGCTGTCCCCTGTGTAAATGAGCTTTTCGCTTAATAGGTTATTTTTCATGCTTTATTCTCGTTTTAGAAAACCACCGCAACAAAGGTAGTGGTTTTCTAAATGAGAACAAGTTCTTGCGACGTTTTGTTTACAATATGTCTTATATCCGGGTCAATCAAAATCTACTACTGTGATTCCGGCACCTCCGAACTGCACATGCTCGTCGGCATAATGGCGGATACTCGGTACGGTGGACAGATATTGGCGGATGAGTGTACGAAGGATTCCTGTTCCTGTTCCGTGAAGAATACGTACACGGTCCATGCCGACCAATATAGCATCGTCAATAAAATAAGTGACTGCTTGCAACGCTTCGTCTCCGCGCATCCCGCGCACATCGATATCTTGTTTGAAACTAAGTTTCTTTTCGTACATCTGGTCATGTGTCTGGCTGCTGACAAAGGTACTTTTGGCCATGCTTTCCGTCTTGGGGGCCGCGTTGGAGCGTTCGAGACGGTCCAACTTGACGGTTGTCTTGATACTTCCGAAGGCGACGATTGCATTCTTGCCACTGATTTCCATTACCTGCCCGACGCTGGTCTGGCCTTTAATTTTCACATTTTCGCCAACGGAGATAGGAGCCACTTTAGGAGTAGCGGTTGTTGAGGAACTTGCCGCTTTCTGCTCGTTCTTTTTATTCTTCTTCCGTTCCTGTTTCTCTTTCAGTTTCTCCATTTTCCGAGCCATTTTTTCTTCTTGTTCCTTGGAAGCCAATGCATCCAAAGAAGTACGGAAGTCAGTCAGCTCCTGACGGGCCATGCGGGTCTTTTCTTTTTCTGCCTGTGCCTCTTTAATGGTACGGATCGTATTTTCAATACGGGCATTCGATTCCTGTAACATTCGTTCCGCTTCCTCTTTAGCCTGCCGGATAATCTCTTTCCGTGATTTTTGCAGTTCTTCCATTTCAGTCTGATAGCGGGCGATCGTTTCTTCCATGTGCTTCTCCCGTTGGCGGATCGTTTGGCGTTTCCCTTCCCAGTAACGTTTGTCGCGCACGATATCCTGAAGATATTTGTCGGCATTGATGTACTCGCTCCCTACAATTTCCGAGGCGTCAGCGATTACATCTTCCGGCAATCCGATTTTCCGTGCGATCTCTACAGCAAAGGAGCTTCCCGGGTTACCGATCTGCAATTGGAAGAGTGCCTGCATTAAATGGCGGTGGTAAAGCATGGCGCCGTTGACTACGCCTTCATGGTCTTCTGCAAAATGCTTCAGATTCTGGTAGTGGGTGGTAATCACTCCGAAAGTCCTTTTCTGGTTGAAACGTTTCAGTACAGCTTCGGCAATGGCACCTCCAATCTGCGGCTCCGTACCTCCTCCGAACTCATCAATCAGGATGAGGCTACGTTCATTGCAACTTTTCATCATTATCTTCATATTGGTGAGGTGAGAGGAGTAGGTACTCAAATCGTCTTCGATAGACTGTTCATCACCGATATCTATGAAAATGCTGCTGAATATACCTGCATGACTGCGTTCGTGCATCGGAATCAACATGCCGCATTGTAACATATATTGCAATAAGCCTACCGTTTTCAGACAGACTGATTTACCTCCGGCATTCGGACCGGAGATAATGAGAATACGCTGTTTCTTGTTTAATTCTATGTCCAAAGGTACGACCTTTTTCCCATGCTTGGCTAGCGACAGTTGTAACAAGGGATGTACGGCCATAGTCCAGTCCAGTAACTGTTCATTTTCTATGGCGGGTTTCAGACTGTTGGTCTGTATGGCGAAATAACTTTTCGCACGGATAAAATCAATTTCTGCCAAAAATTCATACGACTGGAGTATCTCCGGAATAGACGGGCGCAACACATTGGAGAATTCCGTCAGGATACGGATAATTTCCCGTCTTTCGTCTCCTTCGAGTTCGCGGACGCGGTTGTTTGCTTCTACAACCTCCGCCGGTTCGATAAATACGGTTTTTCCGCTTGCCGATTCATCGTGGACGATTCCTTTAATCTTACGTTTGAGGCCCGGAGCGACAGGGATAACCAGGCGACCGTCGCGCATGGTAGGGGCTACGTCCTTATCTACATATCCTTCGGATTGCGCACTGCGCAGAATACTGTTCAACGAGCGGGAAATACTTCCCATTGTATTGGCTAATTCTCTGCGGATACGAGCCAGTTCTGTAGAAGCATTATCTCTTATCTTTCCATATTTATTGAGGATACCGTCTATTTTTCCAATCAATTGGGGGAATACGGCAATGTCTCCCGCCAGTCGTTTCAGACTGGGGTAGGGGCTATCACTTTCTTCTTCGTCTTCATTGTTCCGATGCAGGAAACGGACGATATCACGAATGGTCTCTAGTGAACGGCGCAAGTCGAATAATTCCTGTTCGTCCAGATACATTCCTTCTATCCGTACCCGTTTCAGTGAAGGGCGGACATCGAAAAAAAATTGGTCGGGAAATCCGTCCTCTTCTTGAATGATGCGAACAAACTCGGTTACCTGGTTTAAATTCTCTTCTACTACTTCATATTGTTCGGAAAAGCCCATGTCTGAAACTTTTTCTTCGCCTAAAGTGCTAAGACACTTGTCTTTCAGTAACTGCCTTATCTGGTCGAATCCTATCTTTTGCTCAAAATTTTGAGGGTATATCATATCTTTATTCCTTATAACTGGGCACAAAAATACGATTAATTCACGAAAAAAGTGTCAGATTGTTTGCAGATTTAAAAATGATTCGTACCTTTGCACCGCTTTCAACGGAAAGCACTTCTGATAAAGGAGTTTTGGAGAGGTGGCAGAGTGGTCGATTGCGGCGGTCTTGAAAACCGTTGTACCGCGAGGTACCCGGGGTTCGAATCCCTGTCTCTCCGCAAAATATTTGTAAGTGATAAAATACATCCGATTTTACATTTTTAAATGTAAAATCGGATGTATTTTTATATATTTCATTTCTCCATATTTAATAACTGTATCTTTTTAAAACTATTCCGAAAAAGTAAACGTACGCTTTTTTATATTTTTTTGCACCAACAGACAAGTAGGTAAGGAATATGTGCCGGACGGCACTATCTAACATTTCAATAAGGAGTAAACGGCGCGTAAATGTTTGGCAAGACGTTCCGTATCCAGTCCACCGAGAAAAGACATTTCAAAGGACAGCCCCATGTAAACTTGTCGGAACATAACTACTGCATCTTCTACATCCACATCTTTTCTCAATTCTCCGGTATTTATCGCGCGCTGTATGGCGGTACGCCAATAAGCATAATCACCGACTATAAGATTATGGAGCTTTTCTTTGGCGTTAGGGTCATATTGGAGAAGTTGAAATAGAAAATGAAAATATTGGGCATGATATGAAAACTTTCCTTGTACCACCTTATCACTACCTGGGCCTATCAGATTACTCAGCATATCCATTGTTCGTTGTACGCCTTTCACGTATTCATCTATAAATTCGGCAAACGTACCGTTCGTTTCAGTGAATTTGTTTCGTGGGTTTTGCGCGCTAAAACAAAACTTATCCACTACGGCAATGAATAATTCCTGTTTGTTCTTGTAGTATTTGAATATTCCGGCTTTCGACATTCCGAGCATCTTTCCAAGTTCTGCAAAACTGGCTTTTTCATAGTTTACGGACATAAACAGCTTGAACGCTGCTATCAGCAATTCATCACGGGTAATTTTCATTTTGTGATAGTCTTTTATATTTTTCAATCCCGAAAATAGTATTTTATTCTCATACAAGCTACATAACAAGTCATAGATTAACAAAAATAAATCAGAGAGGTCCCTCTAAGATGCTTTAATATGGAATAAAAATCCTTTCACTCTTTCACCTCGTATCTGATTATTTATCAGTTTTTATAGCATTGGAAAGACACAGCAGTTGTTGGAAAAGATTGTGATTCGGTCAGCCGACCTATATTAAAATGGTTACTGTAAACAATATAACTTATAGTGCGGGAAAAGATATAGGGAAGAATTTGCAGACAGGAAGATTCTCTGTATCTTTGCCGCCATGTCAGAAAGAAGCGAACTACATACAAGAAATAAACACAACGGGCAATACGACTTTTCTCTATTGACGGAGAATTATCCGCCTTTAAAGAAGTTTGTACAACTCAATCCCTATGGTACGCAAACAATTAACTTCTTCAATCCGCAAGCGGTGAAGGCGTTGAATAAAGCGTTGTTGATAAGCTACTACGGCATTCGATATTGGGATATTCCGAAGAACTATTTGTGTCCGCCTATTCCCGGGCGAGCGGATTATATTCATTACATCGCAGATTTGATTGGTTCGGAAGCTGTAAGCAAAGATGTGAAAGTGGAAAATGGAGAGATACGGAAATCTGCATACAGATGTCTGGATATTGGAGTAGGTGCGAACTGCATTTATCCGATTATTGGGCATGTAGAATATGGTTGGATGTTTGTAGGTTCAGATATTGACCCCATATCAATAGAAAATGCACGAAAGATAGTTACTTGTAATCCGGTGCTGGCTCATAAAATAGAGTTACGGCTTCAGAAAGATAGCAGCAAGATTTTTGAAGGCATCATTGCTCCCGATGAATATTTTGATGTGACAATTTGTAACCCTCCGTTTCATCGTTCGAAAGAGGAAGCGGAAGAGGGAACGTTGCGCAAATTGAGTAGTTTGAAAGGGGAGATAGTAAAAAAGGCAAAGCTAAACTTTGGAGGGAATGCGAATGAACTTTGGTGTGAAGGTGGCGAATTGCGTTTCCTGCTGAATATGATTGTCGAAAGCCGGAAATACCGGAAAAATTGCGGGTGGTTCACTAGTTTGGTTTCCAAAGAGAAGAATCTGGATAAGCTATATGCCAAGTTGAAAGCTGTCGAGGTGTCGGAGTACAAGGTTATACGGATGCATCAGGGGACGAAAAGTAGTAGGATATTGGTTTGGAAGTTTTAGGTAATGAAAATTAGTTGAATATATTATTAACAAAATGAATTTGTTTTATGGAAATAATGTTTTTTTGCATGACATACAAATAAAACATGAAAGCTGTTAACCTGAAATATAAGTATATTTTTGCATCTCTTTGCTTGTTAGTTGCCTTTTTTTAGTGGCTATCACCTAAGATTGTACGGCTCAAATCATAGACGAAAAAATATATTTCTCTTGTCTATTCATTCTCTGAAGACGAAATAGGTCATGGAAAATTCGAAGAACTGATAAAACAGGAGTTCAGGAAGCAGAGAATAGAACCTATATTTGATCGGTTTTACAAGAGTGATGAGTTTGAACAGGGGAGTGGCTTAGGACTTCCTATCTGCAAGATCATTGTTGAAAAATTGTCGGGACGTTTGGGAGTAAGTTCGGAAGTCGGGGAAGGTAGTTGTTTTTCGGTTTATCTGCCTTTGGCGGATGCATAATGCTAATGTTTCTTATTTTTATTTCTTAAAATAGAATCCACTTTTGTATTTTATGAAATTATCATTTACCTTTGAATTGTAAATGATTAGACATAATATGAAATATATACATTTAGGGGTATGTATCTGCATATTTTTATTTGTGCATAACCAAATTCTGAGAGCTGACGAAACAGTAAGTGACGATTCGCTATATACCGCCGAGTATATAAATAGTATCTATATTGCACAGCCTAAACGTGCTTTGCAATTATTGGATGAGGCAGAAAATAGAAAAGCAATTCCTTTGCGGATTATCAATGAGTTGCGTAGTTTGTCATATAGCAATATGTATATGAATAAACTGGCGTTTATGTATGCAAGAAAAGCTTATTTGCTTGATTCTATATCTCAAAAAGATCCGAAGCATCTGTTGAAAATGACAGTTCATCTAGCGGAATTTTCGGCTATGATGAGCAAGTATAATGAAAGTATGCGTTATGCATACAGTGGGATTAAACTGGCACAGGAGTTGGAAGATCGAGAAGCCAAAGCCAGATTATTTTTCTGCATAGGTGAGAATAACTGGAGATTATCTTTTAAAGATAAAGCATATGATTATTTTGACCGTACTATTAAATTATTGCGCGGTTCAAATAAAATGCGGGAGATGATGTTGCTTTCTTACTATTATGGAGCAGAAATGAGCTTTTTAATGAACGATTCACGTGTTAAAGAGGCTTTGGAACTTGCTTTTGAGCGTGAAAAGCTTATAAAGCGGCTGGAGGCATTACCTCAAATACCCGAAGGTTATGTGGACGGACAATATAGTTATTTGTATGCAAAACTTGCCTATATTTATTATGTAGAGAAAAAGAATGCACAGGCGGAACAATATTATCAAAAATACTTGTCGAAGAAAGAATCTCATACACCGGACGGAAAAATGTACTCTGTTCCTTATTTGATGATTTCCGAACAGTATGAGAAAGCTCTTGAGAAATGTAAGGGTTTCAAGGAATGGATGAGAACTCAACAAGATACTTTGAATGAACAATATCTGACTGTTCTTCAACATGAGGTGAAAGCTTATCTGGGTATGCACCACTATAAAGAGGCTGCAGCGACCCGTGGGACTATCTTAGCTATAACAGACAGCATTAATTGTAGAGATAGAAACAATGCGGCATTGGAGTTGAACGCGATGTACGGTGCTTCTGAGAAAGAAGAATACATTGCCCAACAAGCTTTCCAATTAAGAATAAAGAATATCTCACTTGCTTTCATGGTCTGTATCGTTCTGCTGACCTTGTTTATCTTATGGCGTCTGTGGCGTTTCAATAAAACGATTAAATATAAAAACAGAATGTTGGCTAAGTTGATCAATGAGAAACTTGCCGATAAGGAAAAAAGGGATCAGCAGTCGGAGGAATATGAGCAATTCGCTATATCATCAGAAATAGAACTGGAAGACAGATTGCTCGAGAAGGAACAAGAAGAACAGTGTGAGTCTTCGGACGAAGATGACACAGAAGTAGCAAGCGGGGAAAAAGCCGAGAATAGACAGATTTTTAAAGAATTGAATCGCATCGTTGTTCAAGATCGTTTGTATCTTTCTCCTGAACTGTCGAGAGAAGACTTGGCGCAAATCGTTCATTTGAACAATGCGCGTTTTGCCCGGATGATAAAAGAATGTACCGGAACTAATTTTAACGGATATATCAACGAGTTGCGTATTGATTATGCTATTCAACTGCTAAAAACACATCCGCACTATACGATACGCGCGATAGCAGATGAAGCTGGGTTTAATAGTGCTCCGATATTATACAGTCTTTTTAAGAAGAAAACGGGAATGACTCCTTATGAATTTAAAAAAGCGCAAGAGTCGCTTTAAAAAACTTTATCGACATCCTTCGGTTAAACAATTTTCGTCTTTCTCGGTTTATTATTATGAGTAACTAAATAAACTAAGAATGATACAGGTTAGGATAAAACGAGTTTACGAAGATTTTTCAGAAGCAGATGGATATCGGGTGCTGGTAGATAAACTATGGCCGCGAGGAATGAAGAGAGAATGGCTGAAATACGATTATTGGGCGAAAGATATAACACCTTCCGCTAGTTTGCGCAAATGGTTTCACGAAGATATTCCCGGGCATTGGAACGACTTTGTCATGCAATATCAAAAAGAACTGGCCGCATCTCCCGCAATGGCTGATTTCCTGATTCTTATCAGACCTCATCCGGTGGTCACACTGCTGTATGCGTCTAAAGAACCTGTCTATAATCATGCCCGGATACTTCGGGATTATCTGGAAATGCATCTGAAAGAGTGAAATTAAAGTAATTTTTATCTGTTTACTCTTTCTGTCGTTCACTCAATTTCCTACCTTTGTAATCTAAATCAAAATCGTGTAATCATGAAGTATAAATTATTGGTTCTTGATGTAGACGGAACACTCCTTAATGACGCGAAAGAAATTAGTAAGCGTACATTAGCGGCTTTGTTGAAAGTTCAGCAAATGGGAGTGCGTATTGTATTGGCATCCGGCAGACCTACCTATGGATTAATGCCACTGGCCAAATCACTCGAACTTGGAAACTATGGAGGCTTTATTCTTTCATATAATGGTTGCCAGATTATAAATGCGCAGAACGGGGAAATCCTGTTCGAACGGCGGATTAATCCGGAGATGTTGCCGTATCTGGAAAAGAAAGCTCGGAAAAACGGTTTTGCCTTATTCACTTATCATGATGATACGATTATTACGGACTCTCCTGAAAATGAACATATTCAAAATGAAGCCCGGCTGAATAATCTGCGGATAATCGAGGAAACGGAATTTTCTGCCGCTGTTGATTTTGCACCCTGTAAGTGTATGTTGGTCAGCGATAATGAAGAAGCGTTGATCGGTCTGGAAGATCATTGGAAAAGAAGACTGAACGGAGCATTGGATGTTTTCCGTTCCGAGCCATATTTTCTGGAAGTCGTTCCTTGTGCCATAGATAAGGCCAACTCTTTGGGAGCTTTGTTGGAAGAACTGGACGTGAAGCGGGAAGAAGTGATTGCTATCGGCGACGGAGTATGTGATGTGACAATGATCCAACTGGCCGGACTCGGCGTAGCTATGGGACACTCGCAGGATTCCGTGAAGATTTGTGCTGACTATGTGACTGCTTCCAATGAAGAAGACGGAGTGGCAATTGCTGTTGAAAAGGCAATTATAGCTGAAGTGCGTGCGGCGGAGATACCTCTCGACCAACTGAATGCACAGGCGCGTCACGCTTTAATGGGAAATTTAGGAATCCAATATACGTATGCCGCTGAAGATCGTGTGGAAGCGACGATGCCGGTAGATCACCGTACCCGTCAGCCGTTCGGCATTCTGCATGGCGGAGCCAGTCTTGCATTGGCGGAGACAGTTGCCGGACTAGGTTCGATGATTCTTTGCCAGCCCGATGAGATTGTCGTGGGAATGCAGGTGAGCGGAAACCACATATCTTCTGCACACGAAGGAGACACGGTGCGTGCGGTAGCAACAATCGTGCATAAGGGACGTTCGTCCCATGTATGGAATGTGGACGTATTTACTTCAACCAACAAACTGGTGTCTTCCATACGGGTAGTCAACAGTGTGATGAAAAAAAGATAACCGACGAAGAAATAAGTAACTTGACAACTATTGATGCATTTATAGAACGGAAGCAACCGTTTGCCGTTTATCGTATTCCCGGGGAGAAAATTCCGTGCCTGGTGACACAGGAGGAGGGGGCAGTCCGTCTGATATACGATTTGCAGGAACTAAACGGGCAGAGAGGATTTGTGATTGCTCCGTTCCGACCTAACGAGACTTGCCCCATTTTGCTGATTCAATCGAATGGGCCGGGGCAACCTTTGCTTCTTGCAGATGATGCGGACGCCGTTCCGCGGGATATTCCGTCAACCGACTATCCCTCCTGTTCCGAGGAATATGCGGAGTGTTTTCGTACATTTATCAGTGCCTTACGTGATAAGACTTTTGAAAAGCTGGTGCTTTCCCGTAAACTTACTATCGGAAAACCAACGGCATTTTCTCCTTCATTAGCCTTTCGCGCGGCTTGCCAACGCTATATCCATTCCTATATATACTTATGTTATACTCCCCAAACAGGTATCTGGTTGGGAAGTACGCCCGAAATCATCTTGTCGGGCGAAAAGGACGACTGGCATACGGTAGCATTGGCCGGAACCCAACCTCTGCAAGACGGCAAACTGCCGCAAGTCTGGGATGAGAAGAATCGGAAAGAACAGGAATACGTCTCCTCTTACATCCGTGGCCAACTCCTTTCATTAGGGATTCATTCGACGGAGAACGGACCCTATCCTGCTTATGCCGGCGCCTTGTCGCATCTGAAAACGGATTTCCGATTCTCTCTGCAAGACAATAAAGGTTTGGGTGACCTCCTGAAAGTGTTGCATCCTACGCCCGCCGTATGCGGACTGCCGAAGGATACAGCCTATCGGTTTATTCTGGAAAATGAGGGCTACGACCGCCGTTATTATTCCGGTTTTATCGGCTGGCTCGACCCGGATGGGCGTACGGACTTATACGTCAATCTTCGTTGTATGCACATCGAAGAAGAACAACTCACTCTCTATGCCGGTGGCGGACTGTTGGCCTCCTCGGAGCTGAACGATGAGTGGCAGGAAACGGAAAAGAAGTTGCAAACCATGAGACGGATTATTGTACCTTCCTCTCTGCACGACCCACAGCCTATCACCTCATAATATATAACTTTACAACTTATCACTGCACTATGTATACAGACAAGAAAAACATACTCCAACTGGTTGCGCTTCTCGAAGCACATGGAATAACGAAAGTCGTGTTATGTCCGGGTAGTCGTAATATCCCTCTCGTGCATACCTTGTCCAATCATCCGAACTTTACCTGTTATCCGGTGACGGATGAACGGAGTGCGGGCTATTTTGCCATTGGGCTGGCTTTGAATGGCGGCAAACCTGCTGCCGTCTGTTGTACTTCCGGCACGGCGTTGCTCAATCTTCATCCGGCTGTGGCGGAAGCATTTTATCAGAATGTTCCTCTGGTGGTTATTTCTGCCGACCGTCCTGCTGCCTGGATCGGACAAATGGATGGACAGACCTTGCCGCAACCCGGTGTTTTTCAGAATCTGGTCAAGAAGTCGGTCAACCTCCCGGAGATTCATACGGAAGAAGATGAATGGTATTGCAATCGTCTGGTGAACGAAGCCCTGTTGGAAACGAAACATCATGGGAAAGGACCGGTACATATCAACGTTCCTATTTCCGAACCTCTGTTTCAGTTTACGTCGGACGCATTGCCGGAAGTGCGTGTAATCACCCGTTATCAGGGGTTGAACGTGTATGACCGCGATTATAATGACCTCATTGACCGGATGAATAAATATCAGAAACGAATGATTATTGTCGGTCAGATGAATCTTATCTATCTGTTCGAGAAGAAACATACCAAATTATTATATAAACACTTTGCCTGGTTGACGGAACATATCGGTAATCAAACCGTACCCGGCATTCCGGTGAAAAACTTCGATGCGGCGATTTACGCAATGCCTGAGGAGAAGATAGACCAGATGACTCCTGAACTACTGATTACCTATGGCGGGCACGGTGTTTGCAAACAACTGAAGAAGTTCCTTCGTCAACATCCGCCCAAAGAACATTGGCACATCTCTCCTGACGGTGAGATAGTCGACCTCTACGGAGCATTGACAACAGTCATTGAAATGGACCCGTTTGAGTTTCTGGAGAAAATAGCAAGCTTGATGGACAACCGTACACCGGAATATCCCCGTGTGTGGGAAAACTATTGTAAGATTATCCCCGAACCCGATTTTGCGTATTCGGAAATGGCGGCTGTCGGTGCATTGATAAAAGGCCTGCCGGAATCATGTGCGCTTCATCTGGCGAACAGTTCCGTGATCCGCTATGCACAGTTGTATTCCGTTCCTTCCACTGTCGAAATCTGTTGTAACCGGGGGACGAGTGGTATCGAAGGATCGCTTTCTACTGCTGTCGGTTATGCGGCTGCTTCCGACAAGCTGAATTTTATAGCTATCGGGGATTTGAGCTTCTTCTATGACATGAATGCTTTGTGGAATGTGAATGTCCGTCCCAATCTGCGCATCCTTTTGCTGAATAACGGAGGAGGGGAAATCTTCCATACGTTGCGGGGATTGGATATGTCGGGGACATCCCATAAATTCATTGCTGCTGTTCATAAAACCTCTGCCAAAGGCTGGGCGGAAGAACGCGGATTTCTTTATCTGCAAGCAGAGAATGAGGCGGAACTGGCAGAAACCATGCAAATCTTCACCCAACCGGAAGAAAAGGAACGTCCTCTGCTGCTGGAAGTGTTTACCAACAAAAACAAAGATGCCCGCATGCTGAAAAATTATTATCATCAACTAAAACAAAAATAGATTATGTCTACACCAAGAAAATGGACTACCATTAGAGAATACGAGGATATTCTTTTTGATTACTATAATGGGATTGCACGTATCACTATCAACCGTGAACGTTATCGGAACGCTTTCACTCCGACCACAACTGCTGAAATGAGCGACGCACTGCGTATCTGTCGGGAAGAAGCGGACATTGATGTGATTGTAATTACCGGAGCCGGAGATAAAGCATTTTGTTCGGGAGGCGACCAGAATGTGAAAGGACGTGGCGGGTACATTGGTAAAGACGGTATTCCCCGTCTGAGCGTATTGGACGTACAGAAACAAATTCGCAGTATCCCGAAACCGGTGATTGCCGCCGTAAACGGATTTGCTATCGGTGGTGGCCATGTGCTTCACGTGGTTTGCGACTTGTCCATTGCTTCGGAAAATGCCATCTTCGGACAGACCGGTCCCCGTGTAGGCAGCTTTGACGCAGGATTCGGAGCCTCTTATCTGGCGCGGGTGGTAGGACAGAAAAAAGCGCGTGAGATCTGGTTCCTTTGCCGGAAGTATACTGCACAGGAGGCTCTGGATATGGGACTGGTCAATAAAGTAGTCCCGTTGGAACAACTGGAAGATGAATATGTGCAGTGGGCGGAAGAAATGATGTTGCTCAGCCCGTTGGCTTTGCGCATGATTAAAGCGGGACTGAATGCCGAACTGGATGGCCAGTCTGGTATTCAGGAACTGGCAGGTGACGCCACATTGCTTTATTATCTGACGGATGAAGCTCAGGAAGGAAAGAATGCGTTTCTGGAAAAACGCAAACCGAACTTTAAACAATATCCTAAGTTCCCCTGACATTCATAATGGACTGTAAAGTAGAAATTATTCCCCGGTTGCTTCATTTCAGGCAACCGGCAGGAACTTCCCGAGGCATATATACGACACGTAAAGTCTGGTATCTTCATCTGACGTCTCCTGATTTTCCGGGTAGGGTAGGGATAGGAGAGTGCGCGCCTTTGCCCGCATTGAGTTGTGACGACCTTCCCGATTATGAAGTTATCCTGGCTAAAGCCTGTCATCGGTTGGAAGAA
>ERZ780129.153-NODE-153-length-16960-cov-3.94524_pt1 | contig 16960 bp, 8 predicted proteins | sample MGYA00511368_ERZ780129 | MGnify/ENA primary metagenome ERZ780129 (study PRJEB29588, sample SAMEA2152467) | human gut metagenome | biome: human gut; feature: human-associated habitat; material: faeces | place: Denmark | collected 2008/2010 ...
CTTAACCAGGCAGGCGGAGACCGTCAGATTTTGGCGAAGCAACTGGGGATTTCCACGCACCAGCTTAGCTATGTGACCCACTCCGGTGAGGGCGAGGGCCTGCTGTTCTATGGCTCCACGATCCTGCCGTTTGTAGACCACTTCCCGAAGAACACCGAACTTTACCGCATTATGACCACCAAACCTCAAGAATTGAAAAAGGAGGATGAATGATGATGAACCCCAACATTTTGAATCAAAACCCGTTGATGTTTTTTGACAGGGCGGTAAATGCCCAGCGCAGCCAGCTGCTTACGGTCATGGCCGATGCGGTAAGTGAGTGCCGCACGGCGGCAGATCAGGCAGCCGAACTGAATGAGACCGGTCAGGTGGGGCTGCTCCGTCTGGCAGAGGTCTGGAGCACCATCCGTGCCAAGGAAGGTATGGGTGGTCTGGTTCTGGAAGGAACCGAAGCGAAAATCCTGTCCGATGTGGTGGCACAGTTTTACGCCTACCTGTCCGGTTGTATGTTCAACGATCCTGTGGGAATGGCCATTTATGCAGAGCTGCACTACATGATGTCCTCCCTCATGCTGGGAGAATGGTTTGAATAAAGAGCCGCGCCTGCGCTTTACTGATGAGGAACGGTCTGATCCTGCACTGGAAAAGCCGATCCGTAAAGCGGAGAAAGCTGCGGCCAGAGCAGATAAGGCGCAGGCCAATATCCCAAAGAAAAAGGTCAGGCAGACGGTCATTGACCCGGATACCGGAAAAAAGACCTCGAAGCTGACCTTTGAGGACAAGAAAAAGCCACCTTCCAAAGTTTCTCAAGGAGTCAGGGAAGCTCCCGTCCATCTGGTCGCAGGCAAGCTCCACAAAGAGATCCGGGAAACAGAGCAGGACAATGTGGGCGTGGAAAGCGCCCACAAGTCCGAGGAAGCGGTGGAGACCGGCGCTTATCTGGTGCGGGAGGGCTATCGCAGCCACAAGCTGAAGCCGTACCGCAAAGCAGCCCAGGCAGAGCGTCAACTGGAAAAGGCAAATGTAAATGTTCTGTACCAGAAATCTTTGCAGGAAAATCCCCAGTTTGCCAGCAACCCTCTTTCCCGCTGGCAGCAAAAGCAGGCCATCAAAAGGCAGTATGCCGCCGCCAAACACGCCGGTCAGACTGCCGGAAATACCGCCCAGGCTGCGTCCAAAACCGGAAAAGCCTCAAGGACGGTGAAAGAAAAGGCACAGCAGGCAGGGGCATTCGTCATGCGCCACAAGAAGGGTTTCCTGATGGCAGGGGTTTTGTTCCTCATTACCTGTATGCTGATGAATACCATGTCCTCCTGCTCCATGATGGCGCAGAGCATCGGTTCCGTTCTCTCCGGCACCACCTATCCGTCGGATGACCCGGAAATGCTGGCGGTGGAGGCAGATTATGCAGCCAGAGAAGCCCAGTTGCAGGAGGAAATCGACAACATAGAAAGCAGCCACCCAGGGTATGACGAGTATCGCTATGACCTTGGTATGATCGGTCATGACCCTCATGAGCTGGCAGCATTTCTGTCTGCCGTTTTGCAAGGCTACACCCGGCAGAGCGCTCAGGCAGAGCTGGCGCGTGTGTTTGCAGCACAGTATCAGCTGACGCTTACTGAGGAAGTGGAGATTCGCTACCGCACGGAGACCTCCACCGACCCGGAGACCGGCGAGACCACCTCAGAAGAAGTCCCCTATGAGTATTACATTTTGAATGTGAAACTCACCAGCAAGCCCATTTCCGCTGTGGCGTCGGAGATTCTGACCCCGGAGCAGATGGAAATGTATCAGGTCTACCGACAGACCATGGGCAATAAGCCGTTGTTGTTTGGCGGTGGTTCCCCTGACATGAGCAATTCCGAGGACTTGACCGGTGTACAGTTTGTAAATGGAACCCGTCCCGGAAATCCGCAGTTGGTGGAGCTGGCCAAGCGTCAGGTCGGCAATGTGGGCGGCTATCCTTATTGGAGCTGGTATGGCTTTGACAGCCGCGTGGAGTGGTGCGCCTGCTTTGTATCCTGGTGTTATAACCAGGCTGGAAAAAGTGAGCCGCGCTTTGCAGGCTGTGAGTGGCAGGGCGTTCCGTGGTTCCAGTCTCATGGACAATGGGGTGCAAGAGGCTATAACAATCTGGCTCCCGGAGATGCAATTTTCTTTGATTGGGATTTAGATGGGACAGCGGACCATGTGGGTATCGTGATCGGTACGGATGGCAGCCGTGTTTATACGGTGGAGGGAAATTCCGGCGATGCCTGCAAGATCAAAAGTTATGACCTGAATTATCAAAGTATTAAGGGCTACGGCCTGATGAACTGGTAACAGATTTTGTGGAAAGGAGTGAACGGTTATGGCAAAAAATAAAATTGAACGTATCGACCAGGAAATTGAGAAAACCCGTGAGAAGATTGCGGAATATCAGGAAAAGCTCAAGACCCTGGAAGCACAGAAAACGGAGGCAGAGAATCTGGAAATCGTTCAGATGGTTCGTGCGTTACGCATGACTCCAGCACAGCTGAACGCTATGCTTTCCGGTGGAATGAACCACGGCAGAGATACAGCACTGTCGGAATCAAATAATCAGGAGGTTACCGCTTATGAAGAATAAAAGAATTTGCAAAACACTTTCCGCCCTTTGCCTGACAATGGTTGTGGCATTTGGCTTTACGATCCCTGCTTTCGCACAGGGGTCAGAACAGGCTCCGGCGGCACCGGCAGAGGATTCTACCAATGACAGCAATGTGATTGTGGAAGAAACAGAACCGGCACCGGCACTTACACCGGAGGGGAATGCGGCATTGGTGGATGATTTTGGAGGCAATAAGCAGCTTATTACTGTTACGACCAAAGCTGGAAATTACTTTTACATCCTGATTGATAGGGCGAATGAGGACAAGGAGACTGCTGTTCACTTTCTGAATCAGGTGGACGATGCAGACCTTGCGGCGCTGATGGAAGATGGAAAACCCAAAGAGGAGATGCCTGCGGTATGCAGCTGTTCAACAAAATGTGAAGCAGGGGCAGTCAATACGGCCTGCCCGGTCTGCGCAACTGATAAGAGTAAATGTACGGGAAAAGCACCGGAACCTCCGGCAGAAACACCGGAGCCGGAAAAAGAGAAGCCTGCCGGACTGAACCCGGCTGCGCTGGTCCTTTTGCTGGCTCTGCTGGGCGGCGGTGGCGTATTTGCCTACTTGAAGCTCGTTAAGAATAAGCCTAAGACTAAAGGCAATGACAGTCTGGACGATTATGATTATGGCGAGGAAGATTCCGAGGAATGGGAAACCGAGGATGAGGAGTCGGACGAGCCGGATGCTGATGGGGGCAGCACAGAAGAAGATGACGAGGACAGCGTGAAATGACCCGTTTCACAGACAGTCCCTATGAACGAATGATGACACGCAGGCCGGAGGGCGGGAAGGAAACTTCCCGTCCTCCCTCTTTGCCCCAAAGCCACCCCTGTTATGGCTGCGGGAATTATGGAAGTCCCTGCGTAGGTGTTTGCCACCGTGAGATGGAACGCTGGTTCAAAGAAAGGAAACGAAAAAAATGAGTGTTCTGATTATATTTATCAAGCTGATTGCTGTTTTTGACCTGCTGGTAATTGCTGTGTATTTTGGCGGCGATATTCTTTCTACCGTGTTAAACAAACTCCGGAGAAAACCGAAGCAGGAAGATTCCTTTGATTTTTCCCTGGATGCCGCAACGGTTCCCTTGTCCATAGATTCCATCCGTCAGCTTTATTCAGGAGACGCGGCGGATTTTGTGGAAGAAAAGATCCTGCCAAATGCGGAGAAAACAATGGCCGTGCTGACGGAACAAGAACAGACGGCGGCTCGTCTGCTCTTATCCGCTTTGATCGGTTTTCTTGCAGCAGAAGCTCCTATGGATGAACAGAGCTTTCCTTTGATGATGGAACTTCTGAACTGCATGGAAGGGGAAAAAGAAGATGGTTGTCAGGATGCAGTAGATAGTTTACTTGAAGATGCCGCCTGCAATACCCGCCGTCACGAAGAATATTACAGCAATTATCAACGCTACCAGCTGATGCAGGTGGATAAAACCCGTGTCATTTTGGCTTGCCGTATCATCATCAATGACCTGCTGGGGAAACTGTACCGCTATGACTACCGGTTTGGTTATAACCTGCTACTGGATGAGGAAAACAGCATAGAGAAAAAACTGCACACGCCTGTGCGGGAAGAATGGGAGGCTGAAGATGATGAGATATAAACTGGTAATCGCTGAAAAACCATCGGTTGCACAAAGTCTGGCTGCGGTAATCGGTGCAACCGCTCGTAAGGACGGGTATTTGGATGGTAACGGCTGGCGTGTCAGCTGGTGCGTGGGCCATCTGGCCGGTCTTGCGGATGCAGACAGTTATGATCCCAAGTATGCCAAGTGGCGATATGATGACCTGCCTATTCTGCCGGAGCATTGGCAGATGGTAGTGGGAAAGGATAAGAAAAAGCAGTTTGATATTCTCAAAAAGCTGATGAATGCCCCGGATGTGACGGAAGTGGTAAATGCCTGTGATGCCGGACGCGAGGGCGAGATGATCTTCCGCAGCGTCTATGAGCTGGCAGACTGTCAAAAGCCGATGAAAAGGCTCTGGATTTCTTCGATGGAGGACTCTGCCATAAGGGAAGGCTTTGCAAACCTGCGCCCCGGTGCGGATTATGACGGACTTCGGGATGCTGCCCTCTGCCGTGCCAAGGCCGACTGGCTGGTGGGGATCAATGCGACAAGGCTTTTTTCCGTGCTGTATCACCGAACCCTCAACATCGGGCGCGTGATGTCCCCGACGCTGGCGCTTATTGTCCAGCGAGAAGCTGAGATCGACACCTTTCAGCCGATTCCCTTTTATACCGTGGCGCTGGAGCTGCCCGGTCTTACCGTATCCGGGGAGCGCATGGCGGATAAGGCTGCTGCTGAGCAGCTGAAAGAAGCCTGTCAGGGTGCAAATGTCACAATCAAAAAGGTGGAGTGCAAGGAAAAGTCCGAAAAGCCGCCTGCCCTCTATGACCTGACTACTCTGCAAAGAGATGCCAACCGCCTGCTTGGATTTACAGCCCAGCAGACCCTGGACTATCTGCAAAGCCTGTATGAAAAGAAGCTCTGCACCTATCCCCGTACTGACAGCCGCTATCTGACCAGTGATATGGCAGACAGCCTGCCGGTGCTGGTGAATCTGGTTGCCAACGCTATGCCGTTTCGCAAAGGAATCGCCATTACCTGTGATCCGCAGACGGTAATCAACGATAAGAAAGTAACCGACCACCACGCAGTAATCCCTACCAGAAATCTCAAGGATGCAGACCTTTCTGCCCTTCCTGCGGGAGAAAAAGCGGTGCTGGAGCTGGTGGCCCTGCGTCTGCTGTGCGCCGTAGCCCAGCCCCATATCTATTCGGAAACTGTTGTGATTGCAGCGTGTGCCGGTGGGGAGTTTACCACAAAAGGAAAAACAGTGAAGCACCCCGGATGGAAAGCACTGGAGGACGCTTACCGTGCCAAAATGAAGGATGCAGAGCCGAAAAAAGAGGGCGCAGAGAAAGCTCTGCCGGAGCTGACCGAAGGACAGACCCTTTCGGTTTCTGCGGCAATCGTCAAAGAAGGCAAAAGCAGTCCGCCCCAGCACTTTACGGAGGACACCCTATTGTCCGCGATGGAGACTGCTGGAAAAGAGGATATGCCGGAGGATGCCGAGCGAAAAGGTCTGGGGACACCGGCCACCCGTGCCGGTATTTTGGAAAAGCTGGTATCTGCCGGTTTTCTGGAACGAAAAAAGAGCAGGAAAACGGTGCAGCTTCTCCCTTCCCACGATGCAGTTTCCCTGATCACCGTTCTGCCGGAACAACTGCAATCGCCGCTTCTGACTGCCGAGTGGGAGTACCGACTGGGCGAGATCGAGCGCGGGCAGCTTGCCCCGGAGGAGTTTTTGGACGGGATCAGCACCATGCTGAAAGATCTGGTGGGGACTTATCAGGTCATCAAGGGAACTGAGTACCTGTTCACTCCGCCCCGTGAGGTGGTGGGCAAATGCCCTCGCTGCGGCGGTGAAGTTGCAGAACTGCAAAAAGGCTTCTTCTGTCAGAATGATTCTTGCAAATTTGCAATCTGGAAAAACAACAAATGGTGGGCTGCCAAGAAAAAACAGCCGACCAAGGCTGTGGTGTCTGCACTGCTTAACGATGGCCGTGTCCGTGTGACGGGCCTATATTCGGAGAAAACCGGAAAGACCTACGATGCCGCTGTGGTTTTGGAGGATGATGGACAGTACGCCAACTTCAAGCTGGAATTTGACCAGCGGAAAGGAGGCAGCCGATGAAGCTCTCTTTAGTGGAACGGGAAACCATTCTCCTCTATAACCAGGCAGAACCAATGGCTGAGATCTATACTCATGATCCCCGTCTGATGGAGAAACTGGATCTGCTGGCAAAAAAGCACCCCGACCAGATCACCCGAAAGGACGCCCATAACTTTACCGTCCCCAAGCGGTGTGTATCAGTCCGGGAGCCATATAGCGCAGAACGCCGCAAAGCCGCCAGTGAGCGTGCGAAAGCCGCCGGATACCAGCCTCCTATGCGAAAGTCCGACAGTTAAAGGCACATGACAGAGAATGTATTTGAAGCAGTCAAGCAGTCGGTCAGCACCAGAGATGCGGCAGCGTTTTATGGGATCGAGGTCAAACGAAATGGCATGGCCTGCTGTCCCTTTCACGATGATAAGAACCCAAGCATGAAGGTAGACCAGCGGTTCCACTGCTTTGGCTGCGGTGAAGATGGGGATGTGATCGACTTTACCGCAAAGCTCTTTGACCTCTCCTCAAAAGAAGCGGCGGAGAAACTGGCACAGGACTTTGGCCTGATCTATGACAGTCAGGCCCCTCCCCGCAGGAGATATGTCCGGCAGAAAACCGAGGCACAAAAGTTTCGGGAGGACCGGCAGCGGTGTTATCGCGTACTGTCCGATTACTACTATCTGCTGAAAAAATGGGAGGCCGACAATTCTCCCCGGACACTGGAGGAAGAACCGCACCCCCGTTTTGTGGAAGCAATCCAGAAAAAAACCTATGTAGAGTACCTGCTGGACCTTTTTCTTTATGAAAGTGAAGAAGAACAAAAGGCATGGATTGCAGAACACACAGCAGAAATCACACACTTGGAAAGGAGATTGAAAATCATGGCTGAGAACAAACCCACCAACCGAGAGCGGCTAAGGGAAATCACAGATGGCATCGAGCAGGGCATCAAAGAACTGTTTGAGAGTGAAAAGTATATGCGCTATCTGTCCGTTATGTCCCGCTTCCACCGCTATTCGGTAAACAACACCATGCTCATCTATATGCAGAAGCCGGACGCCACTTTGGTAGCCGGATACAATAAGTGGAAAGACCAGTTTGAGCGTCATGTAAAAAAGGGCGAGCATGGCATTACCATCATCGCCCCCACACCGTATAAGAAGAAAATCGAGGAACAGAAGCTGGACCCGGATACCAAGGCTCCGATTCTGGATAAAGACGGAAAGATCGTCACAGAGGAAAAAGAAATCGAAATCCCCATGTTTCGTCCGGTCAAGGTCTTTGATGTGAGCCAGACCGATGGGAAACCTTTGCCGGAGCTTGCATCATCCCTTTCCGGCAATGTGCCAAATTATGAGGCATTTATGGAGGCTCTGCGCCGCAGCGCACCGGTGCCAATTACTTTTGAATCAATGGCCGCCGATACGGACGGCTATTTTTCTGCTGATCATCAGAAAATTGCCATTCGTCAGGGCATGAGTGAGGTTCAGACGGTTTCAGCCACAGTACACGAGATTGCCCACAGCAAGCTCCATGACCCTAAAAAATATGAAATGCTACCGTCATGGAAGGTTGTGCAGGAGAGTGAAGGTGGAACCAAGCATGATTTCAAGTTGGATTTTGCCACAGAAAAAGAAGCCGAACAGTTTGCTTCTGATATGGATTGGCGTTATGTGGACGAAAATCAGTTTGAATGGCGTCTTGCAGTTGAGGAAGATGCAACCGCAGAAAAACAGGCAATCAAAAACCGTCACACGGAAGAAGTGGAGGCTGAAAGCATCTCCTATGCAGTCTGCAAATATTTTGGCATCGAGACTGGAGAAAATAGCTTTGGCTATATTGCCAGTTGGAGTCAGGGCAAGGAACTGAAAGAGTTGAGAGCCAGTTTGGAGACCATCAACAAAACCTCCGGCACTTTGATCTCCGACATTGAGCGCCACTATAAGGAAATCTGCAAAGAGCGCGGAATCGACCCTCATGCAAAGGCAGAGCCGGAAACCGCCCCGATAGAGCAGCCAACCAGCAATCTGACTTACTATGTAGCAGAGTGCATGGAATTTCCAAACCTCGGAGAATACCACGATAACCTGTCTTTGGAGGAAGCAATCCGCATTTATCAGGAGATTCCGGCAGAACGAATGAACGGGATCAAGGGCATTGGTTTTGAGCTGAAAGACGGAAGCGACTATGAAGGACCTTTCCCGATTTTGACCGGCCAGACCATTGACCTGGACACCATCCAGGCAATCGACTATTACCGTGATAATCCTCTGGTGCAAAAAGCGGTAAAGGAACTGGCTGCGGCAATGCCGGAAATGGAAGTGCTGGGGGCGGACGCCAATCAGCAGGATGCTTTGTTTCTGATCGACGATGCCACCTATCTTCATATCCAGTCCTGTGACAGCGGCTGGGACTATACCCTTTACGATGCCGCATCCATGAAAGAGCTGGATGGTGGTCAGCTGGATATGCCGGAGATTTCCCGCATGAAGGCAGTTCTCCAGATTTGTGATGACAACGATTTGGGCAGAGACTCGGTAAAATACGCACCGTTGTCCATGATTGAGACCTTGCAGGACGCTGCCTATCAGCAGATGCAGGCAGAGGTCAGTCAGATGGCTGCTTCTTCCCAGCTGCCGGAAGCACAGGAGCAGGCACTGGATGAATACCCCATGCCGGATGAGCAGGTCTCCACACCAGATATGCAGGAATACGGCTACTCCTATGATGGGATGTTCCCTGTTACCAGAGAACGGGCGCTGGAACTGGATGCCGCCGGTTTGACCGTTTATGTGCTGCATGAGGACAATACGGAGAGCATGGTGTTTGACCCGCAGGAAATCATGGATCATGGCGGTCTTTTTGGCGTGGACCGTGAGGAATGGGAGAAAAGCCCTCAGTTCCACGAAAAGGTCATGGAGCGTCAGGAACATCAGCAGGAACGCGAACAGGCATTTCTATCCCAGAACAGAGATTGCTTTGCTATCTATCAGGTGAGCCGTGACGATCCGCAGAATGTGCGCTTTATGAATCTGGATTGGTTAAAGTCCCATGACATTTCCATAGACCGCAGCAATTATGACCTCATTTACACAGCTCCGCTGAGGGAGTCTGGCACGGTACCGGAGCAGCTGGAAAAACTATATGAGCAGTTTAATCTGCAAAAGCCGGCGGATTTTCACAGTCCTTCTATGAGTGTCAGTGACATCGTTGCGATCAAGCAGGACGGTAAGGTATCCTGTCATTACTGTGACAGTGTTGGTTTTACCCAGATCCCCGGATTCCTGCCGGAAAATCCGTTGAAAAATGCGGAGATGGCCGTGGAGGACGATTACGGCATGATCGACGGTATCATCAACAATGGCGCAAAAGAGCCTACGGTGGCAGAGCTGGAACAGCAGGCCCGCAACGGTCAGCCCATTTCCCTCATGGATTTGGCTACCGCTGCCCATCGGGAGGAACGGGAAAAGAAAAAGTCCGTCATGGAGCAGCTGAAAAGCCAGCCCAAGGCAGAACACAAAAAGATAGCGCCAAAAAAGAGTGCGGAAAGGGAGATTTGATATGGGAAACTTTACTTTTGAGGAAATGAACCTGATGTGCATTTACAATACCGGCAGCCGCACCGGACTGATCGACAGCCTGCGTGAGATGCGCGGCGAGCTGGCCCCGGAGGAAACCGAGCTGCGGGAGTTGACAGACAGCGCACTGGGCAAGCTCCAGGCCATGAGGGATGCCGAGTTTGCCGAGCTGGAGTTGTATCCGGATTTTGACCAGTAAACACTATAATCGCAGGGATGGGGTGGCAATATGCCACCCCACCTTTTTACCCCAAAACTGAAAGGAGGACAGAACACTATGCCAACCAAAGCTGAACTATATGCACAGATGGCGGAGAAGGTAACAACGCAGCTCACGGGGAGCTGGCAGGAATGGGCAGGGTTTCTCACCACTGCTTCCCGCCTTTACAAGTACCCGTTCCATGAGCAGTTGATGATCTACGCCCAGCGTCCGGACGCCACCGCCTGTGCAGAGTACGATTTGTGGAATGAAAAGATGGGCCGGTATGTAAGGCGCGGCTCCAAGGGAATTGCTCTGGTGGACGATTCCGGGGACAGGCCCCGCCTGCGCTATGTTTTTGATATTTCCGACACCGGAACCCGTGAACATTCCCGCACTCCCTGGCTGTGGCAGCTGGAGGAGCGCCATTTGGATTCGGTGCAGGCCATGCTTGAGCGCACCTATGATGTTTCCGGTGATGACCTTGCCGGACAGCTCACCGAGGTAGCCGGAAAACTGGCTGAGGAATACTGGACGGAGCATCAGCAGGACTTCTTCTATATCGTTGACGGTTCCTTTTTGGAGGAATATGATGAGTTTAACATCGGAGTACAGTTCAAGGCAGCAGCCACCGTCAGTATCACTTACGCTTTGATGTCCCGCTGTGGACTGGAGCCGGAACGCTACTTCGACCACGAAGATTTCATGGCGATCTTTGATTTCAACACCCCGTCCACCATCGGGGCGCTGGGAACAGCGGTCAGCCAGATCAACCAGCAGGTGCTGCGGCAGATCGGCGTTACCGTCCGAAATGCAGAGCGCGAAGCCAACCAAGAAAGGAGCAAGCAAGATGAACAATCCCATGACCTACATCCAGAACGGAGACTATCAGATTCCCGACCTGGAGCTGAGCCAGCAGCCGGAGAAACCCCTGGGCAAGTACGGCAGGATGAGGAAAACCTATCTGAAGGAGCACCGTCCCATCCTCTACAACCAGATGCTGATGAGCGAGAAGCTGTATCCGCACCTCATCGAGATCGACGAGACCGCCCAGAGCAGACTGGAGCAGATGATGCCCCAGCTGGCGAAGGAAGCGGGAGCCACCGAGGAACTGAAAGCCAGCGATCCCATGAAGTGGGTGGGGCTGATGAACACCTGCAAAGCCCAGGCCGAGGAAATCCTGATGGCGGAGCTTATCAACAGCTGACTCTAAACCTGTTCCTCTCCGAAGCGGAACAGATCCAATCCATAGATGAAGCAGAGAATGTAGCGCATACATCCTCTGCTTTTTCTTTTGCCCAAAATGACATTGACCATGTGCTGCGTTTGGGAGGCAATACAGACCGTCAGAGGGAGCGTGTGGTTGCAGCCTTTGAAAAGCAGAAAACCACCGCTGAGATTGCCGAGATACTGAAAACGCTGTACCACGGCGGCAATGGCCTTGGCAGTGTGAGCGCATGGTATGCCGAGGATGGTATCCATCTTTCACATGGGAAGTCTGTCCGTTATGACAGGTCTGCCCAGGTCATTTCTTGGGAGCGCGCCGCAGAGCGTATCGGGGAGCTTTTGGAAAGTGGTCAGTTTGCCTCTAATGTGGAGCTTGCAGAAGCGGCAGGCTATGAACGCTCCCTCCTCTCGGAAAAGCTCTGGCATCTGTATCACGATCTCAGTGAGGACGCCAGAAAAGCCGGATATTTGTCCTGCCTGTCAGAGATCAAAGGCAATGGTTTCCCGGAGGAGACCCGCCGCCTGACGGAGCAGCTGAGTGACCCGGCTTTCCGCCAGACCCTCAAGGAAGAATACGCCGCCTTCTGGACTGCCTATCAGCAGGACCGTGACCTGTTGCGTTTTCACTATCATAGACCGAGGGAGATCTGGGAGAACCTGAAGGACCTTGACCTTCCACGCAGGACCTTTTCTTCAGAGCTTTCCCAAGTGCCAACCGTCCAGCACTTTATTACCGAGGATGAGATCGACACCGCCATGACCGGCGGCAGCAGTTTTGCCGGAGGAAAAGGCCGTATCTATGCGTTCTTCATGGAAAACCATACGGATAAGGAAAAAGTGAGATTCCTCAAAGACGAGTATGGCATTGGCGGACGCTCTCATGCCCTGTCCGGCGCAACACACAGCGGCGAAGATCACGATGGGAAAGGACTGCACTATAAAAAGCAGGACTGCCCGGATGTTCACTTGAACTGGGAAAAGGTTGCCAAGCGCATTACCTCTCTTGTCCAGAAAGGCCGCTATCTTACCGAACAGGAACAAGCGCAGTATGACAAGATCCAGGCTGAAAAGGATCTGGCAGAAGAAGATGCCATTCAAGCCCAGCAGCCGGAGATAGAGGAAGAAACGCCAAAGCCTACCCTTCGGGAGCAGTTTGAGCAGTATAAGCCTGTGGTGACTGCCGCCATATCTGAGGATGTGGCATATCGAAATGCCTGCGGTCATTCCGACCGTGAAAATGCTGTCATCGAGGGCAATGCCGCTGTGCGCCGTGCGGTTCTTGGCTCTAAGGATATGGAGCTGATCCGCCTTTATTCGGATGTGCCGGAGTTCCGCCAGCGCCTGCACCGGGAAGTGATCGACGAAACCTATCCAAAGCTCCATGAGCTTCTGCGCCCTCTTTCTCAGGAAGATATTGATACTGCCCTTTGTGCATGGAACGGCAATATCGAGAGTAAACACGCTGTCGTCCGTTATATGAAAGACCATGCAAGAGAGAAGGATACCGCTGCATGGCTGGCTCAGGAATACGGTGGCAGCAACAGCCCGTTCGTTGTCCGTGCCGGAAGCCCGGAGGAAACGCAGCTGCCCTGGCCGAAGGTACAGCGCAGGCTTGCCCAGCTGATTCAGGAGGACCGGTTCTATACCGAAGAAGAACAGGACCGTTTTGACAACATCGACCCCATCGCCATCCGGGAAGCCCTGGAGGAAAGAGGGATTGTCAACGGACAGGTGGCAGACCCGGAAAAACTGGACAATGACTCATTTATCCAGCAGGTAATGTCGGATGTAGAGCAGATCGCAGCTGTTGAGACAGAGCAGACTTCCGAAGTTGCTATTTCCGATGAGGAATATGACGCAGTTCGCCGCCCAATTCCGCAAAGAACCTCCTATGACCCAGCCGCCCCGGTCTATGCCGTGGGCGATACCGTGTATATCGAGGATGACGCCTATCAGATTACCGAGCTGAGGGATGACACCGTACAGCTTCTGCCCACCGGGATGGTATATCCCATCTACCGGGCAGAGCGCAAAGAACAGTTCGAGCAGCTGCTTCGGGCAGACCGCCGCAATGCTTACTATACCGAGTTTCTTCCTATTGACCCGGACAAGGCAGATCAGGACTTGCGGGATGTATTGGCTCATGGACTGATGGATGAAGCGGATAAAAAGCAGATTTCCACGCTGCTGCAATCCGGCAGGAGCAACAGCGAGATCGCCTACTGGATGAGCAGAGCCTATTCCAGTGAGATTGAGACACTGAATCTGGAGACCGGCGATATTGCCGATTACCGTACCACGGCACAGGGCATAGAACTGGAAGTCATGGATGCAGAGGAAAAGCGTCTGGCTATGCTGTATTTCCGCTGGGATGAGGTTGCGCCTTTGCTGCGCGGGATGTATGCCCGTCAGCAGGACGGTTTTGGACAGGAACAGCCCCAACCGGCTACCGAATCCCCAACCTTCCATTCCGAGACCATGGCCGTCTATCCGGGCGATAAGAACAATCTGCCTTATGATGTGGTGGTGGAACGACTGCATATCGAGGAGCCGGAGCCACCAGCCCCTGTGACTGAGCCGGAGAAAATCTTTGAGGAAGTGCTGGACGAACACCCGGTTTCCATTCAGGTAAACGGCCAGTGGCAGACCTTCCCCAATGCCAAAGCTGCCGAGGAAGCATCTTATGAGGAATACAAGGCTAACCTGCGCCGCAATGCAAAAAACTTCCGCATTACAGATGAGCATTTGGGTGAGGGCGGTCCGAAAGCCAAGTTCCAGGCAAATGTCAATGCGATTCGTTTGCTGAAAGAGCTGGAAGCTGCCGGACAGCAGGCAAGCCCCGAACAGCAGGAGGTTCTTTCTCGATACGTGGGCTGGGGCGGTCTCTCTGATGCGTTTGACCCAGAGAAACCGGCATGGGCTTCCGAGTATACCCAGCTGAAAGAGCTGCTGACCCCGGAGGAATATGCCGCCGCCAGAAGCTCTACCCTCAACGCCCATTACACCAGCCCTACGGTCATCAAAGCAATTTATGATGCTGTGGGCCGTATGGGATTTGAGACCGGAAATATTCTGGAGCCATCTATGGGTGTGGGCAACTTCTTCGGTATGCTGCCGGAGGAAATGCGAAACAGCCGTCTATACGGTGTGGAACTGGACCCGATTTCCGGGCGCATCGCAAAGCAGCTCTATCCCAAGGCGGACATCACAGTGGGCGGCTTTGAGATCACTGACAGGCGTGACTTCTTTGACCTTGCCATCGGCAATGTGCCTTTTGGTCAGTATCAGGTCAATGACAAAGCCTACAACAAGCTGAATTTCAACATTCATAATTACTTTTTCGCCAAAGCACTGGATCAGGTGCGTCCCGGCGGTGTGGTAGCTTTTGTGACCTCTCGATATACCATGGACGCCAAGGATTCCACCGTGCGCCGCTATCTTGCCCAGCGTGCCGAGCTGCTGGGAGCGATCCGTCTGCCTAATGACGCGTTCAAAAAGAATGCTGGTGCCGAGGTGGTATCGGACATCATCTTTCTCCAAAAGCGGGACCGTCCGCTGGACATTGCACCAGAGTGGACGCAGACCGGACAAACGGAGGATGGGTTTGCCATCAACCGGTATTTTATCGACCACCCGGAAATGGTGCTGGGCAGACAGGAGCCGGTAAGCACCGCTCATGGTATGGATTACACCGTGAACCCTATCGAGGGACTGGAGCTTTCCGACCAGCTGCATGATGCTGTGAAGTACATTCATGGAACTTATCAGGAGGCAGAGCTGCCGGAGCTGGGCGAGGGCGAAGCCATTGACACCTCCATTCCTGCCGACCCAAATGTGAAGAACTATTCCTATGCCATTGTAGACGGGCAGGTGTACTACCGGGAAAACAGCCGTATGGTGCGCCCTGACCTCAACGCCACCGCCGAAGCCCGCGTGAAAGGTCTTGTGGGACTGCGTGATTGTGTGCAGGAACTGATCGACCTTCAGATGGATGCAGCGGTTCCAGACATCACCATTACCCAAAAACAGGCGGAACTGAACCGGCTCTATGACAGCTTTTCTGCCAAATACGGTCTCATCAATGACCGTGCAAACCGTCTGGCCTATGCAGACGATTCTTCCTATTACCTGCTCTGTGCGCTGGAAGTTATTGACGAGGACGGAAAGCTGGAGCGCAAGGCGGATATGTTCACCAAACGGACCATCAAGCCCCATCAGGCAGTGGCTACTGTGGATACGGCAAGCGAAGCGCTGGCGGTGTCCATCTCGGAAAAAGCCTGCGTGGATATGGACTATATGAGCCAGCTTACCGGAAAAACAAAAGAAGAACTGGCCGGAGAGCTGCAAGGCGTAATCTTCCGTGTACCGGGACAGTTGGAGCAGGACGGAACGCCCCATTATGTGACTGCTGATGAATACCTCTCTGGCAATGTACGCCGAAAACTGCGTCAGGCGCAGCAGGCGGCACAGCAGGACCCGGTTTATGCAGTCAATGTGGAAGCTCTTACTGCCGCGCAGCCCAAAGACCTGGATGCGTCGGAGATCGAGGTGCGTCTGGGCGCTACATGGATTGACAAGGAATATATCCAGCAGTTTATGTATGAGACCTTTAATACCCCGTTTTATCTCCAGCGCAGTATAGGGGTCAACTATTCGTCCTTTACCGCTGAATGGCAGATCAAGGGGAAATCTTCCGTATCCTACAACGATGTGGCAGCTTATACCACCTATGGGACCAGTCGTGCCAATGCCTATAAGATTTTGGAGGACAGCCTGAACCTGCGAGATGTCCGTATCTATGACACCATAGAGGACGCAGACGGAAAAGAGCGCCGCGTGCTGAACGCCAAGGAGACCACCCTGGCGGCTCAAAAACAGCAGGCGATCCGGGAAGCCTTTAGGGACTGGATCTGGAGAGACCCGGAACGCCGCCAGACTTTGGTGCGCCAGTACAACGAAGAAATGAACTCTACCCGTCCCCGTGAGTATGATGGCAGCCATATCACTTTTGGCGGCATGAACCCGGCCATTACTCTGCGGGAACACCAGAAAAGCGCCATCGCCCATGTGCTGTATGGAGGAAATACCCTGTTGGCACATGAAGTAGGCGCAGGTAAAACCTTTGAGATGGTGGCCGCTGCGATGGAAGCCAAACGCCTGGGACTGTGCCAGAAATCTCTCTTTGTGGTTCCAAACCATCTGACCGAGCAGTGGGCATCGGAGTTTCTGCGCCTCTATCCTTCTGCCAACATCTTAGTCACAACCAAAAAGGACTTTGAGACCCATAACCGCAAGAAGTTCTGCGCCCGTATTGCGACCGGTGACTATGACGCCATCATCATGGGACACAGCCAGTTTGAGCGTATCCCCATCAGCCGGGAGCGCCAGGAAAGGCTTCTCTATGAGCAGATCGACGAGATCACCGAGGGCATCGCAGAGGTGCAGGCCAGCGGCGGCGAGCGTTTTACCGTCAAGCAGCTGGAGCGTACCAGAAAGTCTCTGGAAGCCAGACTGGAAAAGCTGCAAGCCGAGGGGCGAAAAGACGATGTGGTGACTTTTGAGCAGCTGGGTGTGGACCGGCTGTTCGTGGACGAGGCCCACAACTATAAAAACCTGTTTCTATACACAAAAATGCGGAATGTGGCGGGTCTCTCC
>ERZ780129.157-NODE-157-length-16890-cov-3.50317_pt1 | contig 16890 bp, 9 predicted proteins | sample MGYA00511368_ERZ780129 | MGnify/ENA primary metagenome ERZ780129 (study PRJEB29588, sample SAMEA2152467) | human gut metagenome | biome: human gut; feature: human-associated habitat; material: faeces | place: Denmark | collected 2008/2010 ...
TCTTTATTAAAATCTTTTGCAAATTGAATAGAACTTCCGGGCTTCATCCAGACCTTGGTGCTATCCGGCAAAATATACATCATACTTTGTTGGGCTTCAATCCTTACCAACTCATTCATTTCCGCTTTATTATCACCTAAAATCATCCAAAGTCCACCTATCAACAATAGGATAGCTACTGAAGCGGCAGCCAAATATGGCCTTAGTTCTACAAGAACTTAGTAATACATCTCACATCTTTTTTATTTTTTTTCGCATTAATCAATTAACTACATTGCTAATTATCAGACAATTACAGTTTACGTTCAAAAAAACTTTCACTTTTTTACAAAGTCGATGTGGGGTTAGAAAGAGCTGGTGTGTATTTATAGTATATGAGCAACAATAGAGTTTAAAACCAACAAGGTAGAATAGAATGGATAAGGTCGAAAGGAAAAGATTAATCAAAAGTCTGCTGTCAGGTAGACTCTCCAAAAAGCAACGGAAAGCCTTTGCTGACTTGGAATCGGTAGATATAGAAATAAAAAAACAATGGAATGAATCTGGAAACAGAGCTGCTGATATGGCAATAAAAGAACAAATATGGAAAAAGGTAAAAACCAAATGTGAATACAGGAAAAATAACAGAGTTCTTGTAGAACCAAGGTGGTATTTTGCCGCTGCCTCAATTGCACTTTTATTGACAATAGGCGGATTCTGGTTAACGTTTAAAGGCGACAAGATAGCTAATGAGCTTATTAAAATTACAGCTCAGCAGAACCAGATATACACTCTTCCGGATAGCAGCAAAGTATGGATGGAGCCCGGAAGTTCTATTCAATATACAAAAGCTTTTAACAAAGAAAAGTCTGGTTGAGTGGTAATTCATTATTTGAAGTTTATAAGCATGAAGGAAGTACTTTCCAAGTATATATCGACAAGGCTTTTATTGAAGTAAAAGGAACTTGCTTCCATATCAAACAAACCGATGCCGAAAAGAACGAAATTACATTGTTTCGTGGAAAGATAGAATTTAATGTTGAATCCACCGGACAAAAAACAGTAATGAAGCCTTTACAAAGAGTGATATACAATCCGCGTAATGCTGAAATGAGAGTAGAACAGATTACTAATATAAAATGGGAAAACGGAAAATATAACTTCACGGATATTCCCTTGCAAGAGCTTATTAGTATCATCAATCAAATGTACAACTCCGACGTCACATTAGCAAAAGGTATCAATCATGAATCAGCATTTACCGGAAGCATTCGCTATGACGAACCATTGGAAGATGTAGTCAACAAAATTTGTTTCACATTAAACCTGAATAAAGAAGAACATGCAAATAAAATCATTATAAAAAAATAATAATTAAACTTATGTCTAATCTAAAATGCTAAAGCATGAGAAAAATTCAAATTTCTTACAAGCAACGATATCTGAAGTATATCGTATTGCTGTTGCTTTTTTACCCGCTCAACATCCTAGGAGCACAAGGAGTAATCTCAGTAAAAGGGCAAGCAATGACTATCAAACAAGCAATCCAGCTAATTGAAAAAAACAGTAATTACACATTTTTCTACAATGCTGCAGACTTGAAAAACACAACCAACAAAAATCTAAATTGTGAAGGGACTATTGAAGAAGTTTTAAAAGAAGTCTTCAAAGGTAGCGGAATCACCTACATGATCAAAGGTAACGAGATCATATTAAAGGTAAACAAAGAGGAAGCCGCACAGCAGCAACCCAAAAAGAAACGTACCGTTACGGGTACGGTGGTAGACGCTGAAAATGGCGATCCGGTTATCGGTGCTACTGTTGTAGTGAAAGGACAGAAGGACGGAGTAATTACCGATTTGGATGGTAATTTCACGATTGCTATCAGCGGCTCGAAAGCACAGCTGGAATTCAGTTACATCGGTTACAGAAAGAAAACAGTCGATGTAGGCGATCTTGGTGTCATCAACGTAAAGATGGAATCAGACAACCAACTGCTGAGTGAAGTTGTAGTAGTAGGTGCCGGTACACAGAAGAAAGTCAGTGTAACAGGGTCAATCACCAGTGTGAAAGGTCTGGAACTGAAAGCTCCAAGTTCTTCGCTTACCACCTCCTTTGCGGGAAAACTGGCAGGTGTTATTTCTATGACTTCGACCGGCGAACCGGGTGCCGCTTCCGAATTCTACATTCGCGGTGTGAGTACCTTTGGCGGACGAGCCACTCCTTTAATACTTTTGGATGATGTAGAAATTTCTACGGCAGACCTGAATAATATTCCGGCTGAAACGATCGAAAGTTTCTCTATTTTGAAAGATGCTTCTGCGACCGCTATCTACGGTGCCCGTGGTGCCAACGGCGTTATGCTCATCACTACCAAGACCGGTAAAGAAAACGAGAAAACCAGAATTAACGTCACGGTTGAGAACTCTTTCAATAAACCGATGAACTTCCCCGACTTTGTAAATGGTGCCACTTGGATGGAAATGTACAACGAAGCCCAATTGACACGTAATCCGGGAGCGACTCCAAAATATTCGCAACTTGACATCGACAACACACGCAACCAAGTTAATCCTTACATTTATCCGGATGTACAATGGAAAGACGTCATCTTCAAAAACATGAATATGAATCAGCGTGCCAATGTCAACATCTCAGGCGGTGGTTCAAAAGCATCTTATTATATGAGCCTGCAAGCCAATCACGATACAGGTTTGCTGGATACAAAGAAAGTATATTCGTATAATAATAATATAAACAATTGGGGATATAATTTCCAAAACAATATCTCTTACAAAATAACATCTACAACTAAAATCGATTTACACATGAACGCCCAGATTCGTAACAAGAAGGGACCGAACTACAGTACTTCCGATTTATTCGCTCAGATGTTGTATTGTAATCCTATTAACTTCCCCGTTACTTTCCCGGCACAACCCGGAGACACACATATCCGTTTTGGTAATGCTATATGGACAGGATCTTCGGTACGTACCAACCCGTATGCTTATATGTTGAGTTCATTCAAGGAATATAATGAGAACACACTCAATACTTCTTTAAAAATCAACCAAAAACTTGATTTCGTAACTAAGGGGTTAAGCGTACAAGCAATGGTCAATTGGAAGAATTGGGCTTCATCTTCCTACAACCGGACGATCGAACCTTATTATTATGGTATTAAAGGAGGAAGTTATAACCCTTCAAATCCTACTGATTATGAAATTGAACGCCTGGGAACATCAGGAACTGACTATCTGAAAACATCAGATATAAGCAAAGCTTCCGACCAGACTTTCTATCTGGACGCCCGCGTGAATTATGACCGCCAGTTCAACCTACATCATGTAACAGGAATGCTGATGTATATGCAACGTGAATATCGTAGTAGCGTACTACCCGAACGCAATCAAGGATTCTCAGGACGTTTTACTTACGACTACGGTCAGCGCTATCTGGTAGAACTGAATTTCGGTTATAACGGAACAGAACGTCTGGCCAAGAAAGAACGTTTCGAATTCTTCCCCGCCGTATCTCTAGGCTGGGTAATCAGTAACGAAAAGTTCTTTGAACCGATGACCAAGTATATAGATAACCTGAAAATCAGAGGATCTTATGGTCTGGTAGGTAGTGACGAAACCGGACTTTCTGCCGGTGCACAACACTTCCTGTACATCGACCAGGTATCGCTCAATAACATAGGCTTCACTACCGGTGTAGATATGAACTATACCTTATATGGTCCTTTAGTAACCAATTATGCAGTTGTTAATGGCGGTTGGGAACGCGTAAAGAAACTGGATATAGGTATCGACCTCGAATTATTCCGCCAGTTGACTATTACTGCCGATTATTTTAATGAGAAACGTTACAATATCCTGCTCCACCGCGAAGCATGGCCGGAATCTCTTGGATATTATACAGCTAAACCTTGGAGCAATAAAGGTAAAGTTGATAACTGGGGTATTGAACTAAGTGTAAACTGGAGAAAAGAATTCACAAAAGATTTATATGTAGATTTCCGTGGAAACTTCACATATACTGAAAACAAATATGTCAACCTGGATGAACCGGTTTATCCGTATGTATGGAAAACATCTACAGGCAAACCGTTAAGCCGCACAACCGGATATATCGCCCAAGGATTATTCAGCAGTCAGGAAGAAATCGATAATAGCCCGACACAGAATCTTGGTAGTACTGTTAAACCGGGAGACATAAAATACCGTGATGTAAACGGAGATGGTAAAATAGATGGCAGTGACCAAGTAATGATCTCTCCTTATGGAACTACCCCCCGCATCCAATATGGTTTGGGAATGAATGTAACCTATAAAAAATTCGATTTCGGTGTATTCTTCAATGGGTCGGCTAAACGCACTATCATGATTAGCGGTATTTCACCATTCGGCCAAAGTGACTATAATGTCATGCAATTCATTGCAGATGACTACTGGTCTGAGTCAAATCCCAATCCAAATGCTAAATATCCGCGCTTAGGATTGACTAGTTCACAAACAGCCAATAATACAGTAGCTAGTACTTATTGGATGCGTAACGGTAATTTCATCCGTTTCAAGACACTGGAACTGGGATATAAATTCAAATATGGACGCGTATACCTGAACGGTGACAATATAGCCGTATTCAGTCCGTTCAAGCTATGGGACCCGGAACTATCATGGAATGCTTATCCTTTGCAGCGTACATTCAACATCGGAGTACAACTTAATTTCTAATATATGAACCTAAATACGAGATAAATATGAGACTTATAGATAAAATAAAAAAGATGGGTAGTCTGTTAATACTCTCTACGTGCTGCCTGACATCTTGCAATTTCCTAGATGTAGTACCTCCCGAACAAGCAGGTCTGGGAGATGCCGTTAAAAAGCCGGAAAGTACACTTGGCTTCCTCTACTCATGCTATGCAGGAATCAAAGGTTCATCCAACCCAATTACTTATACCGGAATGGAAGCTGCATCTACTGATGAATTTGTATTCCCGGAATTATGGGGACACAGCGGACAGCGTGCCGGTTGGGGACTGCTGACTCCGGAATCTCCCGGAGACTGGAAATGGGGTAATATCTACCGCTATATCGGACAATGTTATCTGTTTCTGTCCCAATTACCAAATGCCCTCGATGTATCGGAAGTACAAAAAAGAGAATGGACTGCCGAAGCCAATTTCCTAATTGCTTACTATCATTTCCTGATATTAGAATACTATGGCCCGTGCCCTATCACTGATTCATACATTGATATGGATACACCGAACAATGAATATCACGGACGTTATCACTTTGATTACGTAACAAGCTGGATTTCCATGAAACTGGACGAAGCAGCTAAAGATCTTCCGGCCTCCCGTATCGGTTCGGAATGGGGACGTGCAACTTCCACTATTGCAAAAGCAGTAAAAGCACGCTTGTTGCTCTATGCAGCTTCTGACTTATGGAATGGGAAATTCCCTTATCCGGATTGGAAAAACAAGAATTTCGAAACACCGGGATATGGGAAAGAATTAGTCAGCCAGGTTTATGATCCCGATAAATGGGAACGCGCACTGACTGCTTGTAAAGACGCACTGGAATGGGCAGAAGGAGAAGGCGGATGCGGACTGATGACTACTAAAGAAAGTGCAATCCTTATGGGTAATCAAGGACTTAATCTAGGAGAGCTTGATGTTCCCGTAGACGGAGTTACCGAAGAATTCAAAAAACATGTTTATTTGATGCGTTATCTCGTAACTAGCCGTTACTCGGATGGTAACCGTGAAATGATATGGGGACTTGCAGATGACGGCGGTGTAGTAATGGCTTCTTTACCAGTACACGTGGTAAAAGTAGACGGAGGCCCTTGGAGAAGTGGATATAGCGGCTACTCTCCTTTATTAAACAGTGTAGAGCGATTCTATACCAAAGAAGGAGAATTACCTCGAATTGCTGCCAATAAAGGGACTTTCGCAGAAGAAGATTCATGGTATGAATCTGCAGGAAGAAGCAATGCGGATATTATCAAGTTAAATACCAACCGCGAACCACGATTCTATGCATGGCTTTCATTTGACGGAGACCAATACAGCCCACGAATTTCAGGCGGCAAACCTCTGGTACTCAATCTTAAGAAAGGCGAAGCACAAGGTTGGAACAGAACTGAATTCGCCCGTGATCACTGTGTCACAGGATACATGTCAAAGAAATTTATCCAGCCCGACCTGAACTGGGGTACAAACTGGAGTAACAACGAAAAAAGCTATCCACGTCCTCTCTTCCGCTTGGCAGAACTTTACCTAAGTGTAGCCGAATGTTTGGCTGCTTTAGACAGACCCAAAGAAGCACTTACGTATCTGAACGTAGTTCGTGAACGTGCCGGTATACCGGACGTAACAGAAGAAATGCTGAATGATATGCCGGCCATGGATTGGATACGCAACGAACGTTTTGTAGAACTATGGGGAGAAGGTCTACGCTATTACGACGCACGACGTTGGATGATTGCCCCTGAAGTTTTTGCAGCTGGCGTACGTAAAGGGTTGAATATGGAACAAGTAGAAGAACCTACTTTCGAAGAGTTAAATCAACCTGTTATTGTAAATCAAGATTACAAATGGGAAAACCGTATGTATCTGGCACCTATATTTGCTAACGAAACATACAAGAATCCACAAATGGTTCAAGCACCCGAATATTAATCTTTAAACTGTTTACAAATTATGAAACAAATATTATACTCACTTCTTTTCTTGGGTTCACTCGCCACATTTACCGGATGTGAAGAAGCTGACTACCAAGAACTGATACCCCAAGAGTACAACAAGATTCTTTATTTAAAGAATAGTGGACAGAACGATCTGGTACTCTTCAACGATGGACAACAAGTAAAATATTCTATTACTGTAGTCAAATCCGGAAGCGATCCTTCCGCTACGGCCCAAGTCAGACTAAGCACATTATCTCAGACCGAAATTGATAATGAATCACGTTACAAAGGCAACAACTATGTTGTATTGAACAGTGATTGTTATACTTTCCGGAATAAGGATATTAGTTTCGAATCCTCAGATACCTATAAAATAGAAGAGTTTACATTAAATCCGGAAAAAATAACAGAACAGGTGGAAGCGGAAGCTAATGCCAACAGCATCTTTATTTTGCCTATCCGCTTAACCAGTAAAACTGATTCTGTCAATTTTGAGCAAAGAGACTTAATTCTTAAACCTCAAGTGAAACAGCTAGGTATCAAATTTGAGAAATCATCCACAATGATAGACCTGGGAATTAATAAGGAAGAAGAAATTATTGCTGAAATCAAAGTCTCCATGACATCCGGAGTCATCAACCAGTGGAATTTTACGGCCGGTATAACAGCCAGCACTGACCAAACAGAAATAGATGCATACAATACGGCCCAAGGAACAGATTACAAAGCAGTTCCGGAAGGAGCGTTTTATCAACTGGAAGATTTGATATTCAGTTCCGGAATTAGTGAAAGCGTCGGGGTTTTAGTAGTAGACCGTTCTAAATTGACTAAAGGGGCGACTTATTTAATTCCACTACAACTTGAACAAAGTGAAGATCTTGAAACTATTACCTCGGACACTAAAAAACATTATGTAATCTTGAAGTATATGTTCGATATGGTGGATGATAAGATTGACTTGACAGATAAAATTACTGATCCGTTGAGCTGTGGAGCTAATTCACTAAGTTTTCTTTACGATGACGATACCAGTACAGCTTATGAAACCAAATATCAATCAGCAAGCGGAAATGCTCAGTATGGACAACCTATTGACATTAATTTAGGTAAAGAAATGAGAGCTATCATGTTTGAGTATATTACAAAAGGTTGGAATAACTCAGGACCTAAAGTAATTAAGTTATTTACTAGTAATGACGGAACAAACTGGAATGAGTTTGTCGAAATAAACGAAGGATTACCAACAGCAAGTGAAGGAGGAAAAACATATACCTCAAAAGTATTTACGTCGCCTAATCCTTTCAGCTATCTAAGATTGACAGTAATGGAGTCTTATTTAGGAAATTGTATAGGAGAATTCCAGCCAGGTAGTACTTCATGGTATGCATGTTGGGGAATGGCCGAACTTAAATTATGGGGAATGTAATCACTAAAGTTAATACATAGGAAACGCTCTTATTATTTATAGAGCGGTTTCCTATACAAATCCAATAACTTATGAAATATATACATTTATATTTAACATACTTCTTATGTCTAATAACATCCTTAATATATACCGGATGTAAGGACGATGAGAGTGAACTGATTCCAAATACATTTGAAATCAGCAGTAGTGACCTGAACAAAGAGATTGACTTTAGAAGCACTACAATGTCAATCCCGGTAAAAACAAATCTGCGAACCAGCCAATGGAGTGTCAATTCCGACGAAAAATGGGCTACAGCTTTCCAACAGGATGATAAAATAATGCTTTCTATCCTTGATAATCAAGGAAAAACAAAACGTTATGCCAAATTAGCTGTTAAATCTGAGTTGGGCAATTATACCATTAATTTAACCCAATATGGAGTTAATGATGTTGATTTCAGAAACGACACTCAAATAGCCATAGTAAGTGGAAATGCTATCTCACAAGGAGATAACTGGAGCATCGAAAAGACATTCGACGGAATCAAAGGCTCACAGACACAAGGTGATGGATATCATTATCATTCTCCTTGGGATAATACGACTCATCCACTGCCTATAGATCTAGAATATACACTTCAAGGAGATAAACAAGTCGATTATTTTATCTATTATCCTAGAAACGGAAACGGAAACTTCGGAGCAGTCGATGTTTACGTTCAAACAGCGGATAACCCGAATTATGTTCTTGCAGGTACTTATGATTTCGGACAGCAGGGCGGGTTTGACGGCAAGACCGGAATACTAACTAAAACGGTCAAAGCCACTAAAGTTAAAATCACCGTTAAGACGGGTTTAGGAGGCTTCGCCAGTTGTGGAGAAATGGAGTTTTTTGAAAAAGCAAACTACAGAGATTTGAATGATCCACTCTTGACTGTCTTTACAGATCTTACTTGTAGTTCCTTGAAAGAAGGAGTTACCGACGAAGAAATCGATGCATTGGAAAGTGAAACTTTCAGACGTGTGGCCCATGCCTTAAAAGATAACACTTATGACGAATGGGAGAAAGATTTCCGTATACGCGAATATAAAGCATATAGCAATATCGACTACTGGGCAACAAGACTACAAACAAAGAAATACAGTAATCTAGACAATCCGACCGGAATCTACGTCAACAAAGATGAAGAAATCATAGTATTAGTAGGTTATATCCCGGAAGGACAAAAAGTATCATTACAATGTATTTGGGAGGAGAATGTCTATACAAGCGGTAGCTCCACTGACTACTACAAGCAAACACAAGCAACCGGAACGACCTACTCTTTGGAAGAAGGGGTTAACTTATTAAAAATGCAAGGTCCCGGTCAATTGTTCGTTATGTACAATGTGGATGGAGAACAGTTGCTTAACAACCCTGCTCCTATCAAAATACATATTCCTCTAGGACACGGTGTAGTTAATGGTTTCTTCGATTTGGAAGAACACAAGACAGATGCTAAATATGCAGAATTAATCAGTAAAGCCACCCACAAATATTTCTGTGTACGTGGAGAACGAATGATGTTCTATTTCCATCGTCTGAAAATGTTGGATGCTGCTCCGACTGAAATTTTATCCGCTATTCATCTTTGGGATGACATTGTCGGTTGGGAACAATCGTTAATGGGAATCTCTCAATACAGACAGGACGGAAAAATCAATAACCACATGTTTGCCATTTCTCCTGAAGGTTCGTATATGTGGGCATCTGATTATCGCATGGGATTCGTATATACGTATCTGAAAAATATTCTTTTACGTGAAAATGTAATGGCAGCAGAAGATAATGCTTGGGGACCTGCCCACGAAATGGGACACGTACATCAAGCAGCTATTAACTGGCCGTCGTCCACCGAATCATCCAACAATCTGTTCTCTAATTACGTAATTCGCAGATTAGGAAAATATAAGTCACGCGGACGAGGCTTGACATCTTTAGCCAATGCAATTTATAGAGATAAGCAGGTATGGTGGAATATGGGTACTTCTACTCACCAGAATGAAGATACTGAGATTCACATGCGTATGAATTGGCAGCTATGGATCTATTATGACTTATGTAAAGGTAACGAACAGGAAGCTAAATTCTGGCCTAAAGTATTCGATATCATGCGTACAACATATAAAGATGTGCCAGAAAGCGATCCGGGAGCAAGACAATTGGCTTTCGTCAAAGCTGTATGCGAAGCTGCCCAGGAAGACCTTACGGATTTCTTCGAAACATGGGGATTCTTCAAAACTGTAGATAATGTAAAAGTAGAACAATACGGTACATGGACTTATACAGTGACTGACAAGATGATAGCAGATACTAAAGCATGGATTAAAACTCAGAATTATCCGAAGGCCGCTCCAATACAATATATTGAAGATCGTAAAATTTCAGATTTTACATCCGGCGACTACCGATATAAAGAGGTTGGAGACTTAGGATATTATACCCAGTTCCAGAACAATGAAAAGATTACTAAAACTCCAACCTATACAATGGTGGCATCTGTGACAGGAAGTGAAATCACAATTAAGAATGGAGAACAAGCCGTAGCCTTCGAAGTAAGAAAGCAATCAACAGACGGTACTATGGGCGAAGTTGTTTATTTCTCTAACTTCTTAAAATTCAGTGTACCGAGAAATATTCCTTTAATCCGTACAGGCATTTATGCCGTGCAGGCTGATGGAGAACGTATTCTTGTGAATAAAGAATAAGTTGCATTTCACGATAATTATTTATAAAAATGGCAGGTAATATATGCCTGCCATTTTTATTACCTTTATAACGCACAATCTATATCAATAACACAATCAGACTTATATGAAAACATTCCACAAGTTTACCCTCCTGTTTCTATTTCTCTCTATTTTCAATGCAACACTTTCTTGCAGTTCCAACGACAAAACACTGCCTCAGCCTATACCTGACATCGAGGAAGAAGAGGAAGAGACAAAAGATGTAGTACTTCCCGAAGATATTCAGATTATACCGTACGGAGGAAAAGCCAGCGAATACCAACCCGGATCTGACATTGACAAATCATACGATGGCAAATTTACTCAAGGAATCAGCTTCGAGTCACATTATCACAGTTCATGGAGTAATACATCCTTCCCTGTCACTTTGGAATATTTCTTCAAAGGAGATACGGAAATCAATTACTTTATTTATTATACCCGATCAGGGAATGGTAATTTTGGTGAGGTTGAAGTTTACACCTCTACCGATTCCGATAGACAAAGATATACGCTTCAAGGAACTTATGACTTCAAAATGAAAGATACTCCGAGCAGAATCGTATTCAAGAAAGGGATGAAAGCCACAGGCGTTAAGTTTGTTGTCAAAAGCGGACTTGGTAACTTTGTCAGTTGTGACGAAATGCACTTCTTTAAAAAGAATGAGGATAACACTTTGGCAACTAAGTTATTGACCGTATTCAAAGATATTACTTGTAGCGAACTGAAAGCTGATGTCACCAATGAAGAAATCAACAAATTGCCAAGCAAATATTTCGTCCACATAGCCAAAGCGTTAAAAAACAACGCTTATGATGAATGGGAGAAAGAATTTCGTATCCGCAAATACAACGCTTATAGTGATATCAACGAGTGGGCGGAAAAGTTAATGACCAAACATTACAGTAGCTTGGACAACCTGACCGGTATTGCTGTGGAAAAAAACGACGAAATTATCGTCCTTGTTGGCGATACCTATGGACGCGAAGTTTCAATACAATGTGTAGGAGAAGAAAGAACGAACTTTTGGGAACCGCAGGAATATGTACAGACCGCCGCTTCGGGAGACGTTTACTATCTGGAACCGGGTATTAACAAAATCAAAATACGTAATAGGGGCCAGTTATTCGTCATGTACAACTGTGACCTGACCAGCCATCCGAAACCTATAAAAATCCATATTCCATTAGGAAGCGGAACGGTCAGCGGTTTCTTTGACTTGAAAGAACACAAAACAAATGCCAAATATGCCGAATTATTATCAAAAGCCACCGACAAGTATTTCGGAGTACGTGGTGATAAGATTATCTTTTATTTCCACCGGGATAAACTGCGTGAGTTTGTGAAAGATGAAATATTGTCCGCTATTAACCTATGGGACAACATCATCGGTTGGGAGCAGGAACTAATGGGTATTGAAGATGTGCGCCCTACTCAGGTTAATAACCACTTGTTTGCAATTTCACCTGAAGGTGCATATATGTGGGCTTCCGACTACCGTATTGCATTCGTATATACCTATCTGGAAAATATATTACTATACGACAAGGTGATGAGTGCCAAAGATAACGCCTGGGGACCCGCACATGAAATCGGACACATTCACCAACTGGCAATCGACTGGCCTAGTTCTACTGAGTCGTCCAATAATCTGTTCTCGAATTTCATACTGTATAAACTTGGAAAATATTGTTCACGCGGCACAGAGCTTAATCTTCCTAAAGCGGCCGATAACCGAACGACTAACTCCGAAGGAAATATTACAGGAATGACACTTTCGGAAGCCCATTGCGTACTCAACCGACCTTGGTGTAACTTTGGCAGCAATTATCAGGGAGAAAATACAGAACTGCATATGCGTATGAACTGGCAACTATGGAATTACTATCATCGTTGCGGACACAAAACGGATTTCTGGCAAAGACTGTTCAAACTCATGCGGGAGAACCGGACATCCTCCAATAATCCGGGAGTTAAACAACTTCTGTTTGCTCGAATGGCAAGTGAAGCCGCACAAGAAGATCTGACCGAGTTTTTTGAAATGTGGGGATTCTTTGTAACCGTAGATACACAGATCGATCAATATGGCAGCTATCAGTATACTGTAACGAAGGAAATGATTGAAAATACAAAGAAAGCTATGGCTAAATATCCGAAAAAAGCCAAACCTTTCTATTATCTGGAAGACCGGAAGAAAGGAGATATAGGATTGGATACTACTCCACCGGATGTTGGTCATTATACCCAGTTTCAAAGGATAAGACCTATAACAAAGGATATAAAAGGAAATATCAACGGACGGGAAGTGAGCATTACAAACGGAGATGAAGCTGTAGCTTTCGAACTCAGGGAAAAAGACGCTAATGGAAAGTTACTCTATTTTTCTACCTTTATCAAATTCGAAGTTCCCTTGACGGTATCATTGACGTACGCCAAATTATACGCCGTACAAGCCGATGGAAAACGTATTCTACTGGAAGAATGACTTTGCTTCACATAGACAGCCGATAAGAAGGCAAAAAGTTAAGCAATACTAAAAAGTGGTTCCTATTCTAGGAGAATGTTCCCATAGTGTGTCTTATATTTGAGTTGGTTTGAAATAGTAATAGTAAACTTAAACATTAAGAAATGCTAAAAAAAACATTAGTTCATAGGGGAACACCCCTTACGAGGTGTATTTACTTCGTACACACGGAAATATGACCGTCACAACATAAACGCATTAAGACCATGACAAATCTGAAAGAAAAAGTAAGACCTGTTTTCTACCCAAATAAGGGTAAAAAAACAAAATTATCTGTTATAATTATATGGAATTGACTAATAAATTACTATTTTTGACCGCAAAATGAAAAACGACAAATAACCCCCTATTAAAAACATAAAAAATATGATGAAAAAGCTATTCACAGTCGCAGCTATTGGACTAACCTTGTTAACCTGCCATACAAGCTGCACACAACAACAGAAGGCTCAGGAAGCCTTCGCTCCTATCAAAGTAGAAATTCCTGCCCGCCCTGCCGGACAAGAAGACGTAATCCAACTTGTTGCTCCCAAAATTGATACCGTACGTGTCGGTTTTATCGGATTGGGAATGCGTGGCCCTGGTGCCGTATCACGGTGGACACATATTCCGGGAACCAAGATTGTAGCCTTGTGCGACCTTTCTCCCGAACGTGTAGAGAAATCACAGGAAATCCTGAAGAATGCCGGAATGCCGGAAGCTACTTCTTACAGTGGTTCGGAAGACGCATGGAAGAAACTATGCGAACAGGAAGATATCGACCTTGTATATATAGCAACTGATTGGAAGCACCATGCAGAAATGGGCGTGTATGCAATGGAACATGGCAAACATGTAGCTATCGAAGTACCTGCTGCCATGACATTGGACGAAATCTGGCAGTTAATCAACACTTCAGAAAAGACCCGCAAGCACTGTATGCAGTTGGAAAACTGTGTATATGACTTCTTCGAGTTGACTTCTCTGAATATGGCACAGCAAGGTGTCTTTGGAGACGTACTACACGTAGAGGGTTCATACATTCACAATTTGGAAGACTTCTGGCCTTCATACTGGAATAACTGGCGTATGGATTACAATCAGAAACATCGTGGTGATGTATATGCAACTCACGGTATGGGTCCTGCTTGCCAAGTACTTAACATCCACCGTGGTGACCGTATGAAAACTTTAGTATCAATGGATACGAAAGCTGTCAATGGTCCGGCTTATATTAAAAAGCAAACAGGAGAAGAAGTGAAGGATTTCCAGAACGGTGACCAGACTTCAACTTTGATTCGCACAGAAAATGGTAAGACTATGTTGATCCAACATAATGTAATGACTCCGCGTCCTTACAGTCGTATGTATCAGATTGTAGGAGCAGACGGTTACGCAAGCAAATATCCGATTGAAGAATATTGCCTGAGACCTTCACAAGTTGATTCAAACGATGTTCCTAATCATGAAAACCTGAACGCACACGGTTCTGTACCTGCTGACGTTAAAAAAGCCCTAATGGATAAATACAAACATCCTATCCACAAAGAACTGGAAGAAACAGCTAAGAAGGTAGGCGGCCACGGTGGTATGGACTTTATCATGGATTATCGTCTGGCATACTGCTTACAGAATGGTTTACCTTTAGACATGGACGTTTACGACTTGGCAGAATGGTGCTGCATGGCTGAACTGACCCGCCTCTCTATTGAAAACAATTCAGCTCCGGTTGAAATTCCCGACTTTACTCGTGGAGGATGGAATAAAGTACAAGGCTACCACCACGCTTTCGTAAAATAAAAATAGTATTTTTGCAGACACGAACATAAATTAATCCGGCTTCTCCCCCAAAGCCGGATTATTCATTGGTTCGTGTTTCAACATTTTATAGATTATCATAATCACGTTTATGAAAACAGCTATTCCAAAGCCTTCTAAGCAAAGCATTATCCGTGAGGCTAGAGACTATGTAATGATTGCCATTGGCATGATTCTGTACGGCATCGGGTGGACGGTATTTTTACTACCCAACGATATCACTACCGGGGGAGTACCGGGTATTGCTTCCATTGTATATTGGGCGACCGGCTTTCCGGTGCAATATACGTATTTCACTATCAACTTCTTCCTGCTGCTGTTAGCTCTTAAATTACTGGGATTGAAGTTTTGTATCAAAACCATCTTCGGAGTGTTCACCCTGACTTTCTTTTTATCCGTTATCCAGAAACTGGCGGCTGGGATCAGTCTCCTTCACGACCAGCCTTTCATGGCGTGTGTCATCGGAGCGTCGTTCTGTGGAGGTGGAATCGGGGTTGCCTTCTCAGCTAACGGAAGTACCGGAGGCACAGATATCATTGCAGCTATCATAAACAAGTACCGGGATATTACACTGGGAAGAGTTGTACTTATCTGCGACATGATCATTATATCTTCCAGTTATTTTGTCTTAAAAGACTGGGAAAAAGTAGTATATGGATTTGTAACTCTATATATTTGTAGCTTCGTGCTCGATCAGGTGGTGAACAGCGCACGTCAGTCCGTACAATTCTTTATCATCTCAAATAAATATGAAGAAATAGGACGACGTATCAACGAATATCCGCACCGAGGCGTTACAATCATCAATGCAACGGGCTTTTATACCGGACGCGAAGTGAAGATGATGTTTGTATTGGCTAAAAAACGGGAATCCCCCATTATCTTCCGGTTTATAAAAGATATAGACCCTAACGCATTTGTTTCACAAAGTGCTGTTATCGGAGTTTATGGAGAAGGATTCGACCATATTAAAGTTAAATAAAAACGAAATGAAAAACCAATATTGAGAAACATGAAATTTCGACTACACCCCCTCTTATTAACTAACATTTTTCTGGGAATATTTTCCCTGATAGTAACCAGTGCCGTAGCTGATAATGCAAAAAAGCCTTATTGGCAAGATGTGCAAGTAGTAGCTGTTAACAAAGAATATCCCCGTTCTTCGTTTATGACTTACGACAATCGTGAAGATGCCTTGAGCGGGAAATTTGAGCGTAGTAAGTTCTATCGGTTATTAAACGGAACATGGAAGTTCTATTTTGTAGATTCCTACAAAGATCTTCCTGACAACATTACTGATCCGAGCGTCAGTACAGACTCATGGTATGATATCCAAGTTCCCGGCAACTGGGAAGTACAAGGACATGGAGTAGCCATCTACACAAATCATGGTTATGAATTCAAAGCACGCAACCCACAGCCTCCGATATTGCCGGAAGCGACTCCGGTGGGTGTATATCGCCGTGATATAGACATCCCTGCCGATTGGGACGGACGGGACATTTATCTGCACTTGGCAGGAGCCAAATCCGGTGTATATGTATATATCAACGGTAAGGAAGTAGGATATAGCGAAGATTCAAAGAATCCTGCCGAGTTCTTAATCAACCCGTACGTGAAACCGGGCAAGAATGTACTTACACTGAAAATCTTCCGTTGGAGCACTGGCTCTTATCTGGAATGTCAGGACTTCTGGCGCATCA
>ERZ780129.169-NODE-169-length-15919-cov-12.4584_pt1 | contig 15919 bp, 18 predicted proteins | sample MGYA00511368_ERZ780129 | MGnify/ENA primary metagenome ERZ780129 (study PRJEB29588, sample SAMEA2152467) | human gut metagenome | biome: human gut; feature: human-associated habitat; material: faeces | place: Denmark | collected 2008/2010 ...
TTCTCTTATGAACAAATTCCAACCATTTCATGAACAAATTATGAATACACTATCATCAAATTATTAAATAACAAGTGATATATGAACAAACAATTAACACACTATTACCACGCTATGAATATTCTATTAACAAATCACTATAATTATATGACCAAACTATTAATTATTAACAATTTGTAAACTCGAAAACTTTAAGTAAATTTATATTGACATAGTGGGCTGTCTGTGGTATAATATATACAGAAACAAGGGAGAAGCAAATACAAAAAAATCCTGACCGTTTCGCGCTCATTGACAACTATATACAGTGCATAAGGCGTGCGCCTTTGCATATACATTAAATTCCCTATAAGGAGGAAAGAGGTAAAAAACATGAAAATTCAATACACCTATGAGTGCCCAGAGTGTCACACTACGCACAGAATCGACATCGACACGGACGAAATGCTTAAACTCCCTGTAAAGTCATTGTCTGATAGTGAACTCCGCCGCGCGATAGGGTTCGAGCGGTCCCGCATTCGTTCTAACCATCCTGAAGCTAACGCGGCGCGTCTCGCAGAGCTTATGACGGAATACACCGAGCGAGGCGGAAAAACGCGCGAACGGGTCGCGGAAATTAAAGCGTTTGAAGCCCTTAAGGCTGGAACGCTGTCCGAATGCACGCCCGAAGAAATAGCCGACGCCATCCGCCGAATTAAGCGCAAGATTGCGAACGCCGGAAAAGTCAACCCGCCGGAAGATGCGGCAGAACTTGAAAAGGCTGTAAAACTTCTTGAACTTGAACAGGCGAAGAGACGAGTCGATGCAATGATGGCAGAGCTTGGGATAGAGGGTTAACCCCCCTCTATCCCATTTATAAACATTAAAAGGAGATTAAGAAATGTATAAATTAATTTTACACAAGTCAGCGCAATGCGGTTTCGATGGTTATTCAAGCGAAAACCACGAACGCACGTTTTACTCATACGAAACGCCGATCTATAGCATATATAAAGAACGTGACAACAATTTGACATCTTTTCGCATTCAATGCATCAACGCCCCGTGCCATTCAGTCACGACGGCAAAACAAACGACGTGGTCATTATATGAAGAATTATCAAATCACGATTGTGCTCGCTACGTTCGGCAGTTACTACAGAAATGTTGCAGAGGCGAAAAAGTTTACATTCTCAGAGATATGTCAAACGGTATTTGGTGCGTATTCATTGAAGATAGATTACAAAGAACATTCAGCGCATGAACGATAAAGAATATTTAATTAAAATATTAGGGTTTATTATATCATTCTTTATTATATTAATGCTATGTGCAACAGCAATTTCCATAACTACAATAACTAATCTTTAAGTAAATCCTGTGCATAATCACTAAAAGGTTATGCACAGGATACAGACTTAGCAACAGGATGTTAACAATTCATTCACAAAATGTTCAAAATGTATCAATAAGTTGTTAACATTCTGTTCATAGTCTGGTTACACTCTGTTAACAATTTTCTGTTAACAATTTGTTCATAATTCATTCACATTTCGTTCATATTTACAATCGCAGGGTAAAATTTCCAATATTATAATCGCAGGGTAAAATCCTTGTAAATATAATCGCAGGGTAAAATTCCTACAAATTCTAAAACAAAAACCACAGAAAGAGAGAATCACAAAAATGTCAATTCTTAACGTCAATCAGCTTACAATCGCGGGGCATCTTGTAGCTAAGCCCGAAATATTTACTTACGGGTCAAAGAAAGAACAGAAAACCGCATGCTCGTTTACACTTGCCGTAAACAATAGACAGACCGAGGAAACAACATTCATCCGTTGTTCGGCATTCGGTGGAACGGCAGATTTCATTACAAAGTATTTCGACAAAGGCTCGGCCGCATTTATAAACGGACAGCTTTCAATCCGTAGTGAAAAATCCGACGAAAAGACAAAGAGCGGAAAAGAGATTTACAAAACATATGTTTCGTGCATAGTTGACCGCATAGAATTTATAGACGGGAAGGGCAATGACTAATAAATATAATCCGTGTGGGTATCCATGTGGGGAGTGTCAAACTCCCCATGCCCCATACGCAAACGACATTAAGCAAGCGCGCGAATCATGTTGCGCATATAACAGATGCGCAAAATGGTTGAATTGGTTCAAAGTCGAATGGTCATTAATTAGACTATTATCTGATAGGAGAATAATGAAAAGGAGAAAATAATGAACAAAGAAACTCTTAAACACAGAATTGAATATGCGCTTGAACATATTTATAAATATGATATAGAAGTAGAATATGTTATTTGGGCTTACGGTGAAATAGCCGTCAGAAGTAAAAAAACTGATGAATTGATATGTTTTTACGCGGAAACCGGAACAGTCAGAAATTATGATATAAAAGGTGTACATAATTTAATTCACTCCATAGAATCACGGGATATATAATATGGAACTAACACCTCAACAAGAATATATCCTCAGAAACGCAATAAATAACCATAACAGACGAATCGAGTACAGAAGCGATAAAGTCAAATGGCAAAAAAACCTATTAACTGTAGAATCGGTAAAAGAAGATTTAGATAAAGGCGAAAAATTCAAAGATTTCAATGACGCTATAGACTATATAAACTATAAAACAAAAACGGTCAATGTAAGAGAAGATAATAGATATCTCGCGACATTTGCGGACCCAAATTCCGACCTTGGTTATTATATTACAGGCGAATTTGATGTTCCGCCATCCAGCGCTAAAGGCTTTTCGGATTGGTTGGAAAAAGAGTTTGACAAGGCAAAAGATAACGCAAAAGCTAATGACAACGAAAAACAGCGCGAGGATGATATAGCGGCGTTGGAAGAACGTAAAAATGAAATACTTTCGCGCTTAAAAGGAGGGTTCAAATAATGTACAATTTTCACTCAGACCGCCTAAAATATCTTATGGAAAAAATAGACCGAGATGGTATAGACAAACTTCATAAATATATATTTGTCGATAGCGATTTTTGTTTCGCTCCCGCGTCTACTAAATATCACGATAGCGAGCCTGAGGGTCTTATAAAACACTCGCTTGAAGTCTATGATAAACTCCGTGGATACCGCGACAGACTTTATTTAGAGAACGAAATCCCCGAAGACAGCCTTATAATCACATCTCTTTTTCACGATATATGCAAATGTAATTGCTATAAACCTGTCATGAGATGGACTAAAGTAGATGGTAAATGGGAGCAGTATCAATCTTATGAATGGGACGAAGAAATACCATTCGGCGGTCACGGTTCTAAATCTGTGTATATACTACAGTCATTCATACCGCTTAGAACAGAAGAGGCTCAGGCGATTAATTGTCATATGGGGTTCGCGTCAGAGTATGACAAACGAAGTATAAGTGATGTGTTTTCACATAACCTGTTGGCGTTTTATTTGCATATGGCGGATAGTGAAGCTGTATATAGTAAGGAGTGGAATAAATGAGAACAGCGTTTCATATTGATGATTTATGGGATTATGGAGCTTTGATTGCATACGCTATTGACCGTGGTATAGACGTTAGGAGCGTAAGTTGGAACGGTATAGAACACGACGAGTATGCTTATTTTATAGGGTATGACAGACGGCGTTTATATAAGCGTAGAAAGTCGATATTAATTGAACGGGGGTTTGATATTGTAATTCCGGAATTTCGTTCAGAAGAAGATGGGTCGGTATCAATGTACATTATGACCAAATATGACGACATACAAAGCTGTAGATAGTAAGGAGTGGAACAAATGAAAGTTGCGTTTATTTTGAAAGATGAAGTGCAGTTCGCAAGATTGTTAGCGTACGCTGCGGAACATGAATTATATGCATATTCATGTATTGGACCAAAAAGCGCCCGTGAAGAGTGTGGCTATTTTATATCATGGGTAAATAGACAATGTTATTGCCGACCTATAAAGGAATTGAAAGAGGAGGGATATTATATAACTGATGATGTTCACATTTATATTGGTGATCGGGGCGAATACGAACTCAAAGTAGCCATCGAATATGAATATATACGCTTTTAATAATAAATCATATACGATAAAAGACCTAACCGCTCTTTCAGAATACCTACACGGGCAAAACTGTGTAGGTATTTCTACTATAAAGAAACGGTTGCAACGCGGCGAGACGGATTTAGACGAAATAATAAAACCTAAAGTAAAAGCATTCACTGAGATAGATTACTCTCCTATATTTTATGTCGCTGATTTTGAAACATCATCTAACTTAGAAACGAATGAATGCGGCGCATATCTCGCTTGCGTAGTAAAAGCCAATTTTAATAAAGGATTATCCACACCTGATGCATGGGACGTTGTAGAACCATGTTTCGACTGTCGCTATCCGAAAGATCTCGGTGATTATTTTTACACACTTTATAAGCAAGCGGAGAAACGCAAAAAGAGGACACTTATATTTTTCCATAACCTCGGATTCGATTTTTCTTTCGCGCGTAATTGGGAATCTCTCATGAATCAGCTTATGATTACAAAATCATTTTCTGACGGGAGTAATCCATGGAGGCTTGCATTTGGAGACGGTGAAAAAGTTTGGCTCGAGATACGATGTTCACTTAAACTTCTACACCGTTCGGTCGGTTCAATCGGTGATATGATAGGACATCCCAAACTCGGTTATGATTATAATGAATTTCGACTTCCTACAGATAAACTTGAAAAATACGATTATGAGTATTGCTATAATGATTGTAAAGTAACAGCGTGTGGAATCATGGAAGAATGTAAGAATTGGTTTTGGATTAAAAATATAAAGGACATTCCACTCACGTTTACTTCATTTACACGTAAAAATAATAAAGCTATTCTATCATCAGAATTGGAAAAAGCATGGAGCAATTACTGTGTTGATACATTTCCTATGAATTTTGACCAATATCAAATTATGCGCGGGGTATATCAAGGGGCTTATACACACGCGAATACATTCTTTCGCGGTAAGCTATGCACTTTGGTACATTCGTTTGATGTATGCTCTGACTATCCATCGCAGTCAACACAAATGGATTTTCCCGATACCAACGGAGAATTATATGTAAATGAATCGCTGCAAAATCTATGGAATGGATTATATGAAGAATGTATAGAATCGTCATTGTTAGATGATATTGATGCTATAAAAATGCGCCATGTTCTTACATCAGGAAAAATGTTTCATGGTATATTTACGCTAAAAAATATAAAAGTTAAAAATTACGGGTATAACTATATGCCCATTATTTCAGCGTCAAAAACTAAATCAAAAGACGGATTAGGTGAAATCGAATATAATAAAAAATCCCATGGTTACAAATTGTTAGAAGAAATGGTATCCGAGTATAACCGTCTTATTGATAATGGTAGAATTATCAGCTATGACGAATGTACTATATACGCAACGGAAGTCGATATTGTGAATATACTCAAAATGTATGATGTTGAATCTATATCAGCTGAATGCTTATTTCTTAATCATGCGAAATCGTCGGGTGGCATAAATGAATTGGTTGAGCGTAACATTATATATGCAAATATGAAAACTGCGTTGAAAGCTATATCGAACGGTAAACACCCCGATGAAACATTGTTGAACAGTATTCCCGAAAAATGGCTCTCTGACATAAAATCAAACTCCGAGCCAAAGAAGTTGGCTAAACGCTATCTTATGCTGTCGAAAAATATGTTCAACGCGCAGTATGGAATAGACGCGACGCAGCTTGTATTCGGTGATACTCTTATTGATGAAGATTGTATAACGTCAAACACAGAATCGCTCAGCCGCGAATCATTCGAGCGATATTATAACGAGACTATGATAAAACTCGGCAAGGAGCGTTCCGACCGAGGTTTGTTTAAGTGCGTTAAATCGTCGTACATCGTGGGAATTTATATTACAGCATACGCGCGGAGGCACCTTGTATTATTCTCTCATCTTATATTCACAAAAACTCCATATATCATTGTATATTGGGACACCGATAGCGCAAAACTGTATCATCTTAATGAATCGGCTGTTACGTTCAAGAATCTCCTCAACGTAGTAGCTGAATTCAACAACGGAGTTATGGAACGCTGTCGAAAATCCAAACATCCGCAAGTGCAAGAAAATAAATGGGGCTTAGGTAAATTTGATTATGAAGAAACATATGCTTATTTTACAACGCTTAACTCAAAGCGTTATATGACATTTGACGGTGAATTAGATGTGAAGACATCGGGACTTGTACAAGCCACAATGAAAGTCTCCGTTGTATTAGACTATTTATATGAACAGAATGATTCATGGCTTCTTTCGTTCAAATCATTAATGCGTATTATGTGGAAAACGAATACAATGTTCGACCAAAGTGTTTCAGGGCGCACATATCTCGACAGGCAGAACCAAGGAAAATGGTCAGATGAATTTGGGCAATACTGCGGTGCTGTAATTAAAAACACAGATTACGAATTCAAAATGCCTATGAAGAAAGGGTTATTTTGGACAAACGAAAAATCTGCGTATCTTCACTATGACGAAGTATCGGAATATGTATTTGGTAATAAACTTGACGCGGAGCGAACAACTTTTTATATGTTTGACGAAGGTATAGGCATAGTGTATTATCTGAATGGTAAAAGAAATATAATGTTTTGCCCTTGTGATATATCAAAATTCAAACATGGTATTTTGCTCAGTGATTCCATGTCTGATTTAGCGGAGGATTTAGCATGAAATATTATGAATTTACCTTAGACAAGTTTCCCGACTGTTCTTATATCTTCTTATTTGGAGGACGCTCATCTGGTAAAAGCACATCGGTTGCGAAATATTTGAAAGAGGAATACGACGCTGATAAATCCGAATTTGTAAGAGTATTCCGAAACTATACCGCTATGCGGAGCGCGACTACATGGTTTAGTCGGTTCAATGATGAAACAACCGATATTGTTTTTGACCGTCAGAAATATCTCTACAACGGTGTACCATTCGGTCATGGGATTGCCCTAACCAATGAGGAAGTTGCATCTAAAAGTTCTCAATATCCCAATGTTGATACAATTGTATTTGACGAATTTGTCATGATAGACCCCTATGGATATTATCCGAATGAACCTGAACATTTCATGTCTATAGTGTCTACTGTATTTAGAAACAGAAGTGGGACAGTTATATTTATCGGTAACAATATGAATGAAATGTCAAAATATAATCCGTTCTTTCGGTTTTTCGGTTTGGATTGGGAAGCTGTAAATCCAAAGTTGGGGGAAACTATATTTTGGAACGCGTCCGGCTTTGAAAATGGTGCAAAATGCGCTATGGAGTTTATTCCCGTTGCATATGAAAGTGAAGATGAAATACCCGAAATGCAACGTGTAGCCGGAAATGATGTTGCTACCACAGGTTCATTTAAGAAAGACCCTGAAATTAAACCCCAATTATTTAAAGATTACCATTGGATTTATGTCTTTGAGTATAATAAGGTTAAAATGACAATGGGGTTCAGCGTTAAGAATCGCTGTTTGCTTATCGGCGAATACCACGGTAAGCACGCGCGCAACCGACCGCGGATAAATACCCGCCCGGTCGACACGTTCCGTTTTTACAACTCAAAAGCATTTACTGTCGCTATGGAACGCATAGGTAATAAATGGGGAACGGCTTACGAGAACGCCCGTGTAAAAGCGGCATGGTTAGATATAATAAAAGGAGAGGTATAAAAAACCTCTCCTTTTTTAATTATATGGCTCTTTATGCCATCGCGGTGTTTAACACTCGCTCATAATTACGATAAATTCACTGTGCCGCTGTCTCCCAAAGTAACAACCAATGTGACAGAATCTCCATTTATTTTATTACCAATAAATCTACAAGTTGTCGTGGTTGAATCCGTTCTCTCATAAGTATGCGCTCTAAGGGAAATAAGCTGTCCCGATGCGGTTTCACTGTCATATATCGGTTTATCGTTAGTTATACAGTCTTTCAATATTTTATAACACCCATTACCCGTATATGTTTTAGTGCCACACTTTATAATTTTAGCCGCGCGTGTAACCAATATCACACTATTAAAAGCAACGGTATCGGGATAAACCCCACTACCAAAATTAGGCGTGCCGTCAGCGGTTACTCTGCAATTATGAACATCGGCGATAAGGGCTGAAAACTTTATATATGCAACATCGTTGTAAAGAATAGGATTTATATAAAGCCCGCTAGATGTGGTCTGAACCGTAAATTTATACATTCCTATCATCTCTTTATTCTCGTTAAAGTAAATTACATTCGCATAGTCGTCCGCGTTAAGCGGATTGGTTATAACGATATCATCCGTAGCTGGGCAAACGGGTATAAAATCCGATGTGAATGAATTGGCAATAGACGATGAGAACTCACCTGTAGTTACATTATACGCGCCCGTGGTATATCCACCGACAGTCACGTTATCATAAAGCGCGAGATTTTTTGAATTATCCATATCGCGCCATGTAATTTTACGTTTGTATACGGCGTTATCCTCTGTGGTTGTACTTGATATTGTAGTTTTGAAAGATTCGGGCGCGTCAAACCAGCTATAATCAGGTTCACCGTTTACAACAGGCAGAGTTTCTATATCCACCATTCCGGTATCTTCAGTGAGGTTTTTTATATTAATTGTGGGTAATACCTTAGTATTAAAATTTACATTTATTCTTATATAATACCCATTAGCAGGAATTTTAAAAGTTGTAGGCGAATTATCGGAAATCAATTGGCTGACAAAGTTTTTATTTTTATCGTACACAATTATGTATTGAGTATCATCCATTACCAGATTACCACATTTTTTTCCGAATCGTATAGCATATCTTTTAAGCGGTATGACAGGTATATATGCAGAAATGTAATTACCGTTAGAATAAACCTCCGCTCCTGTTATATTGCTAAGTTTGTAGTTAAGTTTCGCTCCACTTCCCCATACATCCCACATATTAAGGCTATCGTGGTCTATGGAGTAATCGGGGTTAAGGCTTATCGAATTTACAAGCGTCTGAATCTCATTTTTGAAAGTTGAATATTTATCATTCATTTGCTGTTCAAATGTTGAAATTTGAGCACTTATTCTGTTTTCAAACGATGATATATCAGCGTTGGTTTTTGCTTTAAACGCTGTCATTTCATTCTCAATTTTAGTCGTAAAATCCGTTATATCTTTACGCAACGCGGTTGCCCAATCCTCGCTCTGAGTAAGTGATTCGTTGAGCTTTTCTACGACTTTACCGAGCGTCTCAAGATACGAAATTGAGTCATCGAATGTAAGCGGAATTGCAGGCTGTACCCAAAAATTAAGCGGTGTTATTGCCATTGTATATACCTCTCTTTGTTAAAATATCCCCATAAACAGAGGATTTAATTCGTTTATAATCATCATATCGATATTCAGTATTTCAGCTTTTGCCTTAGCGAGGACCTCCGACGGGTAAAGTCTACCGTCGTTTCCGGTGAAAATTCTTGCGATGTCAATCGTTCTAAGATTATTATCAGTTGTTTTTTCCTCTGTTGTTCCATCATGAGTACGCTTGTTTCCGGTTGTTCCGTTGTTACTGTTACTTTCAAACGTGACATCGGTTGCATATTTTCCGGTCCGAACATTTTCAAAATTCAATGGCGACATCGGTGTATCGCTGTAAATACGTTGGTTGTTGTCGGTATCCGAATGTGTTCCCGCGTCCGTGATAGTACGATTATCGGTTGTGTTATTACTTCCATTGCCTTTATCATTTATAGTGCCGTTTTCGGTTTCCGTTCTATTTACATTCTGAAATACATTCTGTTTGAGATATTCAACTTGAATGTCATATAACTGATTATAATACGGCATTATCTCATTCATTTTCATGTTAAGGTAATGTTTGAACAACGCCGGAGTTTCAAAACCTATTTCACGGTATGCATAATGCTTGTAAATTTTGTCGTTAAGTAGTAAGCGGTATGATTCCTGATGCATAGGATAAGTATCCATACCTAAATCGTAACCGCTTTTAATCAACGTTTGAAGTAGTGTCGTGTATTTCGCCATACTGCATACCTCCGTTCAGAATCTCATTAATGTTACGACGTTCGACGGAAATGTTTATTCCAAACATCTTATTAGCAGCCTCGCACGCCTGCTGGCGTGTGATAAGACCCGCCTCTGCCATATATCCATAATGTTCGGAATTAACTTCGATTTCTGACGTTTGCACTTGCGCCCGTTTAAAATCCATTGAATTGCCAATTCCAAGATACGTCAGAGCCTCATGCCATGTGTTTTTCTTTTCCTCATCGAGTTTGTCAGCTAAGTACGGAGCGGCTGTATTAAGAACAGAGAGGTTTGACAACTCAATATCTTTATTTGCGTATATAACAGGCATAAAACCGTCATACTGCATATACATATTTTTCATTGTAAGTAACTGCTCCTGTTCACACTGTACAAGAATTGGTGTACGCTGAGCGTGAACGTTCATAATAATAGTACGTTCTATCTCAGTGAGTTTCTTAGCAAAATATATGAGTATAGGATATGTAGAACGCTCTATATAATTATTTCTGAGATACACACATTCCTTAGCATCGCGGAGGAGGTTTATACCTATACTGTAACAATTGAATCGCGTGGGATTCTCATAAAAATTTATATCTCCCGACGGTGCAACGCGCAAATTGAGCAGCCCGTATTCCGAATCTGTAAAACAAGCGCGCCCGTCCTCATTGAGCGCCTTTTCAAGAAATCGTTCGTTCATTGTTTCGGGGAGATTATTCCACTTATAGATAGACAACGCCAACAGAACAAGACGCGAAAAATATGTGTCGAATATTGTGGTCTGTTCTGTCATTCCTGCTATCCATTCATTGTTCGCACCTTTGAATCCTACAGGAATTTTCTTATTTGCCATTAGTACCACCTACAATTTCATTTGTATAGTCACCATAATTTCCTACATCGTTTATGTGCCAAAATGTAACGCCTGAATTGAATATACGTTCAATTTCGGTTAATTCGTTGTCCGTAGGAGCATAACCGTTTTTCTCCACAGGAGCGATTGTTATAGATGATGTTTCAACATAATTCCAATTCTGACGATTATTCATGGCGGGTATCTTAAAGTCATTCGTTTTGTAACCATATTTCGATAAATATTTATCATACCGTTTTATTTCATTGAGTGGGGCGCACATATGGCGAATAGAAAATTTCATAAAACCATGTTGCGCTATCCACGAATCATCGGTTGTCATATTCATAAGTTGCGACGGTAAATTTGCTTTATCGTTTATATTAGCTTCTGTTTCACGGAGTTGCATAACATCGCGCGCAATAGAACGCCCTGTGTCGGTCAATTCCGAAACACCTTGTTTACCCGCTCCGATTAGTCCGGTTACACTTGACGGATTAAGCGCTGCCATATTCAACACACCCGCGCCGGCTGACGCAACTGTGTCAATCGCTCCAAACACAGCGTCAAGCGCTATTTTAACTTTTGCGTTTGACGTTTGTGCGTTTATTGTATTTGAATTGAGAGCATTCCAAACCGCCGCATTGTCTTTAACAAACGGGGCTGATGCCGATGCTACAATACCCACGGAATTTTGAATATTAAAATAATCCCACCCTGACGTAGCGGCAAATGAATCTGTCAATGCATAGTGTCGTGGAATCGCACGCACGGAAAGTTTCGTGTCGAGTGATATTTTTTCGTCTATTATCAGTTCTACGGCGGTGCGCAATAATTGTGGTTGTAATTCTACATAATCACCATTATTCGCGTCAATCACCCATTTACAACATGGGTAATGAAAAATTTTTCTATTTTTTGGTTCATACCCCGCTACCGTAATATGCGTGAAGGTATCTGACGTATATGCGTCTGACATTTTGGTGATTATATAAGGCGCGTATACATCACTTGATCTGGGCCCTATTTCATCGCCTGTCCAAAATTGGATAGTACCACCGCCGTTTATTGTGCCTGTTATCGAATCTGTCACTTCTGTAATAGTACAGTATGTTTGAATGATATCATAATCACACATAATTACTTGCGATACTGAATCTATAAAACCATATTCATTTGCTGTTTCAAGAAACTTACTGTATTGTTCGACCGTTTTCAATAAAACATATGTGCCAACACCGCGAATATTGTTTAATATTGGCACACTCGTGCGCGGTTTTATATCTCTAATTTTATAATCTTTATTAGCATCCGATCGTTCTAAATTAATAAGCGGGATATTAGAGGTTATTACTATAAACGCACATCCGACTGTATTGTTAGCTAGTTTTGGAGTATAATCAACTGAATAATCGATATAATCCTGTTCATAATTTGAAATTTTAAAATCCTCGACAATAGTATTGTGACTGTCAGATTCATCTGAAACGTGTTCACGTTTTACATATGCAGATTTAATTGTATAACAATCCCACCATGTCGTATGCACATCCTGCACAAAGTAAACATAACAAGCGTTTTGGTTGATATATTCTACTCCCGTTATGAAAGCGTAAAACCATTTAAGAGAAAAGTTTTCGTTCATATAACGAATGTAGTTATACTGTTCCATAGCCTCTTTATTGGCGTTCACTTTGATAGCTTGCTTATCACGAATATATGTGTAGTTTTGTTCTACCCGCAAAGGGGAGGAGAAATAATTACTCTCCTCCGTCTTTGAGGTGAACAGGCGTACATCTTTATAGTCACTTTTCCACGGCACTCTATAGAACGCTATTGTTCCGCTCGGTGTGTACGCCATAATATATTATTCCTCCACCATGAGCCTTATAAGCTCTATAAGGTCTTTCATATTTACATATCCATCCTGATTTATATCAGACTGCACTTCGTTTACCTTTATATTCCAACCTGAAAGAAAACGTGTGAGCGTAACAACGTCTTTCATGTTTACAAGGTAATCGGTGTTAGCGTCTCCGATTATATCGACGGCTTCGTTACAATCGACGGGATATATACCGCCCTCTGTACCCTTAAAACTATACTGCCATATTTTAAGGTTGGGGTACTTCTTCTGAAGCCCCTTGTGCGATTTAGTGCCGTCATCTATAGACGCAAGCCAAAGCGGGAAATTAAGATTATTCTTAAACTGTGTAGCAAGGAAATATTCATTAGCGTAAATATATGCCTTATATCCCGCTCCGATTATAGAATTAAGGAAAAGATTCACTCTACGAGACAGACCGTCAACATCTCCCATGAGGGATGTATCTTCTACATCGAGAGCCACTCCAATATCTATATTTTCTTTGTAAGGTTTAAGTATCTGTATAAGATACTTAACTTCTTCAAGAGTCTCGGCTTCCGTTCTACCCATGAAGTACCAATAAACTCCTATGTAGAATTTCTTCCCCGATATGCGTGAACGAAACGCCTTTATATGCTGCTCAAAAAGTGGGTCAGTAAACGGGAAATTATATTCCGCTGTTCTTCCCTGCCCCGCTTTGATTATTACAAAATCATTATCTTTTATAACTCTATCATAGTCGATATTCCGCTGATAAAGCGAAATGTCTATACCGCGAAATTTTTTATTCATTTTGACTTATCTCCTTTATCTACGCTTTCTATATTATCCCGCAACCGCTTCATAAGTGATTTCAGAAATCTGGGGCATGGCGCCCCCATAGACGATACATTTTCAAGAATAGATATCAATTCATTGATTACGAACCATGCCATTACAAGTACACAAGAAATAGGGTCGTAGTTGACACCAAACTTTCCGCTTGTAATAAATATCAAATAGTCAATCATCATTGCGCAAAATACAACCGCAATGTAGGACGCTTTTTTTAGTATTCCTTTTCTTCCGACTTTAGAAGATACTTCGCTGTTTACATATGCTTTCATAACACCTGTGATATAATCAGCTGTTACGCATATAAGAAAACAGATAAATAACGTAATAATAAGTTTCATATTTATATACCCACCCACCATTCCCTCTCGATTATTAAGATAGTATGCTTATTAAAAGCTCATCGAGCTTATCTTTTACTTGGAATTATCTACAGTGAACGCGCCGATTGTGTCGCTGCCAATTTTAAGAACAACCTGTGTTTTCTCTGATACAGGGGTTGTCTTTTTGTCATAAGTAACTGTGTACTGATTTCCCGACTTATATGTTACAGCTACAACAGACGCGGATGCTGCCGAGCCGGCTTTAGTAGCTGTCGCGGTAACGGTCTGATTGTCGGGAATGTTATTACCCATAAGGAACAGAGAAACAGTATTGTTAAAGTCAGATGCGTCTATAACAACATCGGTTGCTGTGTCGCCGAGAGTTACAGTGTCCTGTCCGGCTGAAAGCTGTGCACCGTCTACTTTCCCATCTGCAATCGAAGTAAATATTACAGCATTAGCAAGCGGTGATACGCTGTAGGTCTGCCATACATTCCAAAAATATCTCCACTCCATACGCGCGGGGTTGTAGAACGAGCCTGTCTCACGGAGAGAATCATAAATCTGGAAGAAACGGCGGTCGCACATAAGCGCGTATACCCCGTCAATGCCAAAATCGTCTACATAGATAACGCGTCCCATAAAGTCAGCGCGTTCCATGTTAAACGCGGCTGCGAGCACGTCCACATCAACAATAGAAGAGACAGCAGATGAAATAATTATCATCGTTTCCTCAGTGGGAGAGAACGTGATATACGGCTTACCGTCTCCCGATATTTCTGCATAACGGTTAAAACGCGACGACGGGAATCTGAAATCAATGTAAGTCTGACGAACCTTACGCATAAACGCTTTTGCGGATGCTTCATCAGTCGGCTCTGCAACCTGTACGGTTGAGACGTAGCCCTTTGCAAGTGCACTGTTTATAGTGTTTTTGAGAAGCGCAAACTCCTCGATGTTATCTCCGTTGTAGAGCGAATTAATTACGCCTGCAATAAGGTCGTCGAGGTCTTCCCATGAACGGAATGCAAGTTTAAGCTCGTTGTTCTGAATACGCGCCTTAAATTGGTCTTTACGGTTAAGACGGTGGAACGCAACCTTAATATCGGGCTTATCGAAATATCCCGTAAGGTAATCATTTTCGGGGTCGAATTTTTCTGCTTTAGCCGGATTGACAGCGATTTCCTCTACATCGGACCCCATGGGTAGTGCTTTGCGGAGAAACGCGAATTCATTGTTCCACACTCTATTGTGAAGAACGGTGTCAAAAATAATGTTGGGGAGAAGTGTGCAGAATTCATTTCGGATTGCCTGATAATTAATTATAGGATTGCCGACCTCTGCAATGTTTGTAAGTGTTGCCTCCGGAATGAACGACTGATAATTCTGAGAGCCCGCCGCTCTCACTGCGTTCATAACTGAAACTGCTCTTGTTGCATTTGCCATTTTAATTATAACTCCTTTTATCTATACTCGCCGATTTCGGCGGTGTAATCTTCTGGCGTCTTAGGTGTCTGTTCGGATGTGTCAGGCTGGTCCGAGGGCTTGGAGCCTATTCGTAAGAACAATTCGTAATTTGCCTGTTTGAGCGAAGTGTTGCTATCTGTCAGTTTGGTTATCTCGTTTTGTGCGTTTTCAAGATTTGACGATGACTCTGTAAACGCGTCTGTGAGACTAACGAGAATCTGAGAAGTGCGTGCTTCGTCTGCGTCGCCTGACGCCAATTCACGCGTTAGACTTGTATATTCATCTATAGTCATTTGGTGGACCTCCCGTGTTATTTGTAAGTAACGAACATTTGTTCGTTTTCTACCTGTATTATAGAACATTTGTTCGGATATGTCAATTGGCAATGTGCACAATATACCCAGGTGATATTTGTATAATGTGCATAATACAAAATAAAAGTTTTGTATAATTGGGGGATTGGTTGGTAAATTTGGAAAGTTTTGGTAAAACGGGACATGGGTATATATCCC
>ERZ780129.171-NODE-171-length-15825-cov-2.35372_pt1 | contig 15825 bp, 10 predicted proteins | sample MGYA00511368_ERZ780129 | MGnify/ENA primary metagenome ERZ780129 (study PRJEB29588, sample SAMEA2152467) | human gut metagenome | biome: human gut; feature: human-associated habitat; material: faeces | place: Denmark | collected 2008/2010 ...
GGACCCCACCAGCCCCGCCTTTATCAAGAGGCACGGGAACGGAGCCACGCTCTGCATCCCTACCGCCTACTGTTCTTATACGGGAGACGCTCTGGATAAGAAGACTCCGCTGCTGCGCTCCCGCCAGGCATTGGGCAATGCCGTCAAGAAGCTGATGAAGAGTTTCGGCCTTCCGGATGAACACGTGACCATTACGCTGGGGCCTGAACAGGAATACTTCCTCATTGACAAGAACTTCTACCTGAACCGCCCGGACCTGGTCCAGACGGGGCGCACCCTTTTCGGCGCCCCTCCCGCCAAGCACCAGCAGCTGGAAGACCATTATTTCGGCTCCATCAAGCCCCGTATCCTTAATTTCATGAGCGACGTGGAACAGGAACTCTGGAGACTGGGAATCCCGGCCAAGACCCGCCAAAACGAAGTGGCGCCCGCGCAGTTTGAACTGGCTCCTTTGTTTGAGGACGTGAACCTGGCGATCGACCACAACATGCTGGTGATGGAAGTTCTGCGCCAGCAGGCCAGCAAGCACGGCCTGGTATGCCTGCTTCATGAAAAGCCCTTCGCAGGCGTCAACGGTTCCGGCAAGCATAACAACTGGTCCATTTCCTACGGGAACAAAAACCTGCTGGACCCCGGTTCGGACCCGCAGCAGAACGCCATTTTCCTGACCGTCCTGACCGCCATCATTGAGGCCGTTGACAAGCACAGCGACCTGCTGCGCAATTCCGTGGCCAGCGCCGGGAACGACCACCGCCTGGGAGCAAACGAAGCGCCTCCCGCCATTATCTCCATCTTCCTGGGCGCCCAGCTCAATGAAGTGATTGAGAATATGATCAACGGCTCTTCCGGCTGCGGCAAGCGCAACGATACGCTCAAGATCGGCGTAGACACGCTTCCCGTTCTTCCCCGGGATGCAACGGACCGCAACCGCACCAGCCCGTTTGCCTTTACCGGCAACAAGTTTGAATTCCGTGCTCCGGGCTCCGCCCAATCCTGCGCGGGCCCCATGATGACCCTGAACACCATTGTGGCGGAATCCCTTGATTCCCTGGCGGAAGAACTTTCCTCCTTCGCTCCGGAAACATTCCTGCCGCAGCTCCAGGAAACGCTCAAGCGCAGGATTTCCGAACACAAGAGAATCATCTTCAACGGGGACAATTATTCGGAAGAATGGGTGAAAGAAGCGGAACGCCGCGGCCTTCCCAACCTGAAAAACACGATGACGGCCCTGCACACCCTGGTGAATGAAAAGAATGTGGCCCTGTTTGAAAAGTACGGCGTCTTTTCCAGGCGGGAGCTGGAATCCAGGTTTGAGATTTTCCTGGAAGAATACCACAGGCGCATCCGCATTGAAGGCCGCCTGTCCTGGGAAATGGCGGCCACCATCATCCTCCCCGCCCTGCGCAACGAATACGGGCAAACCGTTTCCGCGCTCTCCAGGGCGCTGGAAGCCAAGCGGACCAGCGGCGCCGCCGCCCTGCAGAAGCTGGCGGACAAGCTGGGCGACGCCCTGGATTCCATCGTATCCGACCTGGACACCCTGGAGACGGCGCTTACGAGCTGCCATGAGGACATCCTCGCCGCGATGTCCCGATTGAGAACCAGCGTCGATGCCGCAGAAACCCTGGTGAACGACCGGTCCTGGCCTCTCCCCAAGTACCGGGAAATGCTGTTCATCTATTAGTGGGTGCACCGACGAGCTCCGGAGTTGTGCCGCCCCCTCGCGGGTCAAGCCTCTGCCCGCAGGGAAGGCACGGCTCCGGAGCCTTGGCGCGCCTTGTTCCGGCCTCCTTTCCCCACCATGTTCAACTGATCCCCACACCCTGAAAATCCGCGTCATTGACCGTAAAAAAACTTTCCTCCGGAGCCCCGCGGGCACTTAATTCCCCCGGCGGAAATCCGCGGTCCAGGACTACAGGATTCTTCCATCGCCATTATGCCTAAAGACACCTCCATTAAAAAGATTCTCGTGATCGGGTCCGGCCCGATCGTCATCGGCCAGGGCTGCGAATTCGACTACTCCGGCACCCAGGCCTGCAAAGCCCTCCGGGAAGAAGGTTATGAAGTAGTGCTGGTCAACTCCAATCCCGCCACCATCATGACGGATCCGGAGACCTCCCCGCACACTTATATTGAACCAATCACCCCGGAGTTCGTGGAGAAAATCATCATCCGGGAAAAACCGGATGCCCTTCTCCCGACCTTGGGCGGGCAGACAGCCCTGAACTGCGCCATGGAACTGCATCGCAGCGGCGTGCTGGAGAGGGAAAAGGTGCGTATGATCGGCGCCAACGCAGACGCCATTGACCGTGGGGAGGACCGCAACCTGTTCAAGGAAGCCATGCTCCGCATTGGCCTGGACGTGCCGCGTTCCGGCATTGCGCACACCATGGAGGAAGCGCGCCGGGTAGCCGGGGACATCGGTTCCTTTCCCCTGATTGTCCGCCCCGCCTTCACGCTGGGCGGCATGGGAGGCGGCGTGGCGTACAATAAAACGGAATTTGAGGAGATATGCGCCCGGGGGCTGGATCTTTCCCCCGTTTCCGAAATCCTGATTGAAGAGTCCCTGATCGGCTGGAAAGAGTTTGAAATGGAGGTAATGAGGGACCGCGCGGACAATTGCGTGGTCATTTGCTCCATCGAGAACATCGACCCCATGGGCGTGCATACCGGGGATTCCATCACCGTAGCCCCCATCCAGACCCTCACGGACCGAGAATACCAGGCCATGAGGGACGCTTCTTTTGCCGTCATCCGGGAGATCGGCGTGGAAACGGGCGGTTACAACATCCAGTTCGCCATTAATCCGGCCAACGGCCGCATGATTGTCATTGAAATGAACCCCCGCGTTTCCCGCTCCTCCGCGCTGGCTTCCAAGGCCACGGGGTTCCCCATTGCCAAACTGGCCGCCAAACTGGCCGTGGGCTATACGCTGGACGAATTGCGGAATGACATCACGCGGGAAACACCCGCCTGCTTTGAGCCCACCATCGACTATGTGGTTACCAAGGTTCCCCGCTTCACGTTTGAAAAGTTCAAGCAGGCGGACGAACACCTGACCACGTCCATGAAGTCCGTAGGGGAGGCCATGGCCATCGGCCGTACTTTCAAGGAATCCCTGCAAAAGGCCCTGCGCTCCCTGGAAACGGGACGCTGGGGCTGGGGATTTGACGCGAAGGCGCCGCAGGCGCCTTCCGCAGAAGAAATCACGCGGAAACTGGCTGTTCCCACGGCAGAACGCATTTTCTGGATTCAAACGGCGTTCAGCAACGGATTTTCCCTGGATGAAGTGCAGCAGCTTACCCAGATTGATCCCTGGTTCCTGGCGCAAATGCAGGACCTGGCCAAGGCGGGAGACAACCTGGATAAGCTGGATCTGCGGGAAGCCAAGAAGCTGGGCTTTTCCGACAGGCAGATCGCCCTGGCCCGGGGAACCACGGAAGAAAACATCCGGAAGGAACGCCAGGAACAGGGCATTGTGCCCGGATACCGACTGGTGGATACCTGCGCCGCGGAGTTCGAAGCCTACACCCCCTACTTTTATTCCACCTATGGAGACGAAAATGAAGCCCGCGAAACAGGCAGGAAAAAAATCCTCATCCTGGGCGGCGGCCCGAACCGCATTGGCCAGGGGATTGAGTTCGACTACTGCTGCGTGCACGCCTCCATGGCTCTGCGGGAAATGGGTTATGAAACCATCATCGTAAACTCCAACCCGGAAACCGTCTCCACGGACTACGATTCTTCCGACAAGCTTTTCTTTGAACCCCTGACGCTGGAAGACGTGCTCCATATCTGCGAGCAGGAGAAGCCGGACGGCGTCATCGTCCAGTTTGGAGGCCAGACGCCGCTGAACCTGGCCAACGCGCTGGAAGCCCACGGCGTGCCCATCATCGGCACCAGCCCCAAGGCCATTGACCTGGCGGAAGACCGCGAACATTTCTCCGCCCTGTTGAAGGAACTGGGGCTGAAACAGGCGGATGCAGGAACGGCCACCAATGTGGAGGACGCCGCCGCCATTGCCGCGCGCATCGGTTACCCGGTGCTGCTGCGCCCCTCCTTCGTGCTGGGCGGACGCGGCATGATCATTGTATATGAGGAAAAAGAACTGCGCCGGTACATGAATGAAGCCGTGGAAGCTTCCGAAGAACGCCCCGTGCTGATTGACCGCTTCCTGGAAAACGCCGTGGAAATTGACGTGGATGTCATCGCGGACAGGGAGCGTGCCGTCATCGGAGCCATCATGCAGCATGTGGAACCGGCGGGCATTCATTCCGGAGACTCCGCCAGCATGATTCCCGCCATGGGCATTTCCATGAAAATGCACAAGGAAATCACGCGGGCTTCCAAGGAGCTGGCGCGCAAACTGAACGTCTGCGGGCTGATGAACATCCAGTTTGCCGTAAAAGACGAACAACTCTACGTCATTGAGGTGAATCCGCGCGCATCCCGTACCGTGCCGTTCGTCTCCAAATCCATTGGGAGGCCCCTCGCCAAGCTGGCCGCACAGGTCATGGCCGGCAAAACGCTGGCGGAACTGGGCTTTACCCGGGAAATCACTCCGGAATACTATTGCGTGAAGGAAGCCGTTTTCCCATGGGGCCGCTTCCCGGGCATCGACGTGGTGCTGGGGCCGGAGATGAAATCCACCGGAGAGGTAATGGGCATTGATCCCGACCCGGACATCGCCTTCGCAAAATCCCAGGTCAGCGCATTCAATCCCCTGCCGACGGAAGGCAAAGTCTTCATTTCCGTGAATGACCGAGACAAGGACCGGGTGCTTCACATGGCCCGGCAGCTGGCGGACATGGGATTCACGCTGTGCGCCACGCGCGGCACGATGATTCACCTGCTCCAGCACGACATTGAATGCGAACGCGCCTACAAAGTCAACGAGGCGCGCCGCCCCAACATCGTGGACCATATTAAAAACGGGGATATTGATTTCATCATCAACACGCCCGGCTCCCACGACGCGCGAGCGGACGACATCATCATCCGTTCCTCCGCCATTGCCGCCAAAACCTCCTATTGCACCAACCTGGCTTCCGCGCAGGCCTGCGTGAACGCCATTGAGGCGCTGAAGAACAAAAATCTTCAGGTGTGCACCATTCAGGAATACCACGCCCAAAACCTTTAATCCCGCACCACCTACAGCATACTTACATCACCATGAGAGCCATTCTCGCACTGGAAGACGGAAGCGTCTTCATCGGTTCGCACTTCGGGGCCACGGGCACGGAAGTGGGGGAAGCCTGCTTCAACACGTCCATGACCGGCTATCAGGAAGTATTGACGGATCCGTCCTACAGCGGCCAGATCGTCACCATGACCTATCCCCTCATCGGCAATTACGGCGTCAATCCGGAAGACGGGGAATCAGGCAAAGCGCAGGTCAGCGGTTTTGTGGTGGCGGAGCTGGCGAAAGTCCACTCCAACTGGCGGGCCACGGAATCCCTGGGCCCGTGGCTGGAAAAACAGGGCGTCATCGGCATTGAAGGGGTGGATACCCGCAAAATCGCCAAACATCTGCGCTCCGCCGGTGCCATGCGAGCCTGCCTCACCACGGAGCTGACTCCGGAAGAAGCCGTGGAAGCGGCCAGAAACGCCCCCTCCATGGCAGGCTGCAACATCGTGGACAAAATCGGTTCCCATCCCATGACACCGGAGGAAGTGGACGCGCTGGTTACGGGAAAAACTCTGCCCCCTGCGGAATACGACATCGTCGCCTTTGACTTCGGCATTAAATACAACATCCTGCGCCAGTTGAGGGAAAATGGCTTCCGCGTAACCGTAGTTCCCGCCCACACGACGGCGGAGGAAGTGCTCTCCATGAACCCGGACGGCGTCTTTCTTTCCAATGGTCCGGGAGATCCCGCCACGTTGACGGACATTCACCGGGAAGTAGCTGCATTGATTGGGAAAGTGCCCATGTTCGGCATCTGCCTGGGCCATCAGATTATTTCCCACGCGCTGGGAGCGAAAACCTTCAAGCTGAAGTTCGGGCACCGTGGAGCGAACCATCCGGTCAAAGATTTGAAAACAGGCAAAATCAGCATTACGTCCCAGAACCATGGTTTTGCCGTGGATCCGGACACCGTGCCGGACGACGTGGAAATAACGCTGATCAATCTGAATGACAATACCGTGGAAGGCATCGCCCACAGGACGCTTCCCGTATTCAGCGTGCAATACCACCCGGAAGCGGCGCCCGGCCCCAGGGACCCCCAGTATCTGTTCCGGGATTTCAGGAAAATGATTGCGGCCAGCAAGCAGCAGCATGCCCGCTGACGGTTCCGCCCCCTTCCTACGGACCAGAGCATTTTCCTCGCCTCGCTGGGAAAAATGCGTTATTTATGCCCGGAGCCCATGAATTGCGGCTCCGGGAGAAGTTTCTTTTCATTCCATCAACCTCTCCCGCCAGCAAACCACCTGATACACCATATGAGCAAAATCGCATTAATCTCCGGCATTACGGGACAGGACGGTTCCTTTCTCGCAGAGTTCCTGATTGACAAAGGGTATGAAGTACACGGCATCCTGCGCCGGTCCTCCTCCTTCAACACGGGCCGCATCGAACACCTTTACCTGGACGAATGGGTGCGGGACATGAAGAAAAACCGTCTGATTAACCTCCACTACGGGGACATGACGGATTCCAGTTCACTCATCCGCATCATCCAGACCGTGCAGCCGGATGAAATCTACAATCTGGCAGCCCAGAGCCATGTGAAAGTCAGCTTTGACGTACCGGAATACACGGCGGAAACGGATGCCGTGGGAACCCTCCGCATGCTGGAAGCCGTCCGCATTCTGGGCATGGAAAAGAAATGCCGCATCTACCAGGCTTCCACGTCCGAGCTTTTCGGGCTGGTGCAGGAAGTCCCCCAGAAGGAAACCACGCCGTTTTACCCCCGTTCACCCTACGGCGTAGCCAAGCAATACGGATTCTGGATTACCAAAAATTACCGGGAAGCTTACAATATGTTTGCCGTTAACGGCATCCTGTTCAACCATGAAAGCGAACGCCGCGGAGAAAACTTCGTTACCCGCAAAATCACGCTGGCGGCGGCACGCATTGCCCAGGGCATGCAGGACAAGCTTTACCTGGGCAACCTGAACGCCCTGCGCGACTGGGGTTACGCCAAGGATTACGTGGAATGCATGTGGCTGATTCTCCAGCATGACACACCGGAGGATTTCGTCATCGCCACCGGGGAAATGCACACGGTCAGGGAATTCTGCACGCTGGCCTTCCGTGAGGCCGGAATAGAGCTGGAATGGGAGGGAGAAGGCGTGGAAGAACGCGGACGCGACAGGAAGACGGGCAATATTCTGGTGGAAGTGGACCCCAAATATTTCCGCCCTGCCGAAGTTGAACAACTGCTGGGAGACCCAACCAAGGCCAAAACCCTTCTTGGATGGAACCCCACCTCCACTCCGTTTGAGGAACTCGTGCGCATCATGGTGCGCCACGACATGAAATACGTAAAAACTCCCGTTCATTTCTGAGATGAAAAAAAACAGCAGAATCTTTGTGGCCGGACACCGCGGCCTCGTCGGTTCCGCCATCTGGAAATCCCTGGAAAACAAAGGCTATTCCAACCTGATTGGCCGGACGCACAAAGAACTGGATCTGGAAGACCCTGCGGCCGTCCGGGAATTTTTTGACCGGGAAAAGCCGGAATACGTCTTTCTGGCAGCGGCGTTTGTGGGCGGCATCATCGCCAACTCCCGCTACCGGGCGGACTTCATCTTCCGCAACCTTCAAATTCAGCAGAACGTCATCGGGGAAAGCTTCCGGCATGGCGTATCCAAGCTCCTCTTCCTGGGGAGCACCTGCATCTACCCGCGCGAAGCTCCCCAGCCCATGAAGGAAAACGCCCTGCTCACCTCCCCGCTGGAATACACCAACGAACCCTATGCCATTGCCAAAATAGCAGGGCTGAAAATGTGCGAAAGCTTCAACCTGCAATACGGTACCAACTACATCGCCGTCATGCCTACAAATCTGTACGGCCCCAATGACAATTTCCACTTGGAAAACAGCCACGTGCTGCCCGCCATGGTACGCAAGATACACCTGGCCAAGTGCCTGATGGAGGGAGACTGGAACGCCGTGCGGAAAGATCTGAACGCGCGCCCAGTGGAACAGGTGGACGGCACGGCTGAAGAAAAGGAAATCCTGGCCGTGCTGGCCAAATACGGCATTACCCCCGGTTCCGTGGAACTGTGGGGTACGGGAACTCCCCTGCGAGAGTTCCTGTGGAGCGAAGACATGGCGGACGCCTGCGTCCATGTGATGGAGCAAGTGGATTTCAGCCAGCTGCAAGAAGGAGGAAGGGAAGTGCGGAACTGCCACATCAATATCGGCACCGGGAAAGAAATCTCCATCGGCGGACTGGCCCGCCTGATTGCCGCTACGGCAGGGTACCGGGGAAATCTGGCGTTCAACGCAGACAAGCCGGACGGCACCATGCGCAAGCTGACGGACGTCTCCAAGCTGCATTCCCTGGGCTGGAAACACCGGGTGGAGCTGGAAGAGGGAGTGGAACGCATTTACCGGTGGTATCTGAGCCGGATGGAAGCCGTCGGCAACTGACTTTTCGGCCAGATCCCCTCAACTCCATGACCAGCCCCCCGGACAACCAGGACACGCCCCCCGCCAAAGCCAGCCTGTGGGCGCTGAGCCCCCTGCTGGTTTTCTTCTTGCTTTACCTGGTCATCTCCATAGCCGTACAGGATTTTTACGCTGTGCCGGTCACGGTAGCCTTTATGGCGGCAGCTGTCTGGGCCGTTTTCATCACCCGCGGAAAAAGCATGGCGGAACGGGTGGATCTGTTTTCCTCCGGAGTAGCCAACCGGAACATCCTGATGATGGTCTGGATTTTCGTGCTGGCAGGAGCCTTCGCCCAGTCTGCCAGGGATATGGGAGCCATTGACGCCACCGTGCAGCTTACGCTGCGGCTTCTTCCGGACAATCTGCTGTTTGCCAGCGTGTTCATCGCCTCCTGTTTCATCTCCCTCTCCGTAGGAACATCCGTAGGCACCATTGTCGCTCTGGCTCCCGTAGCCACAGGGCTGGCACAGGCCACGCAGGTCAGCGCCGGCATGATGACGGCCATTGTGGTGGGGGGAGCATTCTTCGGAGACAATCTTTCCTTCATTTCAGACACCACGATCGCCGCCACCCGTACGCAGGGCTGCGCCATGCGGGACAAATTCCGAGCCAACATAAAGGTGGCGCTCCCCGCCGCCCTGCTGGCCCTGGCCTGCTACATCCTGCTCGGATGGAACGTGCAGTCCCCCTCCACAGCGGATATCTCCATTGAATGGATGAAGGTATTCCCCTATCTGCTCGTACTGGTGACGGCCCTGGCCGGAATCCACGTCATGGCCGTTCTTACCATGGGGCTCCTTGCAACGGGACTGATTGGCATCGGCATGGGGTATTTCTCCTTCATGGCCTGGTTCCAAGCCATGGGCAGCGGCATGACCGGCATGGGAGAACTGATCATCGTCACTCTGCTGGCCGGCGGCGTGCTGTCCATTATCCGTTTCAACGGAGGCATCGCGTATATTATCGGAAAAATTACGGCCCATATCCGCAACAGGCGCGGCGCGGAATTCAGCATTGCCGGGCTGGTTTCCCTGGCCAACCTCTGCACGGCCAACAATACGATCGCCATCATCACGGCTGGCCCCATCGCCAAGGAAATAAGCGACAAATTCCATATCCCACCCAAACGCAGCGCCAGCATTCTGGACACCTTTTCCTGCCTGGTTCAGGGGGTCATTCCCTACGGGGCTCAAATGCTCATGGCCTCCGGAATTTCCCAGGTTTCTCCCCTGCTGATCATGAAATACCTGTATTATCCCCTGATTCTGGGCATCTGCTCTACCCTTGCCATTGCGCTGGCACCGGGAGGAACGGAAAGACGGAAGAAACGCTGAAAAGTCCATACGGAGAAAGGACGGCAAGGTCGCCTTTTTTGTTACCGACATGTTATGCCTGTTATCCTCATGTTACTCAACATATGGGATTCTTGTGCTATCATACATGCATGAGCCTTCATATAGAACCCACGGAAGACGCAGTGGAAACCCTGCGCAAGGAAAGGCGGAAAAATTATATTGCCGCATTAGCGACATCCATTCTCTCCGTCGTTTTGGCAGGAGCCATTCTCTACTCCCTGACCATCATCATCGCCCCTCCGGAAGAACCCAAAGTCGTCGGCTACATCACGCCGGACGATGCGCCTCCGTCGGATACGCCCCCGCCGCCGGAAGTACAGAGGGAGACTTCCTCTTCCTCCCACGCGGAAACGCCCGTCAAGGTCGTGGTGGCAGCGGCCGCCGCTCCGGTAAGCCTCCCCAAGATCGACATTGACCCGCCCGATGAACCTGTCATGCTGGAAGAGGGTACCGCCCTCGGCATGGGGGACGGCTTCGGCCCCGACCTGGGAGACTCCACCTCTGCTTTCGGTACGTCCCAACCCTCCGGAAGCACGCTGGTAGGGACCTTTTACGACACCAAGCAGACTCCTGGCGGACGTCCTACCAACATGAACATGAACCAGTACAGGGAGTTCCTTTCCCGCTTCGTGAACAAAGGCTGGAACGAATCGGAACTGAACCGTTTTTACAAGGCTCCGCAACAATTATACGCAGCCCAGTTCTACATACCCAGAACTCCCGCCAAAGACGCTCCCAAGGCCTACGGTTGCGATGACAAAGTAAAGCCTAGCCAGTGGCTCGCCATTTACCGGGGAAAAGTACGCGCCCCCAAGTCCGGCACGTTCCGATTCGTGGGACTGGGAGACGACTACTTAGTAGTACGGTTCAATAAACAGAATGTCTTCGACTACGGCTGGGAATCCGCTTCTCTGGGAAAAATGACGGCAAACAATGCCAAATGGCTTGATGCCATGGAAGGCAAACCCGGCAATGACGACTTGAAAAAGGAACTCCGGGAAGTGGGCATCAATGTCCCCCCCGTTACGTTCTACAAATACAGTTCTTCCGGGCACTGGAACAACACTATGCGCGGTGTGGCAGCCGGCAAGCAGTTCACGGTGGAACAGGGCAAGGTTTACCCCATTGAAATCCTGGTTAGTGAAGGTCCTGGTGGTGAATGCGGCATGACTCTTCTGCTTGAAGAAGTTGGAATGGCCCCCATGAGCAAGGATCCTAAAACGGGAGCTCCCATCCTGCCCCTGTTCCGGACCAACTACGGCGTTCCGAAACCGGACAAGAACAAGGAACATGTGCCATTTGACGAAATCGGCATTGTCTGGGAATCCATCAAATAACAGGCAATTCTCCGTCTTCCTCTCTCCATGCCCACAGGAAACCCTGTGGGCATTTTGCTTGCCCGTCCATAAAAGATATCCTACGCTTCCGCTACAACCATGCAGCCTTTTCGATTCCATTCCATCTACCAGCCGCGCATCTGGGGCGGACAAAGTATGAGAACCATGCTGGGACGGGAACTGCCCGACCGGGAAACAGCTTATGGAGAAGCGTGGGAAATCAGCGACCGTCCTGAAGCCATGAGTATAGTCAAGGACGGCGAATGGGAAGGAATGTCCCTGCATCGGCTGTGGGAAGAACATCGGCAGGAAATTTTCGGTCCCGGCTACGAGCGTTTCCCCCGCTTTCCCCTGCTCTGCAAAATTCTGGATGCCCGCGAAAATCTTTCCGTTCAGGTGCATCCCCCGGAACGCACGGCGGCAGCCCGGCAGGGAGAAGTAAAAAATGAAATCTGGTATGTTCTGCATGCATCCCCAGACGCCCTGATTTACGGGGGAATGAAGGAAAACGCCACACTCCCGGACATCCGTCATGCGGCGGAAACAGGACAGATGGAGCAACTGATACGCTCCACCCATCTGGAACCGGGGGAACACCTTTACATTCCGGCAGGGCTGGTTCACGCCATTGGCGCCGGGCACCTCATTGCGGAAATCCAGCAGAATAGCGATACCACCTACCGCCTTTATGACTGGAACCGCACGGATGACTCCGGACGAGGACGGGAACTGCACCTGGAACAGGCATTGGATTCCATCGGGGAATTCCGGGAACTCTGCCAGCGCCCCGGATACCTGACGGAAATGCCGCATTTCACCACAAAGGAATACCGCCTGGATAAGGGAGAACGGTTTACCCAGCCGGACTCCTCCCGCTTTGCCGTCTTCACGATCCTCTGCGGTTCCGTGCTCTGGGACGGGAAAACGGCCCGGAAGGGAGAATTCATTCTGTCCCCGGCAGGCGCGAATGCCGTCACCTCCGCAGAAGCAGAGACTGTTCTGCTCTCAACAACGGTTTAAGCAAACCAATATGACAAAAAGAGCGAAGAATTCGGCACAATGCTGAAGCTTTCACACTTTTTCGTTGCAAAGAAGAAGAGCGAATCTTAGCGTGAACTTAACTTTTCCCGCATCCGTGCTGAAAATTCCCCATCCCCCGGCCTCCGTATGAGCAATATTTCCACCATCGCCACTTATCTTGCCCGCTTTTCCGGTCAGCTCCAGCCCATGCTGGAGAAAGTCCAGGGCATGGACCGCAGAACTTTTCTGCTGGAAACCGCCGCCCTGCTTGCCCTGACCAGTTGTTCGGAACCTTCCGGAAAAGCAGGAATGGCTCCCATGATCTCCTTTAAGCCCTCCGGGGTCCCCGTGGTGAAACGTTCTCCGCGCCAATTGCTGGCGGAATGTAACGTCCGGCCGATGTTCATGCCTAAATCTTCTCCGCTCCGCCGCCGTTCTTCCCGAATGAAGCCACGCTTCATCACCATGCACAACACGGAAAACCCGTCCGCAGACGCCATGCAGCATGCGCGCGCCCTGAATAACGGAGCTTTGCGCTGCAACTGGCATTATACGGTAGACCCGTACGTGACCATGCAGCATATCCCCCTGAATGAAACGGGACGCCATGCGGACCGGGGCGGCCCCGGAGACATGTACTCCATCGGCATTGAAATGTGTGAGAAGCGAGGACAGAGCATCGTCAAAACCTTTGACCGCGCCGCCAAGCTGGCGGCCTACAACATGTATGCCCACGATATTCCCCTGCGGAATGTCGTGCCCCATTACTACTGGACCGGCAAGCGTTGCCCCCACCTTCTGCTGGACAATGGCAAACCCGGCTTCAAATGGTCTTGGTTCATCTCCCGCGTGGATTATTATTACCGCTGCATCAGCTGATATCAGGCAACGCCTCTTCCCTGTGCAGGGAAATGGGTAATATTATTATGCAGCCAAAAACGGCTTTTCCGCCAGGGAACAGTTAAAAATTTCCTGTCATTTCATTAAAACTGCTTGGAAAAGGCTCCCCAAAAAAGCGCCATTTCCACCTGCCCGTTATTCCTGAAGCATATTCCTTGTTTAAAGCCCCGTACCGGCTTCCTTTTTTGAAAAAAGGCTTCCAGAAACGGAACCGGAGCATTCGCCTTACGGCATGGCCAAATCCTCCGGCATCAGAATAGCCGCTACGGCAAAAGCGGCAATGCCTTCCCTGCGGCCCAGCGCGCCAAGCTGTTCATTGGTAGTGGCCTTGATACCCACGCGGACCGGAGAGATTCCCAGAGCGGTTCCCAAAGCTCCCTTCATCTGCTCCAAATAAGGAGAAATGCGGGGAGATTCTGCAATAAGGGACGAGTCCACATTCACGATGCGACCTCCACGCTCCCGAATCAGAGAAACGGCTTTCGCCACAATATCCAGGGAAGGGATGTCCTTGCAGGCAGGATCGCCCGGCGGAAACCAGTAGCCGATGTCCGGCAACCCGGCAGCACCCAGCAGGGCATCCGCAATGGCGTGGCATAAAACATCTGCATCGGAATGGCCGTCCAGGCCGCGGGAGGAAGGAATATGCACGCCGCCCAGCATCAAGGGGCGAGGAATCTCCGCAAAACGGTGAATATCATACCCGATCCCGGTCAAAGCGATCATGTTTTTCATACGGTACTGCGGCAATAATGTTCGGGTTATTCTCCCAGCGCCTCCATGATAGGGATGCGGCCGTTCCATGCGGCAATGGCGAACTGTTCCGGATTATCTTCCTTCGGTTCCAAAACAACCTTGCCGCCGGCTGCTTCCACCAGCAAAACCCCAGCGGCAACATCCCAGATGGAAATGACGCTTTCCACATAGGCGTCAAATCTGCCGCAGGCAATATAAGCCAGGGCCAGAGCCGCAGAACCGTTATTGCGCACCTTGCGTACCTGCCAAGCGATCCTGGCGAAGCGCTCAATCCCCTTTTCTTTGGAACCGTCCGTCTTGCCGTGCCCCACGAATACCACGGCTTCCGCCATGCGTTCCCGCCGGCTGCAATGCATGGGATGATCATTCATGTACGGAATCCCGCCCTTTTCCACATGCCAGCATTCATCCATCATGGGATCGTAAATCACGCCCAACACCACTTCCCCGCGGCGGCGCAAAGCTATGGAGACGCAGAACCAGGGAATCGTGTAAAAATAATTCACCGTCCCGTCAATGGGGTCTACCATCCATTCATACTCGCTGTTCCTGTCCCCGGTGTATCCTTCTTCTCCCAAAACAGCGTGGTTGGGAAACACGGAAAGAATTTCCTCCGTAATCAGTTTCTGGGAAAGCTTGTCCAACTCCAGCTTGATATCATTCTGGCTGGCTTCATCCACCTTCTTTTGCTCATAAAAATGCTTCTTCAGAAAAGCTCCGGCGGATTTGGCGGCCTGGATGGCCGTGGTCATTTCAAGTGAGTGTCTCATGATGCTTCTACTAATGGAAAATTGAACTTCATTGGGGGCCCTGCTCTGCAGCATTTTCCCGCTCCCGGCGTTCCCGGACAGCTTTTCTGCGGCCTTCCTCCGCACGGTCATACACCTCCCCGGCCAGGGAGGAACAGGTTTTTGCCAACGCCGCGGAAACCCCTTTCTTTTCATAGACGGCGGCCTCCGGAGAATCAAAGCCCACCCAGGCAAAAACCGTGAAATAACGCCCCATGACGGCGGAAAAATGTCCCGTATTTCCCGGAAGTTTGACATTGACGAAGGTTTTCCTGGTTCGTTCGTCGTAGCGGAAGGGAGGAAGGGACGCCACCAGGTGGGCGGATTCCCTAGGCAGGATTTCCCGGCGGCTTTCTTCCGGAGAGGGGGCATTCACCATCACCAGGTTCTTTTTGGTGGTGCCCACCTGCCTGACGGAGGAAATACTCACATTGAGCCCGTCATTGCCGATGAGATACAGGGCATTGACGGCATGCGAAAGAGGCACGGAAAACCTGCCGGTATACAAGTCCGAAGAACGGGGAAGTTCCCCTTTGTAACCGGCCTTTTGTGCCGTTTCTATTACTGTATTGAAACCTACCCCGCGGCCAGTGACTTCCGGATTGCTGCGAATAACGGTTCTACGCTGGTCGACGGCGCATAAATTGACGATGGGAGTGAACAGATCGCCGGGCATTACCCTGGACTGCCATCGGTCCAGACCGTCCTGGGCGGAGCGTCCCCCTGTTACGGCCAGCAACTCCCCTTTACGGGAATCCACACACAATATGGCCGCTTGCACACAACGATTCAACTGGTTGTCCACCCTTTTGGGCAACCCTGCCCACACAGAAGAAGATTCCAGAGCGGCCAGCATAGGCTCGCTTACATCTTCAACCATCCGCTGGAATTCCAAATCCAGCGTGGTCATTACAAAAATGCTGGAGGTTCCCTCCTGCTCGTCGCAGCAATCCAGGTCTCCCAACTCGCGGGAAACGACCAGAACGGGATAAGAACCGGGCCGAGCTTCCCGTTTACCGGCCACCGCCATCGGTTCGCGGATCGCCTGC
>ERZ780129.183-NODE-183-length-14133-cov-2.91865_pt1 | contig 14133 bp, 10 predicted proteins | sample MGYA00511368_ERZ780129 | MGnify/ENA primary metagenome ERZ780129 (study PRJEB29588, sample SAMEA2152467) | human gut metagenome | biome: human gut; feature: human-associated habitat; material: faeces | place: Denmark | collected 2008/2010 ...
TGGTATATTTCTGGCTGAGCCGTGCCATAACTTCCAGATAAGGAGTAGCGGCGGGCGAAATGAGTGCCATAAAATCATTGACGTCCAGATGCCCGGATTTGCCTAAAGCCCGGCGTACATCGGCATTTGTCTTGGAATAGATGGCTTTTGTCGTCTCTTCCCAGGATATTTTTTCTAATTCGTCTGAGAACATATTGTTAGAGTTATTTCTTGTTTTTCTTTAAATCACGTGATAGTCTCATAGCACAGAAGTTCGGTCCGCACATGGTACAGTATTCTCCGTCGATATGATGTCCTGCACGGAAATAGGTCTGTGCCCGTTCCGGATCAAGTGACAGGTCGAACTGGTCCTTCCAGCGGAACTCATAGCGGGCTTTGCTTAGCGCATTGTCACGTACCTGTGCTCCCGGATGCCCTTTAGCCAGGTCGGCGGCATGTGCAGCTATTTTATAAGTAATGACCCCTACACGTACGTCCTCCTTGTCCGGCAGGGCGAGATGTTCCTTTGGAGTAACATAGCACAGCATAGCCGTTCCGAGCCAGCCGATTTGCGCTGCACCGATAGCGGAGGTGATATGGTCATATCCCGGAGCGATGTCCGTGACCAATGGGCCGAGCGTATAGAACGGCGCATCATGGCATTTTTCGATTTGGCGTTCCATATTTTCCTTGATCTTATGCATGGGCACGTGTCCGGGACCTTCGATAAAGGCTTGCACATTCTTGTCCCAGGCGCGGAGCACCAACTCGCCCATAGTGTCCAGCTCGGCGAACTGCGCTTCATCGTTGGCATCGTGGATAGAGCCCGGACGAAGTCCGTCACCCAAAGACACCGCAACGTCATATTGAGCCAGAATATCGCAGATATCGTCGAAGTGTTCATATAGGAAACTTTCGCGGTCATGCATCAGACACCATTTGCTCATAATACTTCCTCCACGGCTGACAATACCGCATAAACGTTTGTCGGCGAGGTGTACGTTATGGCGACGGATACCTGCATGAATCGTGAAGTAATCCACTCCTTGCTCGCATTGTTCGATGAGGGTGTCACGGTAGATTTCCCAATTCAGGTCTTCCACTACACCGTTCACCTTTTCAAGAGCCTGGTAGATAGGTACGGTGCCGACCGGCACAGGGCAGTTACGGATAATCCATTCACGTGTTTCGTGGATATTTTCTCCTGTCGAGAGATCCATTAGTGTGTCTCCGCCCCATTTGCAGCTCCACAATGCTTTCTCTACTTCTTCATCAATACTTGAAGTAGTGGCGGAATTACCTATGTTCGTATTGATTTTCACCAGGAAATTGCGGCCGATAATCATAGGCTCAGCTTCGGGATGATTGATATTGGCGGGTAATATGGCACGTCCGGCTGCGATTTCCTGACGGACAAATTCGGGAGTAATATGTGTTTCTATTCCTAACTCCTCGCAGTTCATATTCTCACGAATAGCTACATACTCCATTTCGGGAGTGATTATTCCTTTTTTCGCATACGCCATTTGGGTAATAGCTTCTCCTTTTTTGGCACGATAAGGTAGAGCGATATGTTCAAAGCGCAGGTGGTCCAGGCTTTTATCATCCCTTCTCATTCGGCCGTATTCCGAAGTGATTTCAGGTAGACGTTCTACGTCACCCCGGCTTACAATCCATTCCTCACGCATACGAGGCAGTCCTTTCTTTAAGTCGATGTTCATTTCAGTGTCACTGAAGGGACCGCTGGTGTCATATACGTATACTTCCGGATTAGGCGTAGCTATTTTTTCTTCTCCTTCGAAACTGACACTGGGCACTTGTTCTACTTTCCGCATCGCCACGCGGATATTCGGATAAAGTTTGCCGGGTAGATATACTTTTTGGGAGCGGGGAAATTTTATTCTTTGTTCCATAATTGTTTTTTAAGCAACTGAGTAGTCAGGTTGTCGACTACGCTTTAATTTTATTTATCAAGAAATGCAGTTAATGGTGAGCTTGCCTCTGCTTCAAAATTGAAGGCTTGCAGTCCCAGCCCCGCTTCGTAAGCCTGTCTTCCGGCTTCAGTAGCGGCTTTGAAAGCTTTGGCCATTTCTACCGGGTTTCCGGCAACAGCTATTGCCGTATTCACCAATACGGCGGATGCACCCAGTTCCATTGCTTCGGCAGCATGGCTAGGAGCGCCGATACCGGCGTCTACTACTACCGGAATTCCCGCCTGTTCGATAATAATCTGCAGGAATTCTTTCGTTTGCAATCCTTTGTTCGTGCCGATCGGAGCACCGAGAGGCATGACCGTAGCCGCACCTGCTTCTTCCAGTCGTTTACAGAGCACTGGGTCTGCCTGACAATAAGGCAATACCACAAAGCCTAATTTGACAAGTTCTTCCGTGGCTTTCAGTGTCTCGATAGAGTCGGGGAGCAGATAACGGGGGTCCGGATGAATCTCCAGCTTCAACCAGTTTGTACCGAATGCCTCACGGGCCATTTGTGCGGCAAATACAGCTTCTTCAGCGTCCCGCACGCCGGAAGTGTTGGGTAATAGCTGGATATGTGGGTGGATAATATGTTTCAGCATATCGTCCTCTTTATCGTCCATGTCGATGCGCTTCATGGCTACGGTTACCATTTCCGTACCCGATGCCAGAATAGCTTGTTCCATTACTTCGTTGGAGTTGAATTTTCCTGTTCCCAGGAAAAGGCGGGAATTAAATTCACGTCCCGCAATTACTAACTTTTCCATATCCTATAAATTAGTTGTTATTTAAAATCCTTCTTGTTTCTTCTACCGGATCGTTTGCCCGGAGAATCGTTCCCGATAGGGCAATGCCGTTCACTCCCGTGCGTAGTATGGCGGGAATATCTTCGTAAGTGATTCCTCCGATAGCTACTACCGGCAGCTCGATATGTGCCTCCTGCATTTGCGCGAGGATAGAGACATAGCCTTCCAAGCCCAGAACAGGGCTCAGATTCTGCTTGGTCGTTGTAAAGCGGAAAGGACCGATACCGAGGTAATCTGCTCCGGCACGATAATGCAGTAGGACATCCTCGAACGTATTGGCTGTGCCGCCAATGATAAAAGCTTCTCCGAGTATCTGTCTTGCCTGATCGATAGGCATATCCTTCTTTCCCAGATGCACACCGTCCACTTCCAGTTTCTTAGCCAGTTCGACGTGGTCGTCCAGAATCAGGATAGCTTCATGCTCTTTGCAGAGCGGTTTTAGTAGCAAGGCTATCGCTTCCACTTCATCGAGTGGTGCGTCCTTCATGCGTAACTGAATCCATTTGCAGCCTCCTTCGAGTGCCATACGTGCCGATTCGAAGTAAGAATACCGTTCGGTCCGGTGAGTGATAAATTGTAGACTGATCATCTTACTATCCTCCGCAAGCCGCTTTGATAATTACCAGATTGTCATTCTCGTGCAACGAAAAACGTTCCCATTCGGTACGGGGAATCATTTTGTTGTTTACGGCGATAGCGATGCCTTGAACCGGAAGCTCCAGTTGCACTGTCAGTTGGGTAAGGGTAGAGCCGGGAGTTATTTCCACCTCTTTGTTGTTCACTTGTACTTTCATTGTCCTATCAAAATAAATAAGTTGAAAGTAAATACAAAGAGCGTGCTTTTATAAGAAAGGCGATAAGAAGAAACACAATCCCTACGTCAGTGCTAACTGCCTCAGGTTCCTAGGGTATAATCTCAGCCCCTCGTGGGGCACCCCTTTGTCTTTACGGGGGCAAAGTAAGCGAAAAAGAAACAGAAAAACACTAAATCAACCGATTTTTTTTCATTTTTCTGTTGATTCCCTTTCTTTGATAGGATGAGAGAAGATAAATCGCGCTCCGCCTTTGTAATCTTTGTCAATCCAGATATCACCTCCCATATATTGAATCGTCAGTTTACAGATAGCCAGTCCCAACCCTGTTCCCTGTACAAATTCATTCAACTTCTCGAAGCGTTGGAATACAAGTTCCTGCTTGTCTTCGGGGATTCCTGTACCGGTGTCGGTCACAGAAAATAGTATACACTGTTTTTCTTTGTCCACCGTGTAATCCAATGTAATGCTTCCTCCGGCGGGAGTGAATTTTAACGCATTATTCAGCAGGTTGATGATGATTTGTTGCAGACGCAACGGGTCGGTATAGAGCATATATGGCTCTTTGGGCATTTGCAGCCTGACGTCTGCATTCGTTGTTTTGTTCCGGTTGGTCAGGGTAATCATATTTTGGCAATGAGTCACCAGTTCGCACCATTCATAGTTGAATTGCAGCTTTCCCGATTCGAGACGCGATACATCCAGTACGTCGCTGATAAGCTGTAGCAACAGGTTAGAATTGGTCTGGATGATATTGGCATATTCTTGTAATTCTTCCGAAGGTTCTACGGAATTGATTAGCAAACTGGAGAAACCTACGATTGCATTTAATGGCGTACGTATTTCGTGACTCATATTCGACACAAAAGCACTCTTTAGCTGGTTGGCTTCCTCCGCACGCTCTTTGGCGTCACGCAATTCTATCTCCGACGCTTCCAGTTTCTTTTTATCTTCCCGTAGTTGTTTCGTTGTTCTTTCCAGACGATTCTTCAGAATTTTAGTCCGGTAATAGTAATACAATGCAATCATCAGTCCGCCTATCAATACAAGGAAGGTGAGCAGGATAAACTGTACTTCCGTTTTGTAAGCCACAAAGAAAGGGATCGGCTGGTTGATTACGATTGAATTAATGGGTAACTTCTTGTCTTCAAATCCCCATTCTTTTAATTTATTGGCATCAAATTTATATTTGTTGGGTAATATATTAATGCTACGGATGTCATTTTTCCCTTTATCCAGAAACTGATATGCGTATTCTCCCATTCCTTTGGCTATCCCTTCATATTGGGGGACATATCCTCCGATAGCCCAATAACCTATTGCGGTGGACGTCAGACTGAACACAGGCAATAAAGGATTTGCTTTGGAGAAAGCATAAACGGAATTATTCATATAGGTGATTCCTCTGTTATCAATTCGCCAGATGCCAAGCAGCATTACCGAATTTTTGGGGAGAACACGTAATTGGTTGACCGCCATATCAAGTGTATGGATTCGGCCGTCGATGTAAGTGATAGACAGTTCCGGATGATTTTTCAGATTCTTTTTAAACCAGGCCTGTTCGGCAAGACCGTTGTATGTATTATCCGAAACGAATGCCAGATGTTCCATTTCCGGATAGAAATATTTCATCATTTCTATATCCTTGTTAATATCGTATTCGTATGAAGAACAGTATTTTACATTATATTCTTTCATTCGTTCCGTCAAGTCAATGCTCTGGGGTTCATATTGTTGCATATCAATAGGCTCATCCGGAATTCGGATGCCGTTGCGGGATGCCATTGCAAAGAATACGGGGAGTCTTTTGTATTTCTCATCTTCGAGATGAAGGAAGCTGCTCCATGCCTCACCGCCGAGGAAAATAACTAATTTTGCACCCGGATGTTTATCCAGAATCTCGGTTAGCGTTTCTTTCCATTTATGGGCCTGTGACAAATCCGTTACATTCATATTTTCTACGATAGTGGAGTACTTTCCGCCCAGTTGGGTATAAGTCTGTATAAATGTTGATATGTTGTCGTAGGTATATTTAGTATCAGAATTATAGGAGGTAATGAAAAGTATCTCTTCTGCAGATTCTTCTGTGTTGGCAGCATTGCATAAACGGGGGGAGAAGAATAGGAGAGCAATGAAGACAATGAACAATATCTTATTTCTTTTATAAAGTGTCATAATTGTTTGTTATGTTGATTCAAGTATCGCAAAAATACAACTTATGTAGCTGATATCCAATAAATATATTACCTTTTTTTATGCTAGAAAAAAGGCCGCTGTGAAATTCACAACGACCTTTTCAATAGTATAGTTTAGTTTATTATATGCGTCCGGTTACATTCTTTTTTCTACCACATCCCAGTCGATGATATTCCACAGGGCGTTCACGTGGTCGGCGCGGCGGTTCTGGTAATCCAGGTAGTAAGAGTGTTCCCACACGTCAAATCCGAGAAGAGGTTTCAGTCCGGCGCGTACCGGGTTACTTCCGTTACTTTCTTTGGTGATATGCAGTTTACCGTTCTTGTCTACGGACAACCAGGCCCAACCAGAACCAAACAATCCGACTGCTGCTGCATTGAATTCTTTCTTGAAGTTCTCGAAGCTGCCGAAGTCACGTTTGATTGCTTCTCCCAGTTTGCCTCCGGGTTCTTTCTTCGAAGGTTTCGGGGCGAATTGCAGGAAGTACAGATTGTGGTTCAATACTTGTCCCGCATTATTGAATATAGCTCCGTCCGGTGCTGAGGCAACGATTTCTTCTACCGTTTTACCTTCATATTCTGTTCCGGGCACAAGGCTATTCAGATTATTTACATACGTTTGTAGATGCTTTCCGTAATGGAAATCTATTGTTTGCTGACTGATTACAGGTTCCAACGCATTGTTTGCGTAGGGAAGTTTTGGCATTTCGTAAGTCATGGTCATAATTATTAAAGACATTAATATAGTATTCATAATGTTACAAGTTTTAATTGGCTTGTTATACTATAATAACAGCAGGTTGGCGGAAAAGGTTCACTACATCTCATTTTATTTGTAAATGTACTGTACACGCTCTGTTTCCTTCGGATTGTCGCGTTCTGCGCGATAGATCCATTGTCCTGTATTATCATATTCGTAATAGGAGTTACCGTCAATCCGGTTACCATAATCATCGTACAGGCAAGTCAGGTAACCGGAAGTTTTCTGGTTATTGCCCGTTATGCGTTGGTAAACTATCCGGGTCAGGTAACCGTATTTGTCATATTCATACGATTCTTTTTGAGAAAGAATTTGATCCGGTACGTTGGCGAACAGCAGATTTTGGTGTTGTGATTCCGTCAGCCGTCCTTTTTCGTCATACTTATTGGCCTTATATGCCTGAAGTTCCCCGTTCTTGTTGTATTCCTTGGTTTCTGTCAGTTGTCCCTGCTTGTTGTAGGTGCTGACAGCGAATCTTCCGTCCGTATATTTCAGCGAGTCGCTTTCTATGCTTCCGTCGGCACCAATGCGGCGTGTTTGCCGGTAAATGTCCGTTTTGGTTTTCGGATTCGTCTTCACCTCAAAGATGCAGTGCCCTTGCGGATCGTACAGTCTGTTCGTTTGTATCTCGTTACTTATTTGCCCGTTTTTTTCGGTGATTGAAAGCATAGAGGTGAGCTGTCCTTTCTCATTGTATGTATAAGTGGTTGAGGTATTTCCCGTACTATCATTTTCTACGGACTTTATCAACCTTCCCTGATTGTAATATTTTACAGAAGTAGGAGTGGCGAGAATGGCTTGCAAGACGAATGGGTTACGTAGTGCATTTGCCTGGTCACGAAATTCTTTGTAATGATGTGTACAGAGAAAATCTTTCAGTAAACTCAAAGACTCAGAATTGACAATAGCCGGTTTCAACAGTTCAAAATCAGCTTTCTCGCTCAAGTACTCCAAATCATCCAGATGAGTACGGGCGGCGGCAGTCAGGTACGGCGTATGCTTGTAGTCGTCGATAATTTGGCGGATCGCAGTGGCATTCCCTTCTTTTTGGAGACTGTCGATGTGCTGGAACAGGAAATTGTCGTAAAGCGAACGTACCTCCGCAAGATAAGGACGACTGTCTTTATCCTTGAAAAATTTCTGCATATCGGCATTGTCGAAGAATGCTTTGAAATTTCCGGAAGAAGGATCTTTTTCCACAAGTTGATAGAGCCGTTTGTTTTCGGCAGCGTTGACTTGTGCGATGAACTTTCCGTTTGGATATTCTGCGAGATACGTCTGATAAGTGCCGGGCGTGGGTGTTTTTAGCATACCTTCCAATAATGCCAGTTCGCGAATATCCCGTAGCCTTTGCAGCATTACGGAGTCGGCCGGATAATCAGTTGAGCGAATGCTGTCTATCACTGCCCGGCTGAAAGGAATCTTGTCCTTCGAACCTTCCAGGATGTAGATAATCGACTGTTCAGCTCTGTTCCGTACATCGGAAAGCTGTATTTTTTCTTCGTCACAAATCGTGGAAAAATTTCCTTGGAAAGCTTTCCCGTAACATCCGAAATAGTTTGTGACAGCCTGTTCGCTATGTTCATTCCATAGTTGGTGGAGCACATCCAGCAGTGCCAGTTCTTCAGAGTAATAAGTTTGCGTCTCATCATCCAGCTTTTCGCGGTTCTTCTGCCATTTGTCGGCGTCGTTGTCGTTCAGATACCTGAGCAACTTTTCCATGCGGCTTTGTTTTTGCGCCATGACCTGCGGAATGCAGGTAATCAGGCACAAACCTAAAATAATTGATAAAAATATACCTCTTTTCATTGCTTTTGGGGGTTAGGTTAAAATAGTTAGTGATGAAAAATCATAAAAATACCTTCATTCTCAAATGAATATTATACTTTTGTATTGAGAACAAAATTGAACGCCAAGGGTTTGTTAAAAATCCTCATAGTTTTTATAATGCTGTTATGAATACCAATTATATAGAGGAGTTGAATGAGAGTCAGTGTGCTGCAGTGACTTATAACGACGGACCTTCGCTGGTAATAGCCGGTGCCGGTTCGGGAAAGACGCGCGTATTGACTTATAAAATTGCCTATTTGCTTGAGAACGGTTACAACCCGTGGAACATCCTTGCACTGACTTTTACCAATAAGGCGGCGCGTGAGATGAAGGAGCGTATTGCCCGTCAGGTAGGTATGGAGCGGGCACGTTATTTGTGGATGGGCACTTTCCATTCCATTTTCTCCCGTATCCTTCGTGCCGAAGCATCATATATCGGATTTACTTCCCAATTTACTATTTATGATACGGCAGATAGCAAAAGTCTGCTTCGTTCAATCATTAAGGAAATGGGGTTGGATGAAAAGACCTATAAGCCGGGAGTCGTACAGGCACGTATTTCCAATGCCAAAAATCATCTGGTCACTCCTACGGGATATGCCGCTAACAAAGAGGCTTATGAAGGCGATATGGCCGCTAAAATGCCTGCTATCCGTGATATTTATACCCGTTACTGGGAGAGATGCCGCCAGGCCGGGGCAATGGACTTCGATGATTTGCTGGTGTATACTTATATCCTGTTCCGTGATTTCCCGGATGTGCTGGCGCATTATCGTGATCAGTTCCGTTATGTGTTGGTGGACGAGTATCAAGATACGAACTATGCGCAGCACAGCATTGTCCTGCAACTAACGAAGGAAAACCAGCGTGTCTGCGTGGTAGGGGATGATGCACAGAGTATCTACTCCTTCCGGGGTGCGGATATTGATAACATCCTTTATTTTACAAAAATCTATCCGGATACGAAAGTCTTCAAGTTGGAACAGAATTATCGCTCTACGCAAACGATCGTCTGTGCTGCCAACAGTCTGATTGAGAAGAATGAACGTCAGATACGGAAAGCCGTATTCTCGGAGAAAGAAAAGGGAGAGCCGATTGGGGTATTTCAAGCTTACAGTGATGGAGAAGAAGGGGATATTGTGGCGAACAAAATAGCAGAATTGCGCCGGGAGTTTCGTTACGGATATGCCGAATTTGCTATCTTATATCGAACGAATGCGCAGAGCCGTGTTTTTGAGGAAGCACTTCGGAAACGAAGTATGCCCTATAAGATATATGGAGGACTCTCGTTTTACCAGCGTAAGGAGATAAAGGATGTGATTGCTTACTTCCGGTTGGTGGTGAATCCGAATGATGAAGAAGCGTTCAAACGTATCATTAATTATCCTGCCCGTGGTATCGGGGATACTACTGTCGGAAAGATTATATCGGCGGCTACCGATAATGGCGTCAGCCTTTGGGCGGCACTTTGTGAACCATTGAGTTATGGGCTCAATATCAATAAAGGGACGCATGCGAAATTGCAAGGTTTCCGTGAACTGATTGAGGGTTTTATTACCGGTCAGGCGGATAAGAATGCATACGAAATAGGAACAGATATTATCCGTCAGTCCGGTATCATCAATGATGTCTGTCAGGATACGTCGCCTGAAAACTTGAGCAGGAAAGAAAATATCGAGGAGTTGGTGAACGGGATGAATGACTTTTGTGCTTTGCGGCAGGAAGAAGGTAACCCGAACATTTCCCTGACCGATTTTCTTTCGGAGATTGCCTTGCTTACCGATCAGGACTCTGATAAAGCGGATGACGGGGAAAAGATAACCTTGATGACCGTGCATTCGGCTAAAGGACTGGAATTTAAGAACGTATTTGTGGTCGGGCTGGAAGAAAATCTCTTTCCCAGTGGAATGGCAGGAGATTCTCCTCGTGCATTGGAAGAAGAACGCCGTTTGTTCTATGTGGCGATCACCCGTGCGGAAGAACATTGCTATCTTTCGTTTGCAAAGACCCGTTTTCGTTACGGAAAAATGGAATTTGGAAGTCCCAGCCGCTTCTTGCGTGATATTGATGTTCATTATTTGCAATTACCGCATGAGGCAGGAGTGAGTCGTTCGGTTGATGAAGGCGCAGGGCGTTTCCGTAGGGAGATTGAGGGAGGCTTCACTCGTTCCGCTTCTCCGTCGCGTGCTTCTTTCGGTAGTAGTTCTTCCGAACAGCGTGCACGTCCGAAAGCACAGATTATAGCCCCCAGTGTGCCGAGAAACCTGAAAAAAGTGAGTGCGGTGAGTGGAAGCAGTAGTGCACAGTCGGCAGCTTCGAATGCTGCGTCGGTGACGGGAGTACGTGCCGGACAGATGATAGAGCACGAACGTTTCGGACTGGGTGAAGTGATGAAAGTGGAAGGAACGGGAGATAATGCGAAAGCAACCATTCATTTCAAAAATGCGGGTGACAAACAACTATTATTGCGTTTTGCCCGTTTTAAAGTGATAAAATAAATAGTAACACACTAAATAGAGAAGGTCATGAAGAAACAAATAACAGTAATTTTGCTTTCCGCTTTGATTTTGAGCGGGTGTGCATCGGGGCGTATGGGAAATCCGGGAGCTATCATGGCAGGCGCTTCTATTGGAGGAAGTCTGGGCGGCTCGATAGGAGGGCTTATCGGAGATAATAATCATGGCTGGAGAGGCGGGGGTGGGGGGGCGGTTATCGCGGTTCTGCTATTGGAAATATTGTAGGGACCATTGCCGGTGCAGCGATAGGGAATGCATTGACAGCGCCGAGACAAGAACCGATAGAGGAGGATGCTTATATTCCTGAAGTACGGGAAGTTCGTGTCCGGAAATATAAGAAACAGCCACAGGTGCAGCGACCTCTTACCCAGCTGAAACTGCGCAGGATTCGTTTTATTGATGATAACCGTAGTCATGTGATTGATGCGGGAGAGAATAGCAAGATCATCTTTGAGATTATGAATGAAGGACGGAACCCTGTCTATAATATTGTCCCCTTGGTAGAAACAGTGGGCAAGGTGAAGCATCTCGGCATTTCTCCTTCTGTGATGATAGAGGAAATCCTTCCGGGGGAAGGTATTCGTTACACCGCTTCCATTCATGCAGGCGAGAAACTGAAAGACGGTGAGGTAACATTTCGTGTAGCGGTGGCGGATGAGAACGGAATAATTTGCGATTCGCAGGAATTTACCCTGCCTACACAGCGCTGAGACTAGAAATCAACACAATTATATTGGGTTTTATATAGCGACGGTATAGGGTCGGAATAGCGTAGCTATCCGGTCTCTATACCGTTGCTATTTGTATGCGATAGCGTCACTCTGTTGATACAGAAATAAAGTATGCCATTGGCAGGGTCGGAGTAAATGAAATCTCGCAGGATGTTTCACTTGCTATTTGCCAACAGGATGAGTTGTCTCAATATATGGATCGTAATTTGATGTCACCACAAGAAATTCATAAAATGGAGACGCTGAAAGAAGACGATAATCCTGTAATATTGAAATATTATTTGAAATGATGAAGTTTCCCAGTTGGGGAATAATGCCGATTGCTGGATAATGAAATATTAAGATAAGTAGTTTGCTTGGATGTACATGGAAAAAGAGGTATGAATGGCTAAAAATAGTTTTTAATATCGTCCGTTGGTTTTTGCAAATTATTACCTTTGCGCTATTCAAACAGATAAATAAGTCACGTGATGAGATTAATGAGAAAACAAAATGGCATGATTGTACCTATGAAGGTATCTAGGTGGAGTATATCAGTGTGGATTACGGACCTAAAAAATAGTATTGGTTTCCTATTTTTCCTTTTAATTTTCCTATCTTGTGGTACAAAGCATACGAAGTATGGAGACAATGTATTTCTCTATTCTGAATTTCTACAAGTGGAAGAGTTAAAAGGAGAAATCATAGAACTCGATACAGTCTTGTTTCGTTATCCCTTTCGGATACGAGTGGAAGGAGATAAAGTCATTGTAATGGATTTGCATGGTTTTGATAATTATGGACATCTTTTTCAATATCCTGATTTTCACTATCTATCTTCTTTCGGAATACATAGTGATTCACCTACGGGAATGCTATCAATGGAAAATCTTCGGTTTTATAACGAAGATGTATGGACATTAGACGCTAATAAAAGCGAATTAACTAAGTTCGATTTTTCATTATCCGGTGACTCACTACTTCGTGAGGAAACAGTAGCATTGGATGAAGCTGTCCTTCGGGTACTTGATTTTACGGTGTTTAATGATACTACATTTATTATTCCTGACTATTCGGGGGATAGTCGTCTGTGCATGGTAAATCGTAAAGGAAAACTTTTCGAGAGGCTAGGGAATATACCAACTGTGAATGAGGATGCTTTACAGCATGCCCGCCCGGCGTTGGCTCAAGCGTGGCGTAGTTTTCTAGATTATAATCCTCATAATGGTATTCTTGCGACTGTTACTCAATTAGGGGAAGTAGTCGAGGTTTATAACTTAAAGGATAGTACACATGTGATACATATTGGTGAGCATGGTGAACCGGACTTTGAAATATCTGCCGGATATGGTGTACCAGCTGGAATTATGGGTTTTAGTGATGTACAGGTAACTGATAGTGCCATTTATGCAGTATTTCATGGAACGACTTTCAAGGAGATAGCGAAACAAAACGGTAGACTTCCTGACGGTGGAAAGTACATTTATGTATTTAGTTTGAAAGGAGAACCACTATGCAAATATGTACTGGACCATTATATATATGGAATTTGGGTGGACGAAGCTACTAAAACAATAATGGCGACGGATGTAAATAATGATCAGCCCATAGTAAAATTTCGATATAGTTGAATTGTTACTCTTTATCTTGATAAAAACGATGAAAATAAAATATAAAATATTATTTATATCTGTTACAGTTGCATTGTTTCTGCTTGGTAGTTACTATTATTATAAGTATAGGCAGAGTACTATTGAACAGATGGCTAAAGAGGCTTTCGTGGAAGCTGTTAATAGTGAAGCATATAGGCGGATACCTGATGTGAAATTGACTGTTGGCTTTAATGGCGGAGATATACTGAGAAAGGATGATGTTCCTGAATATATTTATTGGTATGATGAGTCAGGTGAGAGGAAGTATAAGATTGATCAGGAGAAACATTGGAAGAATGTGACAATGAATTCTGACGTGCGGATAATACATTCGTGTGCTTTTAAAGACTATTCACTCAGTCTTGATTCTTTAAATTGCAATTGGCAGAACTTTCTAAAAAAGAAAAATCTAGTATGCCGTACTGGTATATGTATGTTTTCAACAGATTGGGATGAGAAAACAACTTCCTTGTTAACATCAGATAGTGAATGGTGGCAGAATCTACAACCCTTCTGGGTTTGCACGATCGGTTATCGTTGTGAAATGGAATGTCTGCTTTATCTTCAATACTCTTTTTCGCAAGTGTTGGAGTTTGCAGGGATAGTTTACATCTTGCTTTATATTTTTTTTATTTTTACTATATACAAGATAACAGCTATTATCCGAAGGAAAATGAATCCAGAAAAAATAATAATCGAGAAAGAAGTATTGGTGAAAGAAGTGGAGACTACTACTGCTAGATTATATCATTTAGGTGGTGATGTCTATTTTGATGCAGAGAAAAGAATAATGAGCGAGGGGGAAAAGAATGTATCCTTAACAAATCAGTCAGCCAAGTTATTAGAACTTTTTATGCAGGCAGACAATCATATTTTGTCTATTAACGCAATTGGTAAGGC
>ERZ780129.198-NODE-198-length-13179-cov-2.27894_pt1 | contig 13179 bp, 13 predicted proteins | sample MGYA00511368_ERZ780129 | MGnify/ENA primary metagenome ERZ780129 (study PRJEB29588, sample SAMEA2152467) | human gut metagenome | biome: human gut; feature: human-associated habitat; material: faeces | place: Denmark | collected 2008/2010 ...
CCGGCAGGTTCGCTCATAATCGCGGACATCAACGCGGACAGCGACCTTGCAAACAGCAGCGCCCAGGTCGGCGATCTTATAACGGCGGTCAACGGCAAGGAGCTGAGCACTTCGGAAGTCCTGCTCGAAGCGATTGAAAACGCCAAAGTCGGCGATACGCTGACCCTGACCCTGTGCAGGATATCGAGCAACTATCAGACAAAGGAATTCAATGTCAAGGTAAAGCTCGTCGAGGATACCGGAAACACCACTTCCTCTTCCTCCCAACAGCAGCAGGAGCAGACAACCCAGCAGGACAACAGATCATTCTACTACAACCCCTTTAATTGATATATCACCTTTCTAACGAAAAACGCGGGTACAGCGAAAACTGCGCCCGCGCTTTTTTTGTTGCAAGGATAGGAATGCTGTGATATAATTGTCTCAAATATTGCGGAGGATAATTAAATATGATCTATGTTCTGGCAACTGCGCTGTTTGTGTCTTTGTGCGGCGCAAAGTTCGTCAAATCGGGTGAGTTCAATTCCGATTATATGTCAAAAGATACGACCGGCGCCATAAACGGAATCTTCGTGCTGCTCGTTTTCATGTGCCACATCAGCGGGTATATGAAGCTCGGCGGCTCGTCCGATACGATATGGCTCGACCTGAAAAGCTGGCTCGGCCAGCTCGTCGTTGTGACCTTCCTGTTCTATTCGGGATATGGCATGATGTGCTCTATAATGAAAAAAGGCACGCCGTATGTCAAGGGTATTTTCAGGCGCAGGTTCCTGAGCCTTTTTGCGCATTTTGATATCGCGGTTCTCCTGTTCCTGCTGATGAACCTCGCACTCGGAATAAAGACGAAGACGAGAACGACTCTGCTCGCGTTCACTACATGGGAGAGCATAGGCAACTCGAACTGGTATATCACCGCCGTTATCTGCCTCTATCTGATACTTATAGTGTCGTTCCTTATCTTCCGCAAGCACCATATCCCGGGGCTTATCGCGATGACCGTACTCACCTGCGGACTCGCTTTTGCGCTTATAAAAGTCGGGAAGCCCGCGTGGTACTACAACACGCTGATTCTCTTCCCGCTGGGTATGTGGTATGCGTATCTCAAGAAATATATAGACAAATTCGTGATGAAAAACAACTATATCTATATGCTCTGCATTACGGTAGCGGTTGCTGCCTTTGTTGTCGGACATAAATATCGCTCGGCGGGGCTCCCGGTATACTGGGCGTGGGCGAGCGCGTTCATGCTTATCGTTGTGCTCGCATCGATGAAGATAAAAATCGGCAATCCCGCACTTTCGATGCTCGGCAAGCATGTTTTCAGCGTCTATATTCTCCAGCGCATCCCGATGACGATATTCAAGAGACTCGGACTGGTCAACAACAATCTGAACTATTTCATTCTCTGCTTCGCCGCTACGCTGCTTATGGCGATAGTGTTCGACGCGCTGATGAAAAAGCTTGACGCAAAGGTTTTCACCCCGAAAGCGAAGGCGTAAAATAAATACAGCAAAGCACCCGGCAGGGATTTCTCCCGACCGGGTGCTTTTTATGTGCTTAATTATTTTTTGAGTCTCTTGTCTGTCTTTGTTGCAAGGTGGGTGCCGACGCTCTGGAAAATCTGAACGAGCGCTATGAGCAGGATAACGGCAAAGATCATGACGAGATATTTGTAGCGGTAGAAGCCGTAGTCTATGGCAATCTTACCGAGTCCGCCGCCGCCGATTATTCCGCTCATTGCGGAGTAGCCGAGGATGGTGGTTATCGCTATCGTGAAGTTCGAGAGCAGCGAGGGCACGCTCTCGGGAATCATAACTTTGACAATTATCTGCATGGGCGATGCACCCATGCTCTGCGCGGCTTCAATTATATTCGGGTTGACCTCGCGCAGGCTGCTTTCAACAAGGCGCGCCACAAACGGGAACGACGCGATGACGAGCGGGACTATCGAGGCGACTGTGCCGACTCTAAGACGGGTTAGTGGGAAGACGAGAATCATCAGAATCAAAAACGGCACCGAACGCAGAAGATTTATAATAACATTGAGAACCTTCATCAGAGCCTTCGGCAGGGGGAGAACGCCGCCCTTTTCGCCCGCGACGAGCAGCACGCCGAGCGGTAGGCCGATAATTATCGCGAAGAGCGTGGAGAGCAGGGTGACATATATCGTCTCCCAGATAGCCAGCGGGAAATCATTTTTTAATATATCGAGGGCTTCCGTCAGCGCCTCGGAAGTGAATGCATTGTCAAACATCTTTTAAACCTCCTCAACAAGAATATCCGGCATACTCTGCAGATATTTCGACGCGCGTTCAAGCTCGTTGTCCCCTCCGGGGATGCCGAGGAGCATGTTGCCGTAGACCTTGTCGCCGATGCAGCGCGTGGAGGCAGCTAAAATATTCGCCGCGATTCCCTCGTCCATAGCCATCTTGGTTATCAGCGGGGTGTTGGTCGCGAACGCGCCGTTGAAGACGACTCTTATCCTGTGCTCGTCCGAAGCGGGAGCAAAAATCTCATCCGAAGCGTCGGGGAACACGAGGCGTTTTGCTGCCGTCGACTGCGGATGGGCAAAGACGGCGCTGACTTCGCCCTGTTCAACGACCGTGCCGTTGTCAAGAATGGCGACTCGGTTGCAGATCTCTTCGACAACGCTCATCTGGTGGGTTATTATAATAACCGTTATGCCGAGCTTTTTGTTTATGTCTCTTATGAGGTTGAGGATCGAATGTGTGGTGTTCGGGTCGAGCGCGCTTGTCGCCTCGTCGCAGAGCAGAACTTTCGGATTTGTAGCGAGTGCGCGGGCTATCGCGATTCTTTGCTGCTGACCGCCGGAGAGCTGAGCGGGGTAAGCCTTCGCTTTGTCGGGCAGACCGACTATCTCGAGCAGTTCGAGCGCGCGTTTCTTCGCGTCCTCTTTCTTCATGCCCTCAAGCTCGAGCGGAAAGCAGATGTTTTTCAGGCAGTTGCGCTGCATGAGCAGGTTGAAGCCCTGGAATATCATGGTTATATTGCGGCGGGCGTCCCTGAGCTGCTTGCTCGAAAGCGAACCCATATCGACACCGTCTATGAGTATCTGGCCCTCAGTCGGGCGTTCGAGCATATTTATGCACCGCACGAGCGTGCTCTTGCCCGCGCCGCTCATGCCGATGATGCCGTAAATATCGCCGTCGTTTATCGTCAGAGAAACATTCTTGAGCGCGTCGAGCGAGCTGTCGGCGGTCTTGTAAATTTTTTTTAGATTTTTAATCTCGATCATTTTATGCCTCCGAACTTCTGGATAAAAAGATAATGCCGGCAAGCAGCCCGATTAAGAGCAACTTAGCCCGGCATTATATTTTATAACATTTACTTCACTGCGTCAAGAGTGGTCTGCTTGCCGCCGTAGAGAGCCATGGGCTCGACGTGGACATAGCAAACGGTGACGATGTTCGTGTTGTTCTGCTTGTTGAAATCGTCGAGGTAAGGCTCGTGCTGGAAGTAGTTTGCGTCGATCTCGCCGGACTCAACAACATTGTTGGGCTGGACATAATCTTCGAACTCTTTGATGTCAAGAGTGACGCCCTTAGCGGCAAGGATCTCCTTGGCAACGGCGAGAATCTCGGCGTGCGGTGTGGGGGATGCAGCGACGGTTATGGTCTGACCCTTGAGTGCGTCGTAGTTGACGGAGGGATCGTAGCCGTCACCGGGGTTTGAAACAACGCTGATAACTGCGCCGTTATACTTGGAAGCGATGAAATCGGCGACCTTCTTGCTCTGGAGAGCAGCGGAAAGAGCCTTTATCTTGTCGGAATTCTCGTTGCCCTTCTTGGCGGCGAGGATGTTCGAATATGCGCTCGAGGAGCCCTCAATGGCGAGATTGTCCTTTACGGGGTTAAGACCCGCGGAGATAGCGTAGTTCGAGTTGATAACAGCATAGTCAACATCCTTGAGAACGTTGGGGAGCTGAGCGGCTTCAACCTCTTTGAAGGTGATGTTCTTGGGGTTGTCCTCAATGTCTCTTACGGTTGCGGTGATGCCGGCGCCGTCCTTGAGCTTGATGATGCCCTGCTCCTGAAGAAGAAGGAGCGCACGGGCTTCGTTGGTCGCGTCGTTGGGAACGGCAATGGTGATGCCCTTGCTGCCAGAAGAGCAGGCGGCGAAGCCGAAGATGCAGCCCAGCGCGAGGACCGCTGCGAGAATGATAGATATTGTCTTTTTCATGTTGAGTATCTCCTTTGTATTTTAATTTATAAGGTATTGGGTTGAAACGGACTTTTTAATCATGCGCCTTGCGGCACATTCGCCAATGCCTTATATCAAAGGGCGAGAATAATTTCAGATACTGCACTTTTCTTCCTCCTCAATGCAAATAAAAAACGGGAAACTCCTCACGAAGCTCCCCGAATCTCTGCATATATCAGATTTATTCGTTTGACGGAAGCTCGTCGGAAAAAGGCATGCACATGCACATGCGCATGGAGAACATGCACATTTCCATCATCATAATGTTGCTGTCAAACTTTTTCATGATGCTTCCTCCCTGTTCAGTATCTATGAGCGTATTATAGTCTCTTATACCTACGCTGTCAATAGGCTTTTACAAAAAATTCCCGATTTGTCCCGATGCACAAAAAAGCAGGCGAAAATGCGCCTGCTTTTGAACCGGTTGACTTAAAATTTGCTGTTATATATCGCGGCTGCGCCTGAAATTGCGCTCCGCCTTGCGGCGAGCGGCGGTCTTTCGCTCTTCGGCGAGCTTCTTTTCGTGTATCTTTTTGCGCACGGACGGGCGGTTCGGGTTCTTCGTGCCGGTTATCTTCTTCTTTTTATCCTTGGGCTCGTGCAGTTCCGGATTCTCTTTGAAGAATATCAGGCTGCCGCCGACGACCTGAACGACCTCGGACTGCGTCTTTGCCGCTATCTCCTCGGCAATTTCGCGCGGGGGCTTGGGTGCTGTCTCGAGCAGGACCTTGAGCTTGAGCAGTTCGCGGGAGCGGAATGCGTCGAGCGTCTGGGCTATCAGTGCGTCATTGACGCCGCCCTTGCCGACCTGAAAAAGCGGCTCGAGCGAATTTGCCTGCGCGCGAAGCGCGGCTCTCTCTTTGCTTGTCATATAATTTCCTCCAGTTTTTTTGCAAGGAGTCTTAACGCCTTGCCTCTGTGGCTGATGCTGTCTTTTTCTTCTGCGGTTAGCTGCGCCATCGTTTTGCCGGGAAACTCGTCGGGCAAAAACAGCGGATCGTAGCCGAAGCCGCCCTCGCCTGCGGGCTCAAAGGCAATCTTGCCCTCGCACTCGCCGCGCACGGTCATGTGCCTGCCGTCCGGGAAACAGCAACAGACGGTCGAAACGAACCGCGCGGTGCGCTTGTCCATAGGAATATCGGACAGATTCTTGAGCAGAAGCTCGTTGTTCTTCTCGTCGTTTCCGTGCTCGCCCGCGTATCTTGCGGAATACACTCCCGGCGCGCCGTCGAGCGCGTCAACGGCAAGTCCTGAGTCGTCGGCGATGCAGGGCATACCGCTCTCTTTGCAGCCGCTGTCGGCTTTTAAGAATGCGTTCTCTTCAAAGGTGACGCCCGTCTCCTCAACATCGGTAAGCTCGACTCCCGCCTCTTCCGCGAGCAGAACGCGCACGCCGATGGGTTTCAGTATGCGCTCAAGCTCGGCGCGTTTTTTCATGTTATGTGTAGCTATGAGAAAATCCATTATTCGTCCTCTTTTTCCTCTTCTTCGTCTTCAATCGGCTCTGCGTCAAACAGACCCTCGGCGAATGCGCGGGCGTTGAACGGGCGGAGGTCGTCCACCTTTTCGCCGACGCCGATGAACTTGACGGGTACGCCGAGCTCATTTTTAATGTTTAATACAACGCCGCCCTTTGCGGTGCCGTCAAGCTTCGTTAAAATGATGCCGGTGATCTCAGCAACATTCTTGAATTCTTTTGCCTGGTTGACTGCGTTCTGCCCTGTAGTCGCGTCAAGTACGAGCAGGCTCTCGCGGTCGCTGTAGGGCAGCTCGCGGTCGATGACGCGGTATATCTTCGCCAGCTCCTCCATTAGGTTCTTCTTGTTGTGGAGTCTGCCGGCGGTGTCGCAGATAATTATGTCGGCGTTTCTTGCCTTGCCCGCCTGAATTGTGTCGTATATAACAGCCGCCGGGTCTGCGCCCTCGCGGTGCTTGACTATCTCGACTCCCGCGCGGTTTGCCCACTCTTCAAGCTGCTCGATAGCGGCGGCTCTGAAAGTGTCCGCCGCGGCGAGGATAACTTTTTTGCCCTCGTTTTTGTACATTGCGGCGAGCTTGCCTATGGAAGTGGTCTTGCCCACGCCGTTGACGCCGATGACGAGAATGACGGAGGGGAGAGTGATAAGGCTCATTTCCTCGCCGCCCTCAAGCATCTCGGCGACTATCTCTTTTATCTCGTTCTTGACGGCTTCAGGCTTGCGCAGATGCTTTTTCATAACGCGCTCGCGCAGCTTCTCGACTATCTCCGATGCGGTCATGCAGCCGACATCGCCCATGACGAGTATCTCTTCGAGCTCGTCATAAAATTCGTCGTCAATTTCAGTCTTGCCGTGGAGCATCGAGTCGATAGCCCCAGACATATTCTCGCGGGTCTTTTTGAGTCCCTTGTTTATTCTTGAAAAAATGCCCATTTTTATCCTCCGTGCGGTCTTATTTCAGACCGTTTTTTATTCTTTCAACTGCTTCGAGCGTGCGCTTCGGCTCGGCAAACGCGGTCAGGCGAAAATATCCCTCGCCCATCGTGCCGAAGCCCGAGCCCGGCGTGCCGACCACCTGAACGGTGTTCAGAAGCCTGTCGAACATCTGCCATGAGGTCAGCCCGTTCGGCACTTCAAACCAGATATACGGCGAATTTCTGCCGCCGAAACAGCGGATATTAATACTTTCGAGTCCGGCCGTTATCTTCTTTGCGTTGCCGAGATAGCAGTTTATATTTTCTTTTATCTGCCGCCTGCCATCGTCGGAATAGACGGCTTCGGCGGCGCGCTGGGTTATATATGACACGCCGTTGAACCGCGTCGCCTGCCTGCGCGCCCAGAGAGCGTTGAGGCTGACTCTGCCGCGTGAGAGCTCGCGCGGTATAATTGTATATGCGCAGCGAACACCGGTAAAGCCCGCAGTCTTTGAAAAGCTTCTGAACTCAATGGCACATTTCTTTGCGCCGTCAAGCTCGAAAATGCTGTGCGGAATGTTGCTCTCTGTGATAAACGCCTCGTATGCGGCGTCGAAGAGAATGACGCTGCCGTGCTCATTAGCCCAGTCGACCCACTGTTGGAGCTGCTCTTTATTCATCGCCGTTCCCGTGGGATTGTTGGGGGAGCAGAGATATATTATATCGACATTTTGCTCCGGCAGGGGAGGGATAAATCCGTTCTCTGCGGTGCAGTCGAGATAAGCAATATTTGAAAATCTGCCGTTTTCGAGCGTCTTGCCGCCCCTGCCCGCCATGATGTTTGTGTCTATATAGACCGGGTAGACGGGGTCGCAGACGGCGACTTTGCACTCGGGCGAAAAGATATCGCCGATGCTGCCGGTGTCGCTCTTTGCGCCGTCGCTTATAAAAATCTCATCTCTTTCGAGCGTTATTCCACGCGCGGCGAAATCATATTTCAATATCTTGTCGATAAGAAAATCATATCCCTGCTCGGGCGGGTAGCCCCTGAATGTGGCGGCGTCCGCCATTTCGTTTACCGCCGAGTGCCTGGCCTTTATGCACGCCTCGGGCAGGGGACGCGAGACATCGCCGATGCCGAGGTCGATTATATCCGCCTCGGGGTGAGCGATTTTGTAATCTTTAATTTTTCGGCTCATCGTCGAAAAAAGATAGTTGCTGCGGAGAAGCGAAAAGTTTTCGTTTATTTTCATCTTGCGCCTCCGCCGTAGGCAATTTCGCCTGTAAAGACGGTCTGTGCCGAACCGGTCAGGTACACATTTCCATCGGCGCTCCATTTTACTGAAAGATCGCCGCCGCGAAGCGAGATTTTGATATCTGTATTGCGCTTGCAGTAGCCGTTCAATATGCAGGCGACCGCCGCCGCGCACGCGCCCGTGCCGCAGGAGAGGGTCTCGCCCGCGCCGCGCTCCCAAACGCGCATTTTGATGTGTGAATCTGAAATCGGCTGAACGAATTCCGTATTTATCCTGTCCGGAAATGCGGGGTGATTTTCAAACTCGACGCCGATTTTTTGAATATTTATAGAATCAATATTTTCAGAGAAAACCACGCAATGCGGGTTGCCCATCGAAAGGCAGGTGACGGAATAAACTTTTCCGCCGACTTCGAGCGGCTGGGAAATCACGGTGTCCGATTCAATAAGCGCGGGAATACCCCTGCTTTTCAGCATTGGTGACCCCATGTTTACCTGCGCCGAGGTGACCTTTCCGTCCGTCTTATATATATTAATGTATTTTATTCCGCTGAGAGTCTCCAAAGATATAATATCTTTGTCGGTCATTTTGCTGTCGCAGACATACTTTGCGACGCAGCGCGCGGCGTTGCCGCACATCTTCGCCCGTGACCCGTCGGAATTGTAGATATCCATTCTGAAATCCGCCCTGTCGGACGGCAAAATCAGCACAAGCCCGTCTGAGCCGATGCCGAAATGGCGGTCGCTCAAAAATTTCGCCGCGGCGGGAGGGTCGTCGATCGATTCATCAAAACAGTTGACATATATGTAGTCGTTGCCCGTGCCCTGCATTTTGGCGAATTTCATTCACAAGACCCTTTTCATTTATATATTAGCGAGCTCGCTGAGCAGATGCCGCGCGGTGGCGGTTATAGAACTGCTCTCGTTCATGCTCCTTCTTCTAATATATGCGTATGCGTCCTCTTCAGACACACCGTTTACTTTCATATATAAATGTTTTGCCTTGTCGATTATCTCCTGATCCGCCGTGTTACGCTGACCGCCCGAGCGTATGCGCGACTCGGACGAGGAGCGGAGCAGCTTTTCTATTGCTCTGCGAAATTCAGGCCGTGAGAGCGGCAGGGTCATGCACTGCACGTTGCTCATGCCGAACAGCGGGGACTGGGCGGAGGATATAAGCAATATCATATCGGCGCCCGGCGGGAGCAGACGAAGCATGGCGGCGGGCGCCATGTCGGTCAGACGGTGGCAGATTATTATAGCCGAGGGGAGACGCTGAGCGAAATCGAGGGTCTGCGAAGCAGAGCGGCACTCGATGACGCCCATTATTCCCATTTCCGCAACGAAGCCGCGCAGCTGCGCGCGCACCTTGTCGGATGATGATGCTATAATAATATCGCGCACCATTTATCCCTCCCTCGCGGTGCGTCAGTCTGTTAGAAAAATCAGCTCTCCTGCACGTTCTTTATGATATCGTTGATAGTCGTTCTGAGCGCCGAGTCGGTGTCGCTCTCTTTCTTTATCTCGTCAAGGGCGTAGAGCACCGTTGAATAGTGCCTGCCGCCGAACTCCGCGCCGATAGCCTTGGCGGAAAGTCCCGTGACCTCGCGCACTATGTACATCGATATCTGGCGGTATTTCGAAGTCTGTGCGTCCTTCTTCTTCGAGCGCAGATCCTCGGGATTTGCGCCGTAGGTGCGCGCGACTTCGGTTATTATCTTGTCCACAACGACGGGGATAGGCTTGTTGTCGCTGAGAATATCCCTTATCGCCTGCTGAGCTGTGGCGGTGTTGACATGCGCGCCCTGTATCTGGACATAAGCCTGCATCTTCTTGACCGCGCTTTCGAGCTGGCGGATGTTGTTCTTGAGCTTCTGCGCTATGTATTCAACGACATCGTCGCTGATATCGAAGTTGAGCGCGTCCGCCTTGCGCTTGACTATGAGCATACGGGTCTCGAGATCCGGCGGCTGAACGTCCGCGAGCAGACCCCACTCAAAGCGGGTGCGCATTCTGTCCTCAAGCTGGGGCATGTCCTTCGGCGGGCGGTCGGATGACAGAACGATCTGCTTGCCGTCCTGCGTCAGGGCGTTGAAGGTATGGAAGAATTCCTCCTGCGTGCGCTCTTTGCTCGCGATGAACTGAACGTCGTCCATCAGAAGAACGTCGACCTTGCGGTATTTGTTCTGGAATTCCGTTGTTGTGCGGTGGTTGAGCGCTTCGAGAAACTCGTTGGTGAATTCCTCGCCGTCTGTGAGGACTATCTTCATCGACGGGTCGTTCCTTTTTATCTCGTGGCATATGGCATTGAGCAGGTGCGTCTTGCCGAGCCCCGAGTTGCCGTAGATGAACAGCGGGTTATACGCCTTGCCGGGGTTCGCCGCGACTGCCTGCGCCGCCGCATGGGCGAACTTGTTTGACGCGCCGACAACGAATGTGTCGAATGTGTTTTCAAAATAGTTTGAGGCGCGCGTGCTGCCGTCTATCTCCGATGAGCCCGCCGCAGAGCCCGAGGAGTCAGACTGCGAATATCCCTCGCCCGGCGCTATAAACTCGACATCGACATCGAGACCGAGCGCGTTCAAAAATGCGCTGTGAAGCGTGCCGCCGAACTTTTGCGCGAGGATGCGGCGCTTGAATTCCGCCGTTGTCATGAGCACGGCGCGGCTGCCGTCAAAGCTTATCGGCTCAAGCTCGCTGAACCAGACGTTGTAGATAGATTCGGAGTTTGTCTGCCTGAGATAGTCGGAGACTACCTGCCACAGCTCGTTGAATGAATCCATTAGTGAACTTCCCCCATCATAATACTTTATAATAGGATAGAGTATATCATAAAACCCCCTTTTTTTCAACAAGCAGTTTGCACAAGGACGCAAAAAAATGATTGACATTGATGTGAAGTATGATATATAATAGTAGCTTGCAAGGGTAGGCGAAAGCGTTATACCCATATCTGCACATAAGATCACGGCGGTACGAGTGCCACCAAAGCGCCCGCCGGTGACTAATATCCTGTGAAACGGAGGTTACCGCAAATGAAAAGAACTTACCAGCCCAAGAAGCTGCACCGTAAGAAGGAGCACGGCTTCCGCAAGAGAATGTCCGACAGAAACGGACGCAAGGTTCTTTCCCGTCGCAGAGCGAAGGGAAGAAAGCAGCTCACCTATTGATTTACCTTTTTAACGGTCTTTTAACAGGTCGAGCGGATTATTGCCACGGATGGATTGATTGCTTTGGCAGAATATCAGACGCTCAAGCTTAACAGCGATTTTCGCAGGACTTACGGGCGCGGCAAATCAGCCGCTGACCCGGTGCTTGTCACATATGCGCTCAGGAACCGTTACGGTGTCATGCGCATCGGGATAACCACCGGCAAAAAGCTCGGAAATGCGGTGGAGCGCAACCGGTGCCGCCGGATAATTCGCGCGGCTTTCCGGCAGCTCGAAGGCGAGTGCTGCGGGGGATGGGACATTGTATTTGTCGCCCGTCATAAGACGGTCTCCCGCAAGAGCACCGACATCGAGCGGTCAATGCGCAAACAGCTGGGAGCCTTGGGTGTTATCGGTATATCTGCAGGAGTGAAAGTTGTGAAGTGAAAATGAAGGACATACTGATAAAACTTATTCAGTTTTACAGAAAGCATATCTCACCGCAGCTGCCCGATATGTGCAGGTACTATCCGACCTGCTCTCAGTATGCGATAGAGGCTCTTGAAATACACGGAGCCTTCAAAGGCTCTCTGCTGACTGTTGCCAGACTTCTTCGCTGCAATATCCTATTCCCCGGCGGTTATGATCCCGTCCCTCCCAAGAGGGACAAAAAATCCAACCGGAGGACTCACAAATAATGGACGCCATTTACACGACATTGGGTATCCCGTTCGGATATGTTCTCAGATTCATATTCGAAGCTGTTAACAATTACGGTCTTGCACTCATCCTCTTCACCCTCTTCGCAAGACTTCTTATGATTCCCACTTCTATCTACCAGACTAAGGGTACCGTCAAGACGCAGCGCCTTCAGCCCAAGATCCGCAGAATAAACGCCAAATACAAGGGCGATCAGAAAAAGATTCAGGAAGAGACGCAGGCTCTCTACCAGCGCGAAGGACACAATCCCATGAATATGGGCTGCCTGCCGCTCGCCATCCAGTTCATCATCATCTTCGGCCTTATCGGCGTTATCTATCACCCCCTCAAGTGGGCGCTCGCGATCGATGATACAACAATCAATTCGCTGACAGAAATAGCAAAAGGACTCGCTGAATATAACGCAAAGACAGGTAAGCAGACTATCGAGCTTTTTGTTATCAACCATATCAATGAGATAAGACCCATCGCGCTCTCAAAGGGCATCAGCTCGGGAGTTATCGACAGCATCGCGAACTTCAACTTCACCTTCCTCGGCATACCGCTGGGCGAGATTCCGTCGATAAAAGAGCCCGGAATCCTCTGGGTCATCCCCATTCTCTCGGGCCTTACTTCTCTCGCAACGAGCCTCTTCTCGATGCTCCAGCAGCGCAAGAACAACCCTGAAATGGCGAAGAACCCGACCATGGGCTGCATGACTTTCGGTATGCCCCTGTTCTCGCTTTATTTCACCTTCCAGTTCCCCGCCGGTATCGGTATCTACTGGATCGCGTCGAACGTTTTCGCGCTCATTCAGACAGTTATCCTTTCGTTCACCCACAGCCCGAAGAAGATGATTGCAAAGGCTATGGTCGATGAGACTGTCGAGCGCCGTTCAAGGGAAGAGAATCTCAAGCGCGCACTTGCGCAGAAAAAAGAAGAAAAATAAATTTTCCAGGTGGTGGAAACAGAGATGTTAAAAGAAGCTATCGGAACCGGCGCAACAGTCGATCTTGCAAAAGCTGACGCTATCGCGCAGCTCGGCATATCCGCCGATTCGGATTTTGAAATTGAAGTTCTCGAGATGCCGACAAAGAAGATGTTTGGTCTGCTCGGAACAACTCCCGCAAAGGTCAAGGTGAGCTACGATGCTCCGTCCGAGGCCGACGCGAAGGAATATCTTGAAAAAATTCTTGCAAGCCTCGGCATCGAGGGTGCAGAGATAAAGATCGAAGAGACTGACGAAGAAGTCAGTATCGCGGTCGAATATGACGGCGACTACGGCGCGGCTATCGGCCGCAGGGGAGAGACACTCGACGCTATCCAGTATCTTGTCCGCCTTGTCGTCAACAGGGGCGCGGACAAGTCGAGAAGAGTCTCGCTCAACATCGGCAACTACCGCGAGAAGCGCGAGGCAACCCTGCGCGCACTCGCTCAGAAGAGCGCAGCAAAGGTCAGAAAGT
>ERZ780129.203-NODE-203-length-12879-cov-11.3908_pt1 | contig 12879 bp, 10 predicted proteins | sample MGYA00511368_ERZ780129 | MGnify/ENA primary metagenome ERZ780129 (study PRJEB29588, sample SAMEA2152467) | human gut metagenome | biome: human gut; feature: human-associated habitat; material: faeces | place: Denmark | collected 2008/2010 ...
AAGAAGCTCAAGAAGCTGAAGAACGACGTAAAGCTGAAGAGGAAGCTGCTCGTAAAAAAGCTGAGGAAGAAGGTGATAAAGGTGGTTCTACTGGTGATGGTGAAGAAGAAACCGAACCGGAACAAGTAGAAATTGATGGTACTCTTTACACACTTGATGATAACGGAAACGCCGTAGATGATAACGGTGAAATTAAGTTCACAAAAGAACAAATTGATGCAATGTCAGATGAAGGTGCTAATGAATTAGACGGTGATTACATCGAAGCTATTTCAAAAGCCAGTGGCATTGTTATTAAAGATGAGAAAGGTGAACCTGTTAAATTTGAACCTACGATTGAAGGTTTTGCTAAACGTGAAGCTGCTGTAAAAGCTCTTGGTGAACGAGAGGGTTTTGCAAAAGGTTTTAACGAGTTTTTAGCTAATAATCCTGATATTGCAGCTCTGGTTGAATATAAGAGTAAGTTCGGTACAATCGAAGGTTATTCGGCAAATGTAGATTATAGCAAAGTTGAAATCAAAGATGATGATAACTTACTTGCTGATTTAATCTATAAAGCTGAAATTCAAAAAGGTACTTCTCCGGAACGTGCCAAACGAATTGTTGAGTTTGCAAAAGCAAATAACACTCTTAAAGATGATGCAACTGAAAGTCTTAATTGGTTGCGTAAAACTCAAGAGAGTGAGATTAAAGCAATTCGTGAACGTGAGGCCAAAGAAATGCAGGCTGAACTTGAAAAAGAAATTAAATACTTTGGTGTTTCTTATGAAGATGACGGTACTGTCAAAGTTCATAATGCACCGGGTAGTCTTTATGATTTAATTGTTGTTAAAGGTCAGATTGGAGAATATGCTCTTCCAAAAGAAGGTCTGAGAATTAAGACAACTGATGGTGAGAAACTTATTTCTCGTCAAGAGTTATTTGATTACTTCTCTCGTCCTGTTCAAGAGATTAATGGAATGGTTTATAGTCAAGCACAGATTGATGAAATTAATCGTCTTTCTAATCCTGCTGAATTGGCTATGCGATTCATTATGAATCTTGATGGTGGAGTTGACCAACTGATTAAAGCTGAACTTGCTAAAAAAGAAGTTAAACGTCTTCGTTCATTAGCAAGTAAGACTGGTAAAAACAATGGTAATCCTAAGGTTCATAAGATTGCAAAGGATGATAAAATTGTTTTACCTATTAAATAAAGCAAATGTTCTTGCCTTATAATAATAACTTAACCAAAAATCTAATTTACAATGCGTGAAATTGGAACTGTAAAATTTGACTCGAATCAATATACAGATGCTAATATGCTTCTGAATTTTGATTTGATTGACCCTGTTAAACTCAATCGTAATCTTACTTATCTTTGGGGTAAGGATAGTGACAAGTATCCTCTTCTTACTCTTACTGAGGGTCAGGGTGCTGTTACAACAAAAGTTAAGCTGAATGGTGGTGATACTCAATATACTTGGGAAATTGCTCCTCGTCAGCGTGTTACTTCTCGTCTGAAAAAGCTGGTATCTGATAAAGCTGCTATTCAGCCTTATGGAACTGTTGAGGTTGAAATGGAGGATAATTGGTTTATTTATCAGCACACGGCTATTGCTCCTTCTGGTATGCAATGGCGTATTCAGAATGAGGGTGTTGCTACTTCGACTGGTGGATACGTTTATCGTTTTACCAATATGTCGGGTGCTCCTATCTCGGCTGATGCTGTTGCAAAAGACTTCATTAGTGGTGCTATTTGGGCATTAGGTGCTTCGACTATTCCGGGTAGCAAGTCTGACGGAAACCGCTCGAATAACCAGTCGTTTAGCAAAGCAACCAACCAGTATGGTTATTACCGTTTCTCGAAAGAGATTGCTGGTAACATGGGTAATAAGGTTGTTAATATTGCCTTTGATACTGCATCTGGTGGTGAGCGTAGTCTGTGGATGCCTTACGAAATGAAGATGTGGGAAATCATGCGACGCGAGATGCTCGAAGAGGACTTGTGGTTCTCGGAGTACAACCGTGATTCGAATGGTATTATCCACTTAAAGGATGAAAAGACTGGTGAGGCAATTCCTCGTGGTGCTGGTGTTCTTGATATTCTCAAAGCTGTTGGTAATTATGAAACGTATTCAGTTCTGACACTTAATCGTTTCGACCGTATCATCACTCGTATCTTTGACAATCGTATTGATTCTACCGTTGAGGAACTGGTTCTTTATTGCGGTAAAGGTTTCGCACGAATGTTCAATGATGCTATCTACTATGATGCTCGTCTGAAGAATTACTTTGTAACTCTTGGTGATAACGAGATTAAGAGCGATGGTGAGATGATGTCTTATGGTAAGTATTTTAACCGTTATAAGATGTTTAATGGTAAGATTCTTACTGTCAAGATTGTTGATATGTTTGACCACGGTATTCGTGCTCGTCGTGACCGTGAAGCCGGTAATATGTATCAAGGTCTGCCTATTACTTCTTATAGTGCTGTATTCCTTGACCATACTATGGGTTCAAATGGTGAGCGTAATATTAAGTTTGTTTGTGAAGAGGGTCGTGAGTATAAAGTAGGTGTCTATAAAGGTATGGCTGAACTGCCTGCTTCGTGGGGACTTGCAAGTGGTACTCAACTGTCGGATACGAAGGATATTGCTTCTTATGAAGTTCTTGGTTCGCAAGGTATCAATATTGATAATCCTACTACTTCGTTCTGGCTTGATTTAGCTCTGAACTAAACACCCAATTTGAGTAGTAATAATCGAAAGGTTATTACTACTCATTAACATATAAAAGATTGAATAACTTAAAATGTTAAAAATATGATTAAAGTTAATCGTTCAGTTCGTATTGAATGGAGGAACAATCCTTCTTCTTTTGAACTTCGGAATAAAGATGCTTTCAAAACTGATTTTCTTCGTCTTGGTTCTGCTATTCGTCCTGTTAATGAACTGCTGAGCCGTAGTGAGGAAATGCGAGTTCTTCTTCCTACTGTTGTTGGTGTATCTCCTATTGATAGTTCTTGGCAAGAACGAATCACTACATACTTAAATGATTTTCTTCTTGAGATTCCTGTTCATGGCTTAGAGTTCGATACTTCTTACGTTTTAGATTTAGGTAATCCTGCTCTGAAAAGTAATATCGACGAACTTATTGGTAAACTTAAAAAAGCTGATAAGATTAAGAATGAAACTGGTTCGGAACTTGAAGCTATTGTTCTGAAACGGATTAAGGAACTTGATGAAACGGAACTTTATAAGTATGTTACTTTTGTTAATATTCCCGATTATATTAGTTGGAGATATTGCCTTTTAAGTAGCAAAGTTGCTAATAAGGTTGAAGACATTAATAAGAGCGTCAATATTCAATTTTATCTTACTTCGGATAGTGAGCGTAAAGCACTCAAAGCTGCTCGGACGAAACTTCGCACTGATGCTCTCAAGAAATATACAGAACTTATTAATAATCCGAATAGCGCACTTATTGACAATGTTGTTGTATCGACAGGTAGCGTAGGTGATTATTCAGAATTTATGGCAATGACTGCCGATGATAAGCAATCTGTTCTTCTTGAACTTATTGACAGTGACCCGCAGAAGTTTATTAGTATTGTTGATGATAAACATCTGGAGATGAAAGCTAAGATTACTATTTATCTTTGGATGAATATTATTCGACAACTTCCGAATAGTTCTATCATTGTCGATGCTTCTAATCCGGAAAATGTTATTGGTAATAATATTAATGATGCTATCTCGTATTTCTCGAATGATAACAACAAAGGTATTGTTGCCGAGTGGAATGCGAAGTATCGTAGTTTGAAAGGTTAGTCATGTATGAAACGGTAAAAGAGTTACATATCGAAATAGAGCAACGAATACAGCAGATAACATCTAATAGACATCGGAGTATTGCTCCTCAGTTTATTGATATGATGCTGAATCGAGCTGCCGTTAAATATATACAAACTAAATCAAATAGGAAAACTAATTATAAAGGCGAAGGTCTTGAAGATAGTAAAAAACGTGTAGATGATATTCAATCATTAAAACGTGAAACACCGTGGCTTAAACTTAAACGTGATAAGCAAGATGCGGATTATCCAAATAGAGCTTTCGTTATTCTTCCGGGTGATTATCTAAAACTTATTTCTTCTACTTCTCGATTAACTTATGGCAAAGCTCGACTTGTTGAGAATTTACATGAGGTCTATCCTGATGATGAAGTTAAGAATTTGTATTATCATCTAATTGATTTGTCTAAAATTGCCTTAACTGGTGATGAATTTAATGGACAAATTATTGTTAATGGGAATGAGATTGATATTTCAGATATTCTTTCTCTTTATGATAGTGATTCAGATAAGATTGATTTGTATGAAATTGCAGGTTTGACTTGTGATAGATTACGTCAAGCTCTTTCTAATGAATATAATGTTTATTGGGAGAATCTGATTGGTCGTTATTATAAAGATTGTATTATTATTACTTCTAATGCAAAAGATGAAATTGCATTGAAAGTTAATAATACAGACATTCCTGTTATTACTTATAATACTACTTATGACGAGTTCGTAAATGTAGGAAATAAGTTTTCTGAAAATGATTTAATTGCTACCGAAAATATTCGAGCTACTCTAAATAACTTCTATGGTAATAAAAATAGACATCTTAATCCAATAAGTGAACTTGTTGATGATAGATTGTTTGTTTATTATGGTGATGATTTTTGTGTTGATGCGGTTAAGATTTCATATATTAAGAAACCACGTCTTTTTAATATTGATATTAACCAAATGTCAGATATGGAAGTTACACCTGATTTCATAGATAGTGTAGTTAGCGATATTCTTCTTGTTCTTAAAGATGACAGTTTTAGTGCTGTTAAACAACAATCAAATTTAGAATAGAAAATGAAAAGTGTAATTGTCGCAAATGATTTTCTGACAATACTTGCTAATAGTGATGTTAGCAAGTTGACTCGCGGACAAGCTGTTCTTCTTAATTCGGCTGGTAAAGTCGTTGCAGCTGCTTCGGATGTCAAGGATGATGAGATGTTGCAGTTTGTTCTTGGTCTTGGTGATGGTAAGGTTAAACGCGGCGTTTGGATTAATCCTAAATGGTCGAAGCAACATAAGGAAAAGTATCTTGCTCCTGCTGGTAAAACGTATAAGTTTACGAATCTCGTAGCTAATCGTGGTATTGGTTATCAAGGTTTCGATGCTGAGGTTATTATCTCGTGTAAGCCTATTAATTCTTTTGGTGGTTATCCTCTGGAAGTTTACAATGCCAGTGTAACTATTAACGGAATTGACGAAGCAAGTGCAGATATTATTGCTCGTCTGAAAGTTGAGGTTGAAAAGACTTTGACTAAGATTAATGCTCGCTTTGGTGCTGATAGCATCACGATTGATGATTTTACCGAAGAAAGTGTTACGTTCACTGGCGCCGCAGGTTTTGAGTATTATGTGACGTTTGATGGTATTCTTCGTGCTACGCTTGAAGAGGGTACTGAAAATCAAACTCCGGTTGGTACTTATGACCAAGTTGCTAAACTTGAAAAAGAAGCAGATGTTGCCGGTGTAGGTTATAATCCTAATTTCAAGGAATATGACCGTGTTTATGGTGATATTTTTACAGCTACCGAGGGTGTTATGTATGACACTTATGTAATTACTTCTCGTGCTGATTTTACACATCCCTTTAATTTACATACAGAGGGTTTACAGGTTACTCAATTTATTGCTATTGACAATACCAAGAGTACTGCAATTACTGCACTTGAAGAGGTATTGGCACTCATTAAGTAAGAAATTGATTTGTTAAAAATGTAACCACAAGGATAACTCCTAATGCTATTAATTGTGGTGTTAGGAGTTATTCTCTTAATGATGCTAATGTTATGTGACAAGTGGGCGTGCAACCTCCTGCCCCACCGGGGAGCGAGGCCGCAGGCCGAGCCATACAAGTTGCACCATTATTATTATTAATCGTCATATAACAATAAATACGATTAGTATTATGATAAAGAAAATATGGAATAAAATAACTACTTTTTTAAGTGGTTATTATTCAGAACATAAAGACGATATTATTATTGGTTTCGTCATTGCTACTGTCGTAGGTATTTTATTTAAGGCTACTGTTGCTACTTGGTTTATGAGTTTATGGATTACATTAGCTTATCAAATCATTACTTGTGGTATTCAAGCTGCAAGAAAGAAAGCAATAACTGGTCTTAAAATTCATCCTATTATTATTAACTTTGTAGTTGGAGTATTTATTTCGTTATTGTTCTTGGTATGGCAGTAATTAATCTTCGAAATGTTGTAGCGCTCGGTGTGCTTGAAGATGGTGTATATCCGAGTGTTTATAATGGCCAAACCGGAGAATATATTGGTACAGTAGATGGTGAAGGTGCTGGTGTTAAAACAGTTCCTACATTATATATGTACTATCGAAAGAATGGCCACCTATATTTATATAGGACAAAGGAGAGGATTGAAATAGACTTAACTAATGTAACTGCTTACGATAATAGTGCTCTATTTAAGCTAACTGAAAAATCTGATATTAGTTCTGCAAAGATTACAGAGTTTGAATCTCGAAATATTGATGTAGGACATTATGAATATAAAGTTCCGTGGGTTAAATCAACTCAACAATATCTTTATATACTTGTACCGATTGTTCGTTCTATACATACAATTACAGTACAAGGTATCATAAGTAATCAGATATTCACTCTTACTGGTATTTATGTTCACGAGGGTAAATCTTGGTGGATTTATCGGACGAATGTAAAGACCAATTTTGATTTTAATGATGCTGTTAATGAGATTCTTGATGTTCAAGTATATGTTCGTGAGCTTACAGCTGAGGACTTAAATCCTGTTGAACAACTTACAAAACTTTTATTTGAACATATTAATAATAAGTTTAATCCTCATGAGGTAACAAAAGAACAAGTTGGTCTTGGCAATGTTGATAACACTGCCGATATGGATAAACCTGTATCTCGACCTCAAAAAGAGTACATTGATGCTCTTGAAAATAGGGTTAAAGGTTGGTTCAAACAGTTGAATGTTTGGATTAACAATCATGTTACAGAAGTTAATAAAAAGTTTCAAGATGTTTGGGCTGCTATAAACAAGAAACTTGATAAAGAAGATTACGAGAATGACAAAGATAATTTCAATGCTCATATTCGTAATTATGATAATCCTCATAGAGTTACTGCCGCACAAGTTGGTTTACCAACAGCCGCAAGTGATATTGAGAAATTAAAACAAAAAGCTCAAGAACTTCAAGGTTTGCTTATTAATAAGCAAGATAAAACTTCTGAAGAACTTGTTACTGATAACAAACGTATTGTAGATGCTATTAATGAGATTTATGGTATTGTTGTAGAACACAATAATCATGTTTGTAGCAATAGTATTAATCAAATTGAAGTTACAAGCGAGATTCCTACTACGTTTGAAGATGGTACACTTTGGATTCGTATTCCTCGAAATGAAGAAGATTATATAACAATTAAGATTGAAGTTGTTCCGGTTGATTCTACTATACGAATGATTAATTCGGAAGGTAAAGAATCAGCAGGTGTTGGCAGTGCAAGTCTTGAATGTTTAATTCAAAGTCGTTTACATTATATTGTAGAAAAAGAGAATTACATTACAAAAGATGTTTATGTCGATGTAGGTGTTGAAGATACGACGATTAACGTTGTTCTTACACCTAAGACTAAAAAGACATTAACTGTAAATGCAACTCCTAATAATGCTTTAATTATATTTACTGATAAACCTTCTAATGTAGTTATTGCTCAAGGTACTGGTACTCTTACATATGAAACTTATGACCCGCGTGATATTTTAATTCAGGTTAGTGCAAGTGGATATGAAACTTACGAAGAGCGTATTACGTTAGATGAGAATATAATTCGTGATATTACTCTTACAGCTCTACCAGTTGAACAAGGTGCTGTAAGTCTTACGGTAGTCGATAGCGAAACAAAGGCCAAAATAGCCGCATACGTCTATGATAAGGACACGGGTGGTATATTAGGTCAAGTCACAAAAGATACGCCGCTACAACTCACTGGAGATGTCAATACGAGCCGAATTTTGAGGTTTGTTTCGTCGGGTTATATAGAGGTTGAACAACTGGTAACTTATGCAATTCCTACCGCAGAAGTTACTGTTGAAATGGATAAAGTTCCAGTTCAATCTGGTACTATCTATGCAACTGCTGTAAATACTGAATCTACTGCTTTAGACGGTGTTACGTTTGAGTATAAACTCAGTACTGAAAGTGATTGGAAACCTCTCAATAATGATGAATCGACTGCTGGTAAATCTGAGGCTGTTACAGCTCCAGTTGGAACAAGTGTTGATTTCCGAGCTTCTAAAACTGGTTATATAACTAACACTGGAACTGGTACGATTAATTCTACTGGTGAACATAGTGTTACTATTGTACTTGAAGAGGTTCCGCCTGAACCTACTACTAAACAATATTATATCCATGCTGTAACTGAGAAATCTGTTAATATCACAACAGGTGTTCATGGTTATTTATGGAATAATAATAGTTGGGTTGAACAAACTTTACAAGGTGGAGCAATGGGATTTGCTTATACTGATGAACCCGGAACTTCTATTCGTGTTAAGTTTACTGCTACCGGATACAACGATACTGAAAAAGATATTGTTTTAGAAGATGGTAGTACAGAACCGATTGATGTTAAAGTCGTAATGACAGAGGAAACTCCTCCTCAACCTCCAACTAAGGAATATTTTGTATTCGCTGTTACTGAAAAGAACGCACCAGTTGAAACAGTTACTGCTGCTTCTGTATTAGTTGATGGTGAATGGATGCCTCAAGATTTACGAACTGTTGTAGCAAGTATCGGATTTAACTATACTGCTATACCGGGAACTGTTATTAAAGTCAAATTTGTTGCTACTGGATTTATTACTGAAGAAATTGATGTTACTCTTCAAATTGAAAGTGATGAATCTTTAATCATACCTGTTACTCTTCGTTTTGAGGACGGTATTGATTATATGCAAATCGAAGGTGACGGTACTAAACATCCTATATTTAGGGTTGGTAATGTCGAATCTAATTAACGGTTTAATGATATGAAAGAATCAGTAATTCGTAAAGTATTTTGTGCCTTAAACTGGCCTCCGAAAACTGGTGCTTTTCAGAAGTTAATTACTTTTGTAGTTGAAGGTTTAGCCACTAAGGCTGAATCTTCAACTGTTCAACAATTACAAACAAAAGTAGAAACTCTTGAAAGTACTATTAATACATTACAAGAAACTGTTACTACTTTAAGTGGTAAAGTAAGTACATTAGAGAGTAATTATACTTCTTTGGAAAGTCGTGTAACTGCTCTTGAAACACCACAAGGTTAATATTAATCTACAACTATGGCACAACTTAATCTTCTTGAACGAGCTACGGAAGCTGTCGTAATGCTTAATGGTAATCGTCGGCAGGTTCTTGATATGTGGCTTAATGGTAAAAAAGTTTGGCCAATAAATGAACCTGTTGTAGAATTAGCTGTTGATAAAACTCTTGTTATTCTAAATAAAGATAACAATTATCATGATACCATAACTGTTTTCGCAAGTGATACAGTTGAATGGGAATTTGGTAATTAGTTTGTTATTATAGTTAATCAACCAAAAAAAAAAAACAAATGGCAACTATTCCGAGTTATTTATCATGGGTTCCTAAAACTGGTACTGGAAATGCACAGATTAAGATTAATTCTGTGAATCCTTATACTGGTCGTACTGATAGAAGTACTGAAGTTCCCGGTAAGATTGTTGGAAAGACTAACGCAGTTACAGTCACGGTTCTTGAAAAGGCTGCTGACGAATTTATTACTCCCGATGGTTTAACTATTAATGTTGCTAAAGGTGGTGAAACAATTCATGTAACTGGTAAGTCTAACTCGAAACTTCTTACATTTACATGGAAAACTAACTTCGGTATTGCAAATGTAACATCATTTAAGGTTAATGGTAGTACAACTGCTACGTCTGGTACTGCTATTACTGGTGACCCCGGTGCTACTGGAGAATATACTTATGATGTTATTGTTGTTGTACCGAAGAATGAAACTATTAAAGCTCGTTCTGCAACTCTTGAAATTAAGGGTGAAGGTTCGACTGTTGTTAAAACTATTACTATTACTCAGGCTCTTGGTGACAGTTATCTGTATCTCAATTCGCAGGGTACAACTACTGCAACTGTTACTATTCCGAAGGGTGGTGGTGAGCAGACTCTGAGTGTTCTGTCTAATGACGAATGGACATTCGAATCTGCTGAATAAATTAATTAATCATTTATGAGTGTTATCACTAATAAATGGAATGACGGGAGTGGAGATTCAATTAATATTGAATCTCCCTCTTTTCAAGGAAATCAGACTGTTAAAATTTCATCACCTGTTCAAAAGGGTACTTCTAAAAGAAGTATGAAGTTTATTGGAAAGTGTAAAAAAGATTCCAGTAAACAAGTTATTCTTACTGTTGAACAAGAAGCATCTACTTATACATATGATTTAACGTTAAATAGTGATAATACTGAAATTGCCGCAAAGGGTGGAACTGCAAATATTACAGCTGTACTTAAAACGTATCGTAATGGTAATTTAATTAGTACAGATAATGTTACTCCAGTTCTATCAGGAAATGCTACTGGATTTTCTATATCTGGTACTAAGGTTACTGCAAGCAATCGAACTACAACTGTTGGTAGTAGGAGAAGTATTGTTGTAACTGGTAAATATTCAAATACATTTGATGGTCAAACAGTATCATCAACTATTACTATTTATCAAGAAGCCAATGAGGCTTCTTATGGTGCTTTAACGGGTGGTTCTGCTTTAGCATCTGATATTCCTGCAAGTGGTGGAACTTCTTCAACCAGTGTTACTAATATGTCACAGACAATTAGTTATACATCTGGTTCGACTCGTGCTGGTACAGTTACCTATTCAAAAACAAGTGAAATTACAGTTTCTTCTCTTGGAACCACAGTTAAGGCAAGAACTAAGGTTGGACAAGTTACTGTAACTTATACTGGTGAAGGTAGTGTAACTGCCAAGAAAACTGTTGATATTTATCAAGCTGAAAATAAAGTAACTAATAGTAATTATAATCCTCGAATTACTGCTTATGGAACTCCTACTATAAGTATCGGTAGTGGATTGACAGCGGCTGGTGGTTCTGCGACTGTAAGTACTTCAGTTACTAATACTGAAACTTATAATGCTTTATATAGTTCGGGTGCTACTGGTCCGAATCAAACACGAAGCGTTACCGGTGCTGTATTAATTTCTATAACTGCTAATGGTAATAATAGATTCAGTTTATCTGGAAATACGATTACTCATAGTAGTATGGGAACTAATGAAACTACTGATACTGTTACTATAAAAGCTGTAAATAACAAAGATAGTTCTAAATCAGCTACGGCTTCTAAAAGTATAACAAACAGTAAAACTGTTAAATCTACTTCTGGTGGTATTTATACATATGGTGATGTAATAGCTGGTACAGTAATAAATGGTATTATTCCTGCAACTGGTGGTTCTGCTACTGCTAAAGCTGGAAATGGTACTCAAAGTTGGAGCAAGTCTGCTACTGTTACTACGTATCAATATGATTCTGGTTCTACAAAAGATGTTACAACTGAAAATGCTTCAAGTGGTGTAGATGAGATTGTACCAAATGTTGCATATATTGAAGCTACTGCATCTTCAAAAGGAGCTACTGTTTCTTCTCAAACTACTGTAAAGAGTCAAACTGTTACTTGGTCAGCTAATGGTAAATCTGCAAGTGAAACAATGTATATTTATCAAGAAGCTAACAAGATTGAATCCTATAATTACGGTAATTGGAATATTGGTATTACAGCAAATCCTACAACTATTGCTGCATCAGGTGGAACTTCTACTATTACAGCAAGTTGTATGAGAACTAAAACTCCTGTTTATACATCAGGTTCTACTGGAACAGCTACTACTGAATCTGCAACTCCAACGTTAGCAATTAGTGGTACTGGATTTACATTAAGTGGAACTACTGTTACAGCTTCAAAGAATAATGTTGCAGCTCGAACTGCTACTGTAACTGCTTCATATTCTGGAGCTACTTCTAAATCTGTTACTATTACTCAATTAGCTGGGCCTGATGGTATTGGTTATATGCAGATTCAAGGTAATGGTGTTGACCACTATATTTTCCAAGTTGGTCGTACACCAAATACTCGTTCTAATGATGTTCAAACTTTATCAGAAGAACCTGCTGAAGTTGCAACAGAAACTAAATCTGAAAGTTTGTTTGCTAAAATTAAACGTATTGTTACTAATCTTAATTAATCAAATATGACACTTGCTCAAATCAAAGCACTATTCAAAACTGGTGCTATTCCGACTCAAAGTGATTTTGAAAGTCTTATAGATAAAATCCCTAATAACGAAGGGGGGGGAGATATTGATTTAAGTGATCCTGCTAAACCTTATTTAAATGGTATTAGAACTATTATTGATAGTAGTGAATCTTGTACTTATATAGCTATTATTGCTACAAAGGATATCAGTGCAGAACAGTTCACTATACCCGTAGCTTTTAGAAGTTATACAACAGATATAGGTGATGAAGCTTTCTTATTTCAAGCATCTTATGATGATCGAACGGAACCATTTCTACTTAGTGATATTAATGATTCTAATATACTTAAAGAAATACTTGAAGGTCGTGATTGGGTTTCTATACCATTAAAAGAACCAAAAGTTCTCGAACCTTATATTGTTAGTATTAATAATGAGCAATACTATGTTATTAATCGTGTTTATCAAAATCAACTAATT
>ERZ780129.210-NODE-210-length-12567-cov-3.39253_pt1 | contig 12567 bp, 9 predicted proteins | sample MGYA00511368_ERZ780129 | MGnify/ENA primary metagenome ERZ780129 (study PRJEB29588, sample SAMEA2152467) | human gut metagenome | biome: human gut; feature: human-associated habitat; material: faeces | place: Denmark | collected 2008/2010 ...
CTGCGACCCCTCAATGTGGTCGAGCCTTGTTTCAAAGAGCTCGTCTTCAAACTTAAAGGCAAGACCATCCTTGAAATGGTGCCCTGTCCGTCCGCAGGTGCGGGAGTAGGAAATGGAGTCATAGGTCATGACCAGTCCGTCGATCGGCAGATCTTCCTCGGCCGCTTTGTCCCGCAGTACCTTAATGTGCAGATCCATCATATCGTTATTTGCCGTTGTGAACTGAAGAGAGCGCACTCTGCCGAAGCCAAATTCAGTGAGCTTTGCCAGCTTCATGCGTTTGCTGTCCGTCTCGGCCTCGATCTCCGGCAGTCCCTCTATGACCGCAAAGGGCAAAAAGTGGACGCACCGCTTGGCGCATACCGCAGAATTGTAAGCACGGACGGAGCCGGCGGCAAGATTGCGGCTGTTTCGGTACGGCTTTCCCGTACTGTCAACCAGCTTTTGGCGCAGCCGTTCAAAGTCGCTACAGTGAATAAAACTCTCACCGGCAACGACCAGTCTTTCCTTGTACGGGATCTGCACCGGTATTCCTTCGATGGCTTCGGCGTTGTGGGTAATATCCTCACCGATGTCGCCGTCGCCCCGGGTAGAGAGCCGTTGCAGAAGGCCGCCCTCATAAATGATCTCGGTCGTCAGTCCGTCCAGCTTCAGTGAGAAATTCACTGCGCGGCCGTCCTGAAATGCAAGCAGCTCGCTTATCAGCTTTGTTTTATCCAGTGATAACAGCGGAATATCGTGCTTTGCCTGCGGCAGCCTCGGCACCACGGGGTAGCCCACGGTCTGCGTCGGCGAATTGGACATCACTACGCCGGTTTCTTTCTCCAGTTCAGTCAGCTCATCAAAGAGCCGGTCATATACAGTGTCCGATACTGACGGAGCATTTTGGTTGTAATACTCGTCCCGGTATGTATTGAGCCGGGCGGTCAGTTCACGCTGCCGTATCAATCTTTCTTTCATTCTGTATCATCCTTTCTCGTTATGCTGCCCGTTCAAGAGCAGGTGCGTATAGCACATTTTCTTTCCAGCTTTCGATAAATCTCTTCACCTTGGGCGGCGGGACAACGTTGTTCTGGATCCTTGCCTGAATGACATCCCCATGCTTCACCTCTACCGTACAATACGGCTTTTTCGGTGCGGACGCTTTACGGATGAAAAGGATCGTGGTATTGTTTTTTACCACATCTTTCACATAGCGTCCGACACAGTGGTGCAGTTTATCGCCCTCCTGTGTGATCTCTTTTGCGGAATGCGGAGGAATAACAACAAACCCCATTTGGGTGTATCCGTAACGGTGCTGCAATCCCTCAAACATTTTGGCAATTCTCCGATCATACGCCTGCGACACATCATTTCGGGACATATCATTTACCCGGTCATGCTCCGCCTTCAAATCATTCGGAAACAGGACAAAGCTGCTTTTCATATCGTGCTCCAATAGTTCGCGCGTACAAAGGTAATCCTTATAGTCGGACATCATCTCACGCATGGAATAATAACCGGGGGCGTAATAAGAGGTCTTTCGGTGTGTGGTAAACTGTTCCGTAGCATACCGCATCAGCTTATGGGGCGTCATATAGCGCAAGGGAACCGTAATATACGCTTCCTCTCCGATGTCGTTTTTGCTGCACCATTTCATCAGTTCCAGATCCGGTCGGATATTATCCCGCAGAAATGCTTTGATCATCGTAAGCTGGTCCGGCCCGGGGTCGATCGTCTGCAAAAGCGGTATATATTTTTTGCCGACGCCCAAAACCTCTGTTACGGTTTTGCCCTTGCTGTTGAGCACGCTGTCGTCATAGAAACGAGCCCCGCCCGTATCGCCGTAAGCAACATAGGTTGCGAGACGATAGAGCTTCAGCTTTACCAAATACTCCAGCATAGGATAGCGTAAATACTTCTGCAGATACTGTCCGGCATACAAAGGCGTGGGATCTCCTACATAATATTCCTTCAGTGCGGAATACTGCCACGGCGTTCCTTTCAGCTCACTGTCCAGATTCCGATGATAGAGATAGCCGCAGCAGTCTGCCTCAAAATTGTAGTACCACCGGCTGAATACCGGCCTGTCGCCCGGATGCCACGGTGTAATGCGATCCCGGGAATAACCGTAATAGTAGCTTTCGCTGGCTATGATCTTGCTGCCGTCCCATTGAAGAAACAACCGTGCGTTTTCATAAACATGAAACTCCGGCGTGTCGCTTTTCGGATAACGGCGGTAGGCTTTTACGAAACGAATGATCATTTCGTTGCTACCCAGCCGCTGAATAACCTGTGCAGTAGAACGGTCAACTATATATCCGCGGCGCCCACGGCTCTTAAAGGTGATTTTCCTCTTGCAGTGTGGGCAAATGCCTTCGCCGTTGTGCTTGGCTTCAGCGACCGATACATTATGCTTGCAGGCAGTACAGTATGCGTTTTTCGGCGCTTTTCCCTTGGCATAATCATAGAAGATATAATGCGGCAGGGTCTCTCTGTGCATAAAGCCTTTGATGTCCCTGGGTAATGCGCCTACCGGTTTCATCCGCTCGATGATCCTGCGCTGCTTTTTCAGTTCATTTTCCCTTTGCTTTTTCCGCAATAAATCCAACTGAAGCAGGCAGAGGCTTTCAAATCCTTTTTGCTTTTCGGACTGACAATATCTCGTGACCCGTCTCTCGTCGGCCTGGGAATAGAAAGAGCATTTATCCCTGAAAAAGTGATCCTTTCCGAGGTTCTCGAACATAGACTGCTGCCAGCGTGTGCCTTTATCATCGGCGCATAAGGTGATATAGCCGCCTTTCTGCTGAAACATTGTCCAGCGAGGGGTATGATTTCCGGCCAGCACACTTTCCTTTGCGTAGATATACAGTACCAGCGTGCGCTGATGGTCGATATTTTTGATCGCCGTGCGCACCACATACTTCACCTGATCGGCACAGAAAATGCCGTTTTTCGGGTTAGGACTGCTGCTCGGTATTGCAAATTTGCGCAAGACTCTTTTATTCATCATGCGCCCACCTCAAACAAATTCATCTGCGTGCTATCGTTCGGGTGATCCTCTGCCGGCGGCTCCTTTAGGGGAGTCGGCTTTTTCTTGTCGGCCTTCTTTTTGGATCTCGGGGCCGGCTTTCCGGAATAAGGCTTCGGAACGAATTTTTCCTCCTTTTCCTTATCTTCCTCTGCGTCCATATCCATAAAGTATTCTTCGGCCCAGAGATAGCACATATCATCCGGCACATCACAGCCATAACCGCCTGCGATCGGCTTTTCGTCGTTGTCCTTCATTTCCTGCTCGGCAAACTCCTTGGCTTTGCGGGTAATGTAACGGAAACAACGGATCATATTCTTGCGGGGGTGCATGACCTGCCGGGCAAATTCCGGTTCGCTGAGGCACTTAGTCTGAATATGCTCGGTCACGCATTGCTTCATATTGCGGCGGGTCAGTCGCTCGGCGTCATCACCGACACGCTTCATCGAAGCCATCATGACCTCATCATCACCCATAGCCACGGCGTTTTCCCAGGCAGCCTGTTCAGCTTCGGCTTTTTCGCGCTGTTTTTGCTCCCATTCGGCTTTGCGCTTGGCTTCGGCCTCCTCGTGAGCACGGCGCTTTTCGTCCTCGGCTGCAGTATCCTGCATTCGCTGAAGCACTTCCTGTGCAGCCTCGGCTTCCGCCTGCTGCCGTTGATCATCTCTTTGATCTGCGATAGTCGCCAGATCAGCGCCTTTTTTCAATTCCGTATTGTTGGTATCAACACTCATAAAATGTTCCTCCTATAAAAATAGGGACACAGCGCAGTTTTACCCACGCTGTATCCCATTCTTGACATATAGCCGTTTCCGGCTGTTCCTATTTCTTTGCGAGCATCGGAGAAAACTTCACCGGACAAAAACCGTCTGTGTCACGGTAGAAATAACGCCGTCCCGTGTCGTCATACAGTTCTATCACATCGGATGGGGCGACGCTCCTGCCTCGGTAATCCTTTGGCAAAGCATCACCGAAAAGCTCGGCAATGTGTGTGAGCCGCCCTGTATCACTCGCCGTTTCCTCACAATGCAGCATACCGTCATGTATCAGCATGTACTGCGACGCCGGCGGGTATTCGTGACCTGCTTTTTGCAGTTCCTTTATTCCGCCGAAGGCAAAGGGAATGACCTTGTAAAGACTAACCTCCAACTGGTATATCCGAAACCGTTGCTCCTGCCTTTGCGACAGCAACCGATTTTCAAGCTCGTCGGAGCTTCTGACAAACAAAGAATACTCTTCCTCCGTCAGCCCGAGATATTCGTGCAGCTCACACGCACATTCAGTGCTTTCGTGCCACTGTGCAATATCATCGTCGATCACTTCAAAGTCACAAAGACCGTACATAAATCTTTGCCTGAAATTCTTCCTGCTATCCTCCTTTGCGTAGGCGTTTCGCTTTAAGGCAAGCTGCCAGTCGTCCACGCCCTTGTAATTCGGATTCCAGTTGAGTCCACGGCACACCATGCCGTATTTCCTTGCCAATTCGTGCAGCTTCAAGGCGCCCTTGCAGGCAGCCTCATTCCGGTATTTGTCCATATCCTCTGATTCAATGATCGTATGCGTGCCGTTCTCTGCCAGCTCTTTCAGTAGAAGCTCCAGCTGCGCCATATTGTTGACGCCGGCCGTAGCGGCAAAGGAACGGTTCATCAGATAATGGGCAATGTCGGCTTTCAAAAGCCCTTCCGTCACATAGACAACGCCTGCATTCGGATCACCGACAAAATGCGCCGGGCTTCCGGAGGAGGTGCCTTTCGGCTTACCGGCAGACGAAAACCAGATGTATTTGGCCCCGTCCTTTTCCGGCGGATCATCCTCATTCTTCAGCGGCACATCCAAACGGATCTGAAAGCCGCTGATAAGCCCTTGCCTTGTCCGTGCAGGGATCATAATGCCGGCGGTAAAGCTGGAGCTGGCAATCGTCCACTGACCGTCCTTTTGATAAAATCCCGGCACGCCATCCAGCTGATGCCCGTTTTGCAGAAGCCGGTTTGCCAATGAACGGCACATATAAAAGGGAGGCATGGTCTTGTAGCCCAACCTCTCGATCTGTTCGTCCGGCAAGCCTCTGACCGTTTGCAGATGCGCACGGTGCTCCTTGGATAGCGTCAGCATAGCAAGAAGTGCGGTATAGGTCTTATTGCGCACGGCAATGTCGGCAGCAGGCGCAGCTTCGACCGGCGTTTCCTTCGGCTTATCCGGGTACTTGACCGCATGATCCGAAAGGTTTACTCCGTTGAGCAGCGCATCGCTGATCTCCCGATAGGCAGTACTCGTGCTGATGCTATGCACCTTTGCATATAAAGCCAGCATACCGCCGCTTTCATCGCAGTAATTGCACCGCCAGGTATCGGTCTGCGTGTTGATGTGCATTTTCCCTCGCTTGTCATTACAGATGGGACAATCCACATAAAGCCCTTGCGGGCTCGGCCGCCGTATCCGCAAGTGAAGCAGTTCCGCCACATCCGTTATGTCGAACGGAAAATCATGCGGCTGGCTCATGAACAAGCCTCCTTTCTAAAGAAATATCGGTGAATGTCAGCTTGCTCTCTGCATTTCATCCAAAGACGCCTGCATGATCGTAGCTGCCGCACGAAGAATGTTATCATTGCCGGAATAGCCGTTGATGTACCATTTCAGGCTCGCAGGGCGGCGGTCAGCCACTTGCGACATCGCCCAGCCCTTGCAGGTGCCGAGCGGCACGATCACATTGCCGGCCTCTTCGTAGGTCATCATAGAGCAGATCTCATCGACCGGCATATCTGAGGAATAAGTCGGCGCTGCCGTATCGGTATCGGCAGGTTTCTTCCTCAATTTCTTCGCCCTCAGCATCTTCCATAACAGGAGCCGCAGATTCCATGACCTCTGCGGCAGTAGCTTCTGCAACGGTTTCCTGAACAACAGGGGCTTCCTGCATAGGCTCGTTGATTACCTCTGTCGCCGCTTCGGCAACCGTAACCGGCACTTCTGTGGAAACTTGCTCCGCCGTGGCGGTTTCCGCTACTGTCGGCTGCTCTTTGACGGTTTCAGCCGCTTTCTCTGCGTTCGCTGTAGGAGCGGCAGCAGAAAACTGTACGCCAAAACCGGCGTCCGACAATGCCTGGTCGATGGCAGCGTGCTGCGCTGACTCGATATACAGACCGCCCGGAGTGGCTTTCGCCTCTCTTTGGGCAATGAAGCTGGATCTCGGCTGTGCGTCGTTCTTGTCGAAATACACACGGGCCTCGATGATCGCCAGCTGATCCGTAATCTTGAGGGAGGACAGCTTGATCCTGCCGTTCGGATATTTCAGGCGGAACCAGAGCTTTTTGTATTTGAGGTCAAGAACCTTTTCGCCCTTGGTCGTTCTGCGCAGAAATTTGAGCGGGTCAAAGCCCTGCACCTTGTTCAACTCGGAAACCACAGGGACAGATTCATACATCGTTGCACTTTGATTTGTATTCATACGGGAAATCTCCTTTCATAAATAAACACGAAGCACTCCTGCACTTTTCTGCAAGCCGCTTCGTATCAACTGACCTTTTTCAATTCATTTTGGCGGGTAAAGGCTTTCAGATATTTGCCGATACGCTCGCCAAGCTGCGTATTTCGTTTTCCGGTGGCCTTTTTGAGGATCGCCATGATCAGCGCTTTCTTCTGACCGACCGGGATGACCTGCTCCTTCGCACGGGTGATCGCCGTGTAGACGATGTTCCGATTCAGCATAATGTAATGGCTGCGAAGAATAGGCATGATCACAATATCAAATTCCGAGCCCATCGCCTTATGTACGGTAGTCGCATAAGCCAGTTCCATATGGCCCATTTCTTCCATACCGTATTCGGCAATGCGGTCGCCGGAAAATTCGATCGTCACGACCATTTCGTTCTTTGCATTGCGCCCCATTTTGCGAATGTAGCCGATGTCGCCGTTGGATGCCTTCGCATTGTTTTTTGTCTGCATCACCTTGTCGCCCACACGGAAGTAGTGGCTGCCGACCTTCAGATCGGCAAACTCGTCCCTCGCCGGATTGACAAGCTCTCGGATAGCGGCGTTAAGCTGCTCGACCGAGGCCGGCCCTTCCGAACGGAACGGAGAGAGTATCTGCACCTTTTCGATTCCGTGCAAAGCAACCTGTTCACAGAAGATCCTGCAAATCAGGTCAGCGGCATCTTCCTGTGTCTGGCACTTGACAAACTGAAAATCCTCGCCGTACTGAAGGTCGATGTTGGCCTCATTGATGCGCTTTGCATTGTAGGCAATGAGGCTGCCTTTTTTCTGACGGAAGATCTCATTGAGTACCGTAACGGGGATAAGTCCGCTGTCGATCAGCTCACGGAAGACATCGCCGGCGCCCACGCTTTGCAGCTGGTCCACATCACCGGTCAGGATAACTCTCGTACCCATACGGACACGGCTGAAGAATTGCCTTGCCAGCCACATATCGATCATGGAGCTTTCGTCCACGATGATGAGGTCGGCGTCAAGCGGTTCTTTTTGTTTATCCTTTTGGATCGGCTCACTGTCGCCCAGCAGCCCTAAAAGGCTATGCAGCGTTTTGGCGTCGTTTCTGCCCGTGCTTTCTGCCATTCTTCGGCTGGCCCGTCCGGTCGGAGCGGCAAGCAGGATCTTCCCCTTGGGGCAGAGCATCTGAAAGACCTCTATGATCGCACGCAAGACCGTGGTTTTACCGGTACCGGGAGAGCCCGTAATGATAGACAGATTACTGCGAAAAGCCATATACACCGCCTCGCTCTGCCTTTGTGAAAGGGCAAGACCGAGATTTTTGCGGACATATTCGAGTGATTCGGATATATCCAGCGTGACCGGCGGTAAAACCAGCATTTCCGCAATTTTCCGGGCGGTTTCATCCTCCTGCACGAAAACATTGCTCTGATAGATGTTGCCGTTGCTTGAAACGATCTCACCCTTGAGGATCATATCCTGAACAATGGCGTCCACTTCCTCGGGTGTGACCTTGACCTGTCCATCGGTAATATTCTCATTGAGCAGCTTCACACCCGTTTTCGCAAGCGCATCTTCTTCCAGAAAAAGATGGCCTTTTTCGCTGCGCCCCGTATCCAATGCCGCAAATACGGCGCCGTGGATCCGCATAGGAGAATTCAGCGGCAGATCGCCCTTGCGGACGATGGCATCGACTCTCTTAAATCCGAATCCGGATACCTGGCACAATTCATATGGGTTCTTTTGCAGAATGTCTACGCTGCGGGAGCCAAAATGCTCATAAATCTTCATGGCCGTTACCGGCGTGACATTAAATGGGGTCAGCAGGATCATCAGATCCCGCACGCACCGGCTTTCCGCATAGGAGGCTTTGATGTCCTCCAGCTTATCCGGGGTGATTCCTCGAATCTCCAGCAGTCGCTCCGGCTCGTTTTCCAGCACACGCAATGCGTCGGCACCGAAGCGGTTTACGATCAATGCGGCAGTCTTTTCACCGACGCCTTTGATCAGCCGGGAGGAAAGATAACCGTATACGCCCTCTTTGGTCTGCGGCACGATCTCCTCGCACTTATCGACCTGCAGCTGAACACCGTGTTTTCCGTTCTCCCATTCGCCGTCCAGGATCATGCTCACCTTATCGGTTTGAGGCAATTCATACCCGACGGCGATAAACCGGATCATATTGTCCCGGTGACGGTAAGCACTCCGTGCCTGCTGCGGTACGCTTTGGTCGGAGGTTTTCACGCTGATAATGCAATACTTATTGCTCGGATTATAGAAGATCGTCCGGTCATAAGTCCCGACATACCCCACGGTTCACCACTCCTTTCTCGTTTTCTTTCTGTGCATCGTTTTTCATCTGCACCATCCTTTCTTCCGTTTATGCCGCCTCGTCATATTTGCGCTTTACATAGAAGCGGCGGCTTTCCGATACCGTCACATAATCCTCGTAAATATCGGGATGTTGTGCTTTCAGCCGTATCAGCCCTTCCTTGCCGATGTCGGGCTTTCTCGTAGGCTTGTAGCTGATGGAATAGAAAACGCCGCCGCTGTTTGCCGTAGCCGTGCAGCTTCGTCCCATTTCCGCTACAATGCGCCCTTGCAGCCGTTTCATCTCGTTTTCGACCCGCTTGACCTCACGGTTCAATTCCGACTTTTCCGCCTGCAGCTCGGTATAGCGCACCAGACTGCTTGCCAGCGGCACGCTCAGCTCGATCTCAGGGGCGTTTTCGTCGGCAGGGCCGAAGTGACGCCGAACGCTTTCAAGCGTCAGCTCACCGTCCTCTGTGTACGGCGGCGGTGTCTGTGTCAGAACATGGTCGTTCCAGAAGTTGCCCTCCAGAGCGATCATTTCCGCCTCGTAATCCGGGTCACGATCAATGTGCCGGATGATGACTTCATTTTCGTTATTGCCGTAAAGGCAGCAGAAGTACACCTCATCCATATTCATCACGCACATATAATGGCGGCCCTGGATCTCGTAGTTGACGGGAACGATCTCCTGTCCGTCGCACCACCAATGATCCTTGGCGTTGTAGTTTGTGGTCTTGATCTCAAGGATCGCCGTTTTGCCGTTTGGCAATCGGATGAAGTAATCAATGTCTGCCAGCATATAGGTGTAGACCGGGTGATAAAACATCTTCTTCACCTGATAGATCTCAAAACCTGTTTTCACATGGAAAATCTCAGCGACCAGATCCTCAAGCAAATGCCCGACCTTCTTTTGCACCCAGTTGCTTTCGCCGTCCTCATACGATACGACTTTGAGTTTGTCGTAGTAGAGGTCGCGGGCGGTCGCAAATGGGGACACACCTAAAATGGCAGCGGCGTCACTTCCGCCGATTCCTCTGCGGCGATATTCCAGCCATTCCTCCTCCGGCAGATCTGCCGTGTCAACCAAAACCAGCGGTTCGTAGGTACTCGTTGTATTCGGCATATTATGCACCTCGATTCTGAGGCTGATAAAGCCTTGCGTGAGGGACATATACCGTTTTCAGCGGGTACTTTGCAAGCTTTCTTGCCTCCTTTCTTTTCACCTGCTGCTTGAACACAGCAGGTCTGGACACTCTTCTGTGCGAGTGCCGATGGGTTCGTCTTTTCATTCGGTTTCCGCCTTTCTAAAAATGTATTCCAAAAGCACGAAGGCTTTTTGGGCATAAAAAAAGCGAGAACAACAGCCGATGCCTTTTCAGGCATTCATGTCCGTAATGAATTACGAACAGGTGTCATTCTCGCAGAGGATATAAATATCCTGAAAAAATAAAAAATGCCAGTACATAACCGGCCTCACGGCACAGTTATACTACTGACATACTGCAAACTTAACGATATGTGCAATGCAGAAGCGTACTGCCGGTCCTTACGGACAACGCACAAAAATCAATTACAGAAGAAGTATAGCACAATATATCGTGTTTGTCAAGAATTTAGAAACTATATATAGTTATGCGGGTGGCAATACGGAAAAGGAAATTTTGTTTTTTTTGAATTTTGATTGCAGAAAAGGCGGGTATACCCCCGTGTTTATTAGTGAACGGATAGAGGAAGAAGCTCTATCCGCTTATGCACCTTGAAAACCGAATATCCTTCCGCCGGGAGTTATACAGGATCTGCGGACAGTATGCCACGATGATCGATTCGGAGCGTGCCCACAGAAGAATTGCCGCATAGCGGCAGCTTGCCAATACGCGGCTGAAATGGGCGCAGGAAATGGCCCGGTGGACAGGCGTTTTTAATTTGAACACAAACTAAATATGAATATATGCGGACAGCCCTCACACGGGATCTATTGCGAAAAGTAGTATAATGACAATATCGCAAGGATACTCCGCTGCTGCAGGCTGTCAGAAAGGAGGAAAACATGGCGGAATACAAACCGACAGCATTACAGACGAGCAAAAGATACTTGACAGCAACGGATGTTGCCGAATTACTCGGTGTTTCCCGCAGCACAGCATACCGCATTATCAAACGACTCAACAGTGAGTTGGAGAAAGCCGGAAAGCTGACTGTGGCAGGTAAGGTATCTGCCAAATATTTTTACGAGAACACCTACCTGTAAGTGACGAGGGAAACCGTATCCGGGCGATGAAACTTTTACGGATCGGAGGTGAAATCATTGCCGACCTACAAAGACGAAAAGACAGGGTTATGGTACTGTAAATTTGTTTACACAGATTGGACAGGCACCAAAAAGCAGAAAAAGAAGAAAGGTTTTCGACTGCAAAAAGAAGCCAAGCAGTATGAACTGGATTTTCTGAGCAAGACCTCAAATTCCTGCGATATGCTTTTCAGCGATATGGTAGAGATCTATATGGATGACTGCAAAGCCAGAATCAGACCGACTACCTACAAAGGGAAAGAGGACATCATTGCGGTACATATTATGCCGTATTTCAAGAATTTGAAAGTCAATGAGATCCAGCCGATGAATGTGCGTCGCTGGCAAACCGAGCTGATGAACAATCAGAGGAATTATAAGCCAACCTATCTGAGAACACTGAACAGCCAGTTGTCTGCAATTTTCAATTTTGCAGTCAAGTATTACGGCCTTAGCAGCAATCCGGTACAAAAAAGCGGAACTATCGGTAAAAAGAATTCCGGATTGGAACAGATCTGGACAGCGGACGAATTCAAGTTTTTTATTGATGCCGTCAGTGATAAGCTGCAGTCCAAGGTCATCTTTAATCTGCTTTACTGGACAGGAATGCGATCCGGAGAAATGCTGGCTTTGACCCTGAACGATTTCGACTTTGAGGAACGGACGGTTTCCATCACAAAAAACTATGCGCGTATAGACGGCGAGGACCTATTCCTTGACCCAAAGACGCCAAAAAGCAATCGCAAGATTACCTTGCCGCAATTCGTTTGCGATATGGTAAAGGATTATGCCGACAGATTGTACGGCTACGATCCGTCAGACAGACTGTTCGAAGTAACGAAGCATTATCTGAAACACGAAATGGAAAGAGGCTGCAAGAAGACCGGACTCCGGGAGATACGGGTGCACGATCTTCGTCACAGCCACGCCAGCTTGCTGATCGAGCTTGGGTTTGCACCACTGCTGATCAGCGAACGCCTCGGGCATGAGAGCGTGACGACAACTTTGGAGATCTATTCCCACCTGTACCCGACAAAACACGGGGAAGTTGCCGACCGTTTGGAGGCTTTCGCATAAGTTTTTCGTGTACCCGCCGTGTACCTTTCGTGTACCCGGGGCAAAAAAGAAACCCGAAAACCCTTGAAAATAAAGGGCTTTCGGGTAAGCGGCGACTACTCCCACTCCACCGTTGCCGGCGGCTTGGTGGTCCGAGCGGACGTAGATGACCTGCCCGATCATCTCGCCGTCCAGCACCATGACAAGGTCCAGCTCCGGCACGAAGGCCGGGTCGTTCCGGTAGCAGTGCAGCACATAGTGCTCCATGCAGCCGGGGCGATAGACGTTCCAAAAGGCCTCACGGGTCAGGGTTTCGGTGTTTCGATAGTCGTCCTCTGTTTCCGGACGAATGATGAGCTTTGACATGAGAATCACTCCTTGATCATATCATTCTGTTGTTCTTTTTCGGGCTTCGCAAAAAACAGGTGCAGCCCCAGCGCCGCGTTGAATCCCGTTGCGG
>ERZ780129.216-NODE-216-length-12452-cov-2.41469_pt1 | contig 12452 bp, 12 predicted proteins | sample MGYA00511368_ERZ780129 | MGnify/ENA primary metagenome ERZ780129 (study PRJEB29588, sample SAMEA2152467) | human gut metagenome | biome: human gut; feature: human-associated habitat; material: faeces | place: Denmark | collected 2008/2010 ...
ATATATTTTTAAATAAAACATCTTTTTTAAATGTTATAGGAAAAATTTCTTTTCCTATATTTGCTTTTCAAATTTCTGAAGGATATATTCATACTAAAAATCTAAAAAAGTATCTCTTGAGATTATTTTGCTTTGCAATAATTTCACAAGTTCCTTTTATGTTATTTGACTCTATGTTTACAAATAATTTTTCTTTTAATATTTTTGGCACTTTATTTGTAGGTTTGCTTGCTATATTGTTATATGATAAGATTTCAAACTGTACTTTCGAACTTACTAAAGATAAGAAATTTAACTTAACAATAAATAAAATATTTGGCTTTGTTCCTGCTATATTATTAGGTATAGTTTCTGAAGTATGCTGTTTTGATTATGGCTTTTGGGGTGTTGCAATAATATTTTTGTTTTACTTTTTTAAGAATGATAAACTTGGTATGGTAATATTTTATATCACTGCTTGTATTATTAAATATGGAATCAATGTTATTATTTATGGATACCATTATTTATATATACTTTTATGTATTGGCACAATTTTGCCTATAATATTTATTTGCTTATATAACGGAAAACAAGGCAAAAAGATAAAGTATTTGCTTTATGCTTTTTACCCTGTTCACCTGTTGATTTTGTATTTTGTTTTTAAATAAACAGACTTGCATCACAAGTCTGCTTTATTATTTTAATATTCAGATATGTCTTTTATTAAATTGCTCTTTTCTCCAAGAATTATTTTACCATCTTTTCCACTAAGAATTAAAGGTAAAACTATTTTTTGATTATTACCCTCATATTCTATGCCAACCTTTGGAACAACTTCCGCTGTTTCTGCTTTTATAAGTATAGGTTCACTTACATTTTCTGCAATAACCTTATCTATTACAATTTCTCCAGCTTCTGTAACTTTGTATGTCCAAACTTTAATTTTTGAATCTTTTCCTTTAGGAACTACTACAAATTGATCTTCATCTCCTGAAGTAATTGTAGTAAGTTTGCTAAAATCCTCACTACCATTCAAATACTTTTCACTAAAATCTTTTTCTTTTCCATTAGCTATAAATCCTATTGCTAAACATTGTTCTCCCTCAAATGTTACTTTAGTAGCATTTTTTGGAATCAATAAATAAACTCCCACTGCAAGTGCAACAACAACTATTACTGCTAATATAATTAATAATACTTTTTTCATAGATACTCCTCCTTTTGTTTTTATTATATTATAAGTTTTATTTTTTTTAAAGTACTTATGAAATAATTTTAAATTTTTGTCATAAGTTTTGGATTGGCTAAATATACATTAAATAAAGTTTAGTACAAACATTTCTTAGAGGGGGTTAAAATAATTCATGGATGAGAATTTAAAGTTATATCAAGATATAGCAGAACGTACTGATGGCGACATTTATGTTGGTGTTGTTGGCCCTGTACGTACTCGGAAAGTCAACTTTTATTAAAAATTTTATGGATTTACTTGTTATTCCAAATATTGATAACGAGTATAAAAAAGAAAGAGCTAGAGACGAACTTCCACAAAGTGCTGGTGGAAGAACTATTATGACTACTGAGCCTAAGTTTATTCCAAATGAGGCTGTTGAAATTACAATAGGAGATAATTTAAAGTTCAAGACAAGGCTTGTAGATTGTGTTGGTTATTTAGTTAATAATGCTATTGGCTATTTAGAAGACGATATGCCTCGTATGGTGAAAACGCCTTGGTATGAGGAAGAAATACCTTTTGAAGAAGCTGCTGAAATTGGCACTAGAAAAGTAATAGCTGAACACTCTACTATTGGTATTTTAGTAACTACTGATGGAAGTATTACAGATATTCCTAGAGAAGATTACATCAATGCTGAGGAACGCGTTGTAAAGGAATTAAAAGAGCTTAACAAACCTTTTGTTATTGTTTTAAATAGTGATGATCCATTTTCTGATTATACTAAAGCTTTAGCTAAAAAACTAGAAGAAAAATATGGTGTGTCTGTCTTACCTACAGACTGTGCTAGATTAGATATTGAAGATATTGATGACATCTTTAGTAAGATTTTATATGAGTTTCCTATTGAAACAATTAATATTGATTTTCCTCGTTGGGTTGATGGTTTACCTGATGACCACTGGTTAAAAGTTGAATTATATGACGAAATTGAAAAGGCTTTTGATAATATTCGTATACTAAAACAAGTAGATAGTAGTATTGGTCAACTTCAAAATACTAAGGTAATTACTAGAACTTCATTAACCGAAGTTAGACTTGGTGAAGGCAGTGTAAGAGTTTCTATCGAATTAGTTGACGAGTTATTCTATAAAGTTTTAACAGAAATTCCTGGTGTTGAGATTGATAATGAAGGTGCACTATTTAGTACTATGACAGAGTTTGCAAGAACTAAAAAACAATATGATAAAATTGCATATGCTTTAGAAGAAGTAAAAGCCACTGGTTATGGAATTGTAACTCCTTCAATTGATGAATTGATTTTGGAAGAACCTGAAATGGTAAAACAAGGTACTCGTTTTGGAGTAAAATTAAAAGCTAAAGCTCCAAGTATACATATGATAAGAGCAGATATTGAAACCGAAGTATCTCCTATTGTTGGTAGCGAAAAACAGTCTGAAGATTTGGTAAATTACCTACTTTCTGAATTTGAATCAGACCCTAAGAAAATTTGGGAGTCTAACATTTTTGGTAAAAACTTACATGAACTTGTTAATGAAGGATTGCAAAATAAACTGGCTAGAATGCCGGATGATGCTCAAGCTAAACTTCAAGAGACATTAGAGCGTATTGTTAATGAAGGCAGTGGTGGACTAATTTGTATAATTCTTTAAATTAAAAGGTCAGTTTGGGAATTACTCCCAAACTGACTATTTTTGTTCTTTTAATCTTAAATATCCAACTTCTACCCATCTGTTATATGCTAAATTCAAATTAAACAATACCTTAGGCTTAGAACCTGCTCTGTTTTTGTCTACAACACATGCATAATATCTTTCATCTGGATCTTTGTATTCTTTTAAAGGATAGTATGTATCACTAACTTCTTCTAAAGAATATTCATAATCTTTAAGTGTTCTATTATCTATTTGTTTTATTAAGCAAAGTGTATCTAAAACCTCTTTTACTGTTCTACTTTCTGATAAATCATTGATTGTTAAGTTTATTGGCAATGTAGGTGTTTCTGTAATCTGCATTGTATATCCTATAAATATATTTAAGTTTTGTGCTAAATTAGATATAATTGTAGCAGTCTTCTTGATTTCTTCGCTTTTTCCTATGTTTTGAGTATCTGTTTTCATTGTATCATAAAACATATACTCTATCTTTTCTTTATAATAGTAATTTGTAATTACTTTTTTTAACTCGTCATTTGTATGGTCTGTAATATTTATAAAATATATACAGTTGTTTAGTTGTTCATTTAACCAGTCTGTTGCTTTAACTGTTTTATTAAATTCAGTTGATATTTTTGAAAGTCTTTTTATAAATTGCTCTCTAGTTTCTTTTTCATTTTGTAAAACAAATCCATTTTCGTCAACATCAGCCTCTTTAGGATTATCTGGTCTAAATTTAAATTCAAGTAGTTCACCTTCTGATTTTACAATGTCTTGTCCATGTAGTTTCTGAATTTCTGGGTTATTTAAAATAGTAGTTATTAAACACAATTTCATCTTTTCTTCAGACATTTCATTTGAAATAATTAACACTTTCTTTTTATGTATAAACGCTATGTTAGCAACTAAATTTATTGTAAATCTACTTTTTCCAGAGTTTGATGGCATAGCAAATGCCATTGTTTCTCCTCTTCTTATTCCTTTAAATACACTACTTAATATAGGAAATGGAAAATCTAAGCCTGATGTCAATTCATTTTGTCCTTTTACTAAGAAATCTGTAACATTTGAATTTAATATTGCTTGTTTAAATTTACCTGTAACAGTAACTTGATTTATTGCTGCTTCAACTTCTTCTACTGACATACTATCATATAGACTATAGTGTCTTATTTCAGCAATTTTATCTTGTGTTTCCTTAATTGGCATACTTTTATATCTTTTCCTTAATATAAAAAGCTTTTTTAATTCTGTGTAAACTTTTTCAAAATCATAAGAGCCATGTTCATATGTATATTTTAGCTCTTCTTTTAAGTCCATTATTTCTTTAGTTACTTTTCCAAAGTTAAAATTGTTTTTGGCTTGTTCAGATGAATATTTGGCGCCTTCTGTAAATAGTACTCCTTTATATATATTTATTAAATCTTCACTATCAAATAAACAATCTTCATATACAAAATCGTACATACTTATTGATTTAGGATTGTTTAATAGCAAACCTAAATATGTTTTTTCTAGTTTCTCATCTTGTAATTCTATTGGATATGTACTCTCTTCCGAATTATTATTCACATTCTTTTTTGTTTTTACTGTCTTTTTAACTTTTTCTTTTTCCGGTGTTTCTTCTGTTTCCTCTATTTTTTCATTTTCTTCTTGTCTTTCGTTAAATATCTGTAACTTTTCCATTGCTTCTGCAATTTCGTTGTTTGCCAAGGCTTGTTTTATTTCTTCAAGTAATCTTCTATCTTCTTCTTTTTTTACATGTATTTGTTCTAGAGATGCTAATAATTGATTTATTCTTTCATTTCCTTCCATGTTTTCTCCACCTTTTAAAAAATATTTACTATTTTTTTATATCACATATTATTGAAAAAAACAAGTATTTAGCAAATTAAAGCCCCCATAGATTGACATTTTCTTGAATATTTTTTCATGTTATGGAAAATAATAAATGTAGAATTTTTATGTTTTGGAGTTATTATGAATTTTAAAGATAAGCTTACAAATATAGTTAAAAGTGTGTTTGATTCACCTGACCAAAATGAATATAATTTTACCTTATCTAGCCCTTATGAAAATGATGGCAATAATGTTAGTATGACTCCTGAGGAGCTTGATAAAAATGAAGAAATTTTTGAGGTAGAGAACATTTTTCCTAGCCTTTCTGTTAATCTTGAGTATGTTAAGGTTAAGTATAATCTTTTAATAAATAGTGATATTATTGTTAGAGAATTTACTTTGACAGCTAGAAATAGACAATACCAAGCTTTTCTTCTTTTAATTGATGGTATGGTAAATTCGGAGCTTGTAAATGATAATGTACTAGAAGCTCTTATGATGCGTAATAGAGCTAATATTTTTGATGGTGAACAAAATCAGATTATAAATGAGGCTAAAACAAATAATATTACTGTTAGAAAAGTTAAAAAATTTGATTTAGAAACATATATCTCTGACTGTTTGCTTCCTCAAAATAGTGTCAAAAAAGTTAGCTCTTTTAAAGATGCTTTTAATGGTGTTAATATGGGTAATTGTTTGCTTTTTGTTGATACTCTAGGAATTGCTTATGATATTGATGTAAAAGGATTTAAACAAAGAGGTGTTGAGCCTCCTAATAATGAGGTTATTATTAAAGGACCTCAAGAAGGATTTGTTGAAAATATTCGTACTAACACTTCTCTACTTCGCCGAATTATCAATAATGAAAATCTAATAATAGAAAGTATTGAGGTTGGTAATTTAAGTAAAACAAAATGTTGTATTTGTTATATGCAAGATATTGCAAATGCTGATTTAGTTGCAGAGGTAAAATACAGAGTTAGCAATTTAAAAATTGATACTTTGCTTTCTAGTGGTGAACTTCAGCAATTGATCGAAGATAAAAACAATTACACAATTCCACAAATAATATCCACAGAAAGACCTGATAAGGCTTCTAAGCATTTATATAGTGGCAAAGTAGTAGTTATAGTTAATGGAAATCCTTATGTTCTTATTATGCCAGCTACTTTTACCGATTTTATTGCATCACCTGAAGATAGCAATTTAAAATTTCAGTTTGCAAATTTTTCAAAAATTTTGCGCTTAATCTCGATTTTTATAACACTACTTCTTCCTGGATTATATGTTGCAATTTCAGATTTTCACCAAGAGCTACTACCAACTGAATTGCTGTTTTCTGTAATTGCCTCAAGAGAAAATGTTCCATTTCCTATTATTTTTGAAATTTTACTTATGGAAATTTCTTTTGAACTTATTCGTGAAGCTGGGTTAAGGGTTCCCTCTCCTATTGGTCCAACTATTGGTATTGTTGGTGCTTTGGTTTTAGGACAAGCTGCTGTTAGTGCTAATATTGTAAGCCCTATTTTAATCATTGTTGTTGCAATTACTGGTATAGCATCTTTTGCCATTCCTGATTTTTACTTTGGTTATCATTTGAGAATACTAAGGTTTGGCTTTACTCTTTTAGGGTATATTGCAGGATTTTTCGGAATTGCTGTTGGGCTTTGTGTATATGCTACCATTTTGTGCAGTATCAAATCTTTTGGAGTTCCATTTATGGCACCATATAGCCCTATTACAAATATAAATGAAAGTGGATTTTTCTTAGGCCCAATGTGGAAACGTGAAAAAAGACCTGATTATTTAAATACCAAAAAGCAAAGCTCACAGTCTCACATAAGCAGAACTTGGAAATATAAATAGAAAGGAGCAGTTTTATGACAGAACAAAAATTAGGAAAATGGGAAGCAATTATTTTAATTGTTGCTATTGTTATAAATCACATAATTTTAGGCTTACCCAGAAGTATCGTAGCTGAACACGCTTCTGCTTCTATTCTTAATGTTATATATATTAGTGCTATTGTAATAATCCTAATCTTCTTGATTTGTAAGTTATTAGAGAGTTTTCCTGGTTTAAATATTATAGATATTGCCGAATTTTTAGGTGGCAAGGTTTTAAAAATAGGTATTTCAATTTTATTTTTACTTTATATTATTTTTATCACTGGAATACTGCTTAGAAGTTTTTCAGAGGGACTAAAGCTTATATTTTTTCCTAGAACTTCTTTGCCTATAATTATGATTTTGTTTTTAATTGCTATTGTAATTATGAATAAGCTTAATATTGTTTCTATTGCACGCGCTAATTTATTTTTTACCATATTAGTTTCTGTTAGTATAATTTTTATATTTATAGGAAATTGGAAGGACCTTACCTTTCAAAAGATTTTCCCTATTTTAGGGAATGGTGCTTATACAACATTTTTTAGTGGGTTAAGCGATTTATTTGCCTTTGGTGGAATTGCTTGTATATACCTTCTTCCACCTTATTTGAAGAATCAAAGAGATTTTAAAAAGGTAGCTTATACATCTGTTGGACTTTCTGCATTTTTCTTACTAATTAGTGTGGCAACCTTACTTTTTATTTTTCCACCTACCATTATAGAGCAACAAATATTTCCTATTTATTTAGCATCTCGTTTTATAGATTTTAGTAGATTTTTCCAAAGGTTAGATGCATTATTTTTACTTATTTGGCTACTCTCTATCATATGTTATTTGGCAATTGTACTATACTTTTCTACTAGCATATTTAAAAGAGTTACAAATTTGAAATATTCAAAATGGATTTCTACTTTGTTTGCTTTATTTATATTTGGAACTGCTCTAATTCCTAAAAATATGCAAGAAATAAGCTTTCTAGAAAATACTGTATATAGATATATTATTTTAATTTTAGTATTTGCCTTGAGTTTTATTATTTTAATTTTGGCTAATATTAAATATTTACGAAGTCAAAAAATGAAAGGAATTGTTAATGAAAAACGCATATAAGTATATTTTGATTATATTAGTTGCAATATTATTTTCTTTTGCATTTACAAGTAGTCACCGTATTCAAAGTATAGATGATTTAACTTATATTGTTGCACTAGGCATAGATGTTGGAGATACAGAAAGATTAAAAGTTACATTCCAATTTACTAAACCAAGTGCCGCTTCTGGTGAAGGCTCTTCAAATGAAAGCTCTTCTATAATTATGGATACAATAGAGGCTCCTTCTATTGACGCTGCACTTAATTTAATAAATACTTATTCTAGTAAAGAAATAAACTTGTCTCATTGTAAGCTTATAATATTTTCTGAAAAAATTGCAATGTCTGGAATTAAAGAAGAAATATTTTCTTTAGCTAACAAAGTACAAATTAGACCTGATACCAATATTCTTATAACCACTTCCTCTGCTAGGGATTATATTGCAAGTGTAAAACCAACTTTGGAAAATTTAATAACGAAGTTTTATGCTACATTTCCCAATTCTAGTGAATATACTGGATATATTGTAGATGCTAATCTTGGACAATTTATGAATAAAATAACATCTCTTGCTTCTCAACCTGTTGCACTTCTACGGCAATGTAATTTCTAAAGCTGATTCTAATCAGTCTTCTAACAATAAAAGTTCTGATGATTCTGGTAGTAAGATTTTAGAGGCAAAAAATGGTGTTGAAAATGTTGGTACTGCAGTGTTTAGACAAGATAAACTTGTTGGTACTTTAACTCCTTTAGAAACTGTTGCTCACTTGATTGTCACTGGTAAGGTTAAGAGCTGTAATATTTCAATGCCAGACCCTGAAAACAAGGAAAATTTAATTGATTTATATTTTGATTTTACTACAAGCCCTAAAATCAATGTTTCACTTTTAAATGGAACACCTTATATAAAAATAAAGGTTAAGGCAAATGCAACTATTTCTTCTATTAAGCAATTATCTAATACTAATACTGAACAGCAAATAAAACTAACTCAGGAATATGCTAATAATTATTTAGAGAAATTACTTTTACATTATTTATATAAAACTTCAAAAGAATTGAAGTCTGATTGTAGTGGTTTTGGTAATTATGCTTTAAAAAATTTTAAAACTATGCAAGAATTAGAGAATTATAACTGGTTACAACATTATCAAGATTCATTTTTTAAAGTTGAGCCTGAAGTTGTAGTTGATTCAGGATTTTTGCTAACAGGAATTTAAAAGGAGATTTTTATGGTTGTAAGTTTTTTAGTGGTTTTGTTTGCATTACTCGCTTTGGTTGAAAGTATTAGTTATGGTTTTTATGAAATTGTAGTAAACAAAAATAAGCCCGGAGGCTTAATTTTGATCTTTCTTACTATTATAGGCTTTGCATTTGCTGTTACAATGTATTTTATATACTAATAGTGTGTCATTGGCACACTATTTTTTAAAGCTATAAATGAGCCATTCTTTATTAGATGTTGCATCTTTGTAAATGGTGCTGTCATGTATAATAAAACCTTGTTGTTGCATAAACATTTCTAAATCTTCTTTTTTCCATTTTCTTCTATATCTAATTACATTATTATTGTAATCCTCTTTTTCAAAAAATCCTGTTTCAGTAATTGGATTATTAGTAGTGTCTAGAATAAAACAGCCATCATCTTTTAACCATAATTTAATTTTATCTAATAATTTAATCAAATCATTTTCTGGAAAGTTATGAATAACTGCCATTGCTAAAATAAAATCAAATTGCTTCGGCATGAAATTTATATCAAGAATATTTCCATTTATAATAACAGAATTATTAGATGCTTCACAAGCCAAAGATGCCATATTTTTAGATAGTTCAACAGCAGTTGTTCTAAAATTTTTTTCTTCAAACAACTTTAGTAAAGTTCCTGTTCCTGGACCAATTTCTAACATTTTTGGGTTGTCTTTATTTTTTTTACTTAAAACAAATTCTTGTAATATTTCATAAAATTTATTAGCTCCACTATTGTTCTTATATTTTTCCTTATATTCTTCTGCAACAATGTCATAAGATGTTCTATTTATTTCAATATAATTTTTCTCGTCCATTCTTATTCCTCCATTTTATTAAATATATCATCACTTATTATTTTTCCGGATACCATTGCTTGCATTATTCCCTTGAAATATCCACAAGCATCACCACCAATATATAATCCTTCAACACTAGTTTCAAATGAGTTTGATAGTTTGTATTTATCTTCTCCGAACTCAAATGATGGTGCATATACAATGTTATTTTTATCTGCAAATCCATGTAAGACCTTATCTATATCAATAATAAATTCTTTTATGTAATTTAGTGTTTGCTCTGGCAAATATTTATTTATATTATCAACAACATAATCATTCATTGTGCAATATTGGTTATCAAAGTTACACTCATCATTATTATTAAGAAACGAATTCATATTTTGCGCTATTACTTTCCCTCTTTTATTAGCTTTTAAAATCATTTCTTTAAATTTTTCTATTTCTAAAATATCCTTTTTCCTATGATGAATAGCAATATTTACACTTTTGGTATTATTTTTTTCAGGACCTAAAATGCACCCGTCTAGTGATGACATTTTGCCTTTTTCTGTATCAAATACACATTTTCTAACAATTCCTTTATAGTTTTGGCAAAATGACCTTATTTCGTTTAATTTATCTATTTTTCTTTTTAACTTTATATCATTAAAAATATTATCAATTGGTTCAAATACTTCATATGGCATCTCAATTCTTATTCCTATTTCTCCAATAAATTTATCTTTCTCATAATCGATTCCCAATTCCGATGATAATTTACTTAAAAATAGTCTGCCATATCTACCTGTAGCTAAAATAATTTTTTTAGCTTGAATTATTTTGCTTCTTGAATAAATAGTAAAATATTTATCTTTTATAATATTGTTTACTCTTTCATTATAATATAAGTCAACGCCATTGTTCTCTAAATCTTTTTTTATATTAGAGCCTATTTTCTGCATAATGTCCTTATCTACTTTTTGTGCATTATAATATTTTACATCAATATTATTATCTTTAAATTGTTTTATTATTTTATTTTTATCTTCTTCGTCCACTTCTTTTCTTACAGGTTTTCCATACTTATTAAGCAATTCTTCTACATTGTTATAGTTTGAAATTATATCTTCTTTTTCTTTAAATTCAAGTAGTCCTGATGCTGCTGGATAAAAACAAGCTTTGGTTCCATCAAAAAATTGGCAACCTCCAAATCCTGTAATGATATTACACGGATTACAGTTTTCATTACATTTTTTGTTCAAATCTAGTTTACATACTCTATCCTCAAATTTTCTTCCAGCATCTATGATGCACACTTTGTATTTTTTACTTAATTGCAATGCTGAAGTTAGTCCACATGGACCTGCTCCAACAATACATACATCATATTTATACATAAAATTTTCCTTCCTATTTACACTAAAATTATTCAATACATTTTTCTCTTTGTTGTTACATATGTTATACTAAAAAATATACTTCCCTTAATATTAAGGAAGTATTTTATATTTCGTCAACTTCTTTAAACACTTCATCAACAGAAAATACATTTCCATTATCTGAGTCTTTAATTCCTTCCTCTAGTTTTTTTCTTAGGTCTTTTTTGTTTTTTATAACTACTCTTTCTGGTGCATTATCTATAACAGTTGTAAATTTAAGATATTCTATATAATCAATAACTTTGTTTGAAAGTTCATCTGGCAAAGTTTCTATAATATTAAATAATTCTTGTTGTTGTACTGTCATCTTTCCAACTCTTTTCAATTTACATTCATATAATATATTATAGCATACAAAACATAATTTTTATACATTTATTTACTTTTTTTGAATTAACTTGAAATTTTTTCAAAGTCTACTTTTCTTGTTAGTTTGTCTGCGAAGATTACACGCACTTTTATGCTGTCTCCTATTTTATATATCTTCTTGCTTTTTTCTCCTTGAAGTGTTTTCTTTTCTTCGTCATATATAAAGTATTCGTTTCCTAAATCATCAAAACGTATTAGTCCTTCTACTGTGTTTGGAAGTTCTACAAACATTCCAAATGATGTTATACTCGAAATAATTCCTTCATATTCTTCGCCTATTTTGCTTTGCATATATTCAGCTTTTTTAATTGCGTCTGCATCTCGCTCTACTTTTTGTGCAATTTTTTCTCTTTCAGATGAACGTTCTGCATATTTTACTGCTTGACTACTATACTTTTCTATTTCATTTTCTTTTAGTTGATAGTTTTCTTCTAAATATTTTGATATTATTCTGTGTATGAATAAGTCTGGGTATCTTCTTATTGGTGATGTGAAATGGCAATAGTATTTACTTGCAATTCCAAAGTGCCCTTTGTTTTCTGCTTCATATCTTGCTACTTTTAAAGTTCTTAGTATAAGGTTTGATACTACTCTTTCTTCTGGTTTTCCTTTTACTTTTTCTAAAACTTCTGCAAATGCTTTTGGATGTATATTGTCTTTGTTTCCTTTTATTTTATATCCTAAATTCCATAAGAATTTATTTAGTTCTGCTATTTTTTCTTCGTCTGGTACCTCATGCACACGATATATAAATGGAGCCTCTAACCAATAAAATTTTTCTGCTACTGTTTCATTTGCAGTTAGCATAAATTGCTCTATAATTTCATTTGCAAAATACATTTCATATTTGTCTACATTTATTGCTACTCCTTGTTCGTCTAATGTTATTTTGCTTTCTGGAATATCTAAATTTAAGCTTCCTGCTTTTGTTCTTCTTTGTTTTAATATATTGGCAAGTTCTG
>ERZ780129.217-NODE-217-length-12447-cov-4.03987_pt1 | contig 12447 bp, 10 predicted proteins | sample MGYA00511368_ERZ780129 | MGnify/ENA primary metagenome ERZ780129 (study PRJEB29588, sample SAMEA2152467) | human gut metagenome | biome: human gut; feature: human-associated habitat; material: faeces | place: Denmark | collected 2008/2010 ...
GATTCAAATCCATTTTACACTTCAAAACTTGATTCAACAAATGGATAGCATTATATTTAGGAATTTTAAAGCGGTTAGGATAATGATAATTAGTTATTTTCATATCAGAAATCGCCTCGGTTGTATATAAAAAAGTTTCTTTAGTTGCTCCAGGAATTAAATCAATGAGTGTCCCAGTATCTGAAAACACACATGTCAAAGGTAGTGATAGAGGACAAAGCCATTTCATATACCAAGCATTTGAAGAAATGTTAACATCTGCAATATTATAAATAGCTTTGCTTGTATCTACAAAACCTTTATTCTTCAAGTTTAGACAATACCTTCGAGACAACTCTTGAGTAAAATCTACTAAGACTATACAAAATGCCTTTTCATTTTTATATGCAATAGAGCAAATGTCTTCAAACGACTGATTACTATATATCTTGTATATATGCTCATTGCAATTAAATAAAAGCAAGCAAATAATTATAGTAAATAAAAAAAATAGAAACGATTCTTCAAGTCTTTTTCTCATATTCAGAGGTGTATCAAAGTTTTCCCAAAGATAAACTGAAAATAAATCTTATACAAGTAATTGTTACATCCCTCTCAATAATATACCATTAATTTTCAGGCACTTATAATCACAGAAAAGATTAGATAACCCTATATTGTAACATTACAAATATGCATTAAATCAAGACCTAACTAGATAAACTATTTTTTATGCAAATATTATCTTTAAAACAAAACTATTTTTCGTTACTTTGTACCCACAACAAACTAAATCGAACGGATATGATTAACCCAAAGAAAAAAATTAGCCTCCATGTAACAGCCATTGTCTGTGTTGTACTTGCAACAACTTTTTTCAATAGTTGTAATTCGAATGATTATAATGATGAGCAAATGTATGATACAAAACTCCTTATTGATACCATAGCAACTTCTGATGAATTTTGGGAATTTGAAAGGAACAGTGAACTTCTATCAGATAAGTTTCAAGCTTACACTTCAACCTTGAGCGCAGAAGAGTATAACAAACTCATGGAAAATTTAAACGATGATGATTATATGGAAGAGTTTATCGGAAAAGCAAATTTAGAAAAAGAACTCCAACAGATGAATGAAGCCAAGGAAAACTTACTTTTGCACACTGGGTTCTCCAAACTAAGCGAGGATGAACGTATGTTACTATTCATGCAGTATGCTGAAAGTCGTGAATTTACAGGAAAAACACTTATAAAGACACGAACAGAAGATAATGTTAATAGTTGCGAAACAAATAAACAGATAGCGTATGCACAAGCAAAAGCAGATTATGATAATGCTATCATAAAATGTAGACAAGAGTCTTCTACAAATTATTGTTATACACAAGCATTAGCTAAGTATGAAAGGAGTAAAAGAACATCTGACAGAGTATACGAAGAATGTATAAAAAAATAATTATATATAGTCTTGAATAATGTAATGTGGCTTACCAGCATTGCAATGTGTTATTTAGATTGCTTTATTGACAACTTAAACTACACATTTCAAGATTTCCTAATTATCTTCTTTGAACTTCTCGCACGTATAACACTTGTAATAGGAGCAATCAGTATATTCCCACAAGAACCATACTCTAATAAAAGAGTGTGGTTCTATTACATCATCATGGGTGGGAGTTTGACTATTATTGACACATTTATACGATTGGCAGGTACTTTACAAAAGTTATTATTTTAATTCCTTTTGAAGAAAAATGTCCAAATCCTTGTCGTCAAGCCCTAAACGCTTTCGAGCACGAGACCTCATCGTACGATAAGTCCCATCAGTAATACAAAATATGGATAATATTTCCTCTTTCTTCTTATACATCCGAATCAACACACATAATACAATATCTCGCGGTGGAAGTTGGAAATCCTGCTTCTTAAGCCAATTAAAAAACTCAGGATCAACAATTTGGCATCCTTCCACCAGCAAAAGATAGTCTTTGGCCGAGAATTGAGCAATAGATTGATTCTCTACGAGCTTACGCAAGAAAGAAATTCCTTTCTGTTCTGGTGGAGGAGAATCTAGCAATTGCTGTATTTTTTGAGCTTGAAGAATAGCCTGCCGACGTTCGTCCGCCAATTTATGATACAGTGTAATAGAGACTTTTATTGTAGCGGCTACCATTATACCAATAACGGCTAACACAGGAATAGTATACTCAGATAATACCGGTGCTATTTCCATATGGATTTCTCTCGGCATAATCATATAAATTTCATCTGCTGTAATCAAAATAAAAGCTGCAATGAACTGCCAATCTATCACCTCAGAAATGCCAAAGGTTTCTCCCTTCTCATGAAATGTCCACAGTAATGCCCCCACAAAGAGAGTCAACCACATCAATAGATGCATAGAAGATGAGAATGCATCAACATACATTCCAGGAAAAAATGCCTGAAATATATAAGCTGCCAACAGAATCAAACAACAAAGCAAACCTCCTGACAGTAACTGTTTAAAAGAATAAGTCGAAAATTTCATTACTTACTTTATCTTGTGCTCTTGAATTACAAATATAGCGAAAAGAATATTCACATAGTCAATCATCATCAATATTCTTTTTCACAAGATAAAAAAGATGTATTATCAAACGAGATAATTGCACCTTCATCGCTTTTAAAGCATGTTACACATTAGGTTATCCCCTCGCTTTTTTTATCGAACAGCTTTACAGAAACAATCTTCCAAATGATCATTCACAAAACCGGCAGCCTGCAAAAAAGCATAACAAATAGTTGATCCAAAAAACTTGAAGCCTCGCTTTCTCATGTCTTTGCTCATAGCGTCCGATTCGGGAGATGTAGCCGGAACCTGACTTAAAGTTTTAAAATTATTGACGATAGCCCGTTGTTTGGGGAAGAATGATAAGGTGTATTTGTAGAAACTACCGTACTCTTTCTGAATAGCTATAAATAGTTTTGCATTATTGATTGTACTATTGATCTTCAACCGATTTTTGACGATTCCATCATATTGCATTAACCGTTCGATATCTTCCTGTGTCATTTGTGCTACTTTCTCCACATCAAAATGATGAAAGGCTTCCCGGTATCCTTCACGCTTTCGAAGGATAGTAATCCAGGATAGTCCTGCCTGAGCACTTTCGAGTACCAAGAACTCAAATAGAGTTCTGTCATCAGTAACGGGTTGGCCCCATTCTTCGTCATGGTATTTTAGGTATAATTCATCTGTTCCGGCCCAGCCGCAACGTGCATTTATCAGATCTTCCATACTCTTTTATATTATTATTAAGCAGTCAATATCTAAAACATCAGATATTGACTGCTCACATTTAACGGGATTATTTCTGTTATTACAAATACCCCTATAACGAAACGCTCGGAACTAATCTGTATTACTTGTCCACCGAGAATTTAAAAATGCACTGGCTCATGTATTTCTCGCCCGGACGCAGAACAGCCGAAGGCCATTCAGGCTTGTTCGGAGTATCCGGATATTTCTGTGTTTCAAGACATACGGAAGCACGTTGATTATAGGTAATACCTTTCTTTCCGGTCAGCGAACCATCAAGGAAGTTTCCGGCATATACCTGAACTCCCGGTTCATTGGTATATACATCCAATACAATACCTGTTTTCTGAGATTTCAATGAAGCAGCCCTACGGTTAATATCGCCTTTGGCATTCAATACCCAGTTGTGATCATAACCATTACCGTTCTTCAGTTGCACAAAGTCGAAATCGTTGATACGTTCTCCCACCGGCATTGGTGTACGGAAATCCATTGGAGTATCTTCTACCGGAACTATTTCACCGGTAGTCATAAAGGTGCTGTCCACCGGAGTATAATAATCTGCATCAATAGTCAGCAGATGCTCTGCGTTGCTGCCCGCATCGCCATCCAGATTAAAATAAGAGTGGTTGGTCATATTGACAATAGTCGGTTTATCCGTCTCCGCTTCATACTGAATATCGATTGCATTGTCGTCAGTCAGTTTCATCAGCACTTTACAAGTAATGTTTCCCGGAAAACCTTCTTCACCATCTTTTGCCACATAAGTCAGTTGCAATTCCTGCGGATTCAATTGTACGGCGTCATACACCCGATACTGGAACCCTTGCGGACCTCCGTGCAGGCAATGGCCGTAGTTATTACGGGGAAGCTGATATTCTACACCGTCCAACGTAAACTTACCCTGATTGATACGGTTAGCATAACGTCCGATGCTTGCACCGAAGTCGGAAGGTTTGCTGATATAATCCTGAATGGAATCGAAACCAAGAACTACATCACGCATCTGTCCGTCCTTATCGGGAACCATGACAGAAACAATGCGTCCGCCAAAGTTCGTGATGCAAACTTCCATATTGTTCTTGTTGCGCAGAATGTAGAGATCGGTTTTCTTTCCGTCCACTTCCGTACGGAAATTACTCTGTAATAGACCGGAATCCGTAGCTTTCTCGGCTTTCGGTGTACAAGCTGCCATTAAAAGGGCGGCAACTGCCCATACACATAACTTTTTCATGGTGTTTTATTAATTAATTACTATTAAACAGACTTACCAAAAGAAATCTAAAATTCATTCTACAAAGATGAGAAAAAACTAATTGTTTTTTTAAAACAAATTGTTCAATAAAGGATAAAAATTAATCATTAATTCAACTTTTAGGATAATACATTAGAAAAAAGATGCCAAATACGCCCTTCATTTGCAATAACTTACCTAGAAAAGATTTAGTTTTGACATATTTCTTGTATACGTATGCCTTACATTGTTTGACTATCGGTTCAGCCAAGGTTCCGGATTCAGTTTCTCTTTCTCCCGGCGTAACTGGAAGTGCAATACCGTTCTTCCATTATCAGTGCCGTCAGAGAAAACTTGTCCGATAGATTGCTTGGTCTTCACCATGTCGCCGGACTTTACAGAAGCCGATGATAAGTTACAGTAAACGGAAATATAGTTGCCATGGCGGATTAGTACATTAAATAATCCATTCAACTGGAATACTGCTGCGACTTTTCCGTCAAAGATAGCACGTGCCTGTGCTCCCGGCTTTCCTTGGATATCAATACCTTTATTATCCAGTTTCACATTACGAAGACCTTCCACAGCATATTGTCCATAATGGCTGGTGATAATATAAGCACCGGATATAGGCATAGGAAGTTTTCCCCGATTGGCTGCAAAATTGCCGGACAATTCCCGGTCGGCTTTACTCATTGTATAAGTTTCCAGAGGCTTCGAGTTCGTTTTAACGGTTGTTCCGGTTCCGGCAGTTTGACTTTCTTTACCCTCCGCTTTCTTACGGGCGGCAGCCTCGCGTCGGGCTTCTTCCTCGGCACGCTTGCGGGCACGTTCTATTTCTTCTGCAATCAACTTGTCAATGCGGGCATTCAATTGGTTAGCTTCTCTCCGTTTCTTATTGATCTCACCTTGCAACCCTCTCTGTTTCTTTTGCAGATTGGCCACAAGCGTACGTTTTTCCTTCTCCTGCGCTTCCAGTTTGGTCTTCTCGCCTTCACGCTCTTTCAACAGACTCTCTTTAGCGGCTTTCACCTGTTCCCGTTCCACCTTTTTCTTCCGTATCTGTTCCTGTTTCTTCAGGATTTCCTCACCTTGCAACCGTTGATAAGTAGCATATTCACGAACATAGCGCATACGGCGGGAAGTCTGCCCGAGATTCTTGGCAGAGAAAATAAACATCAATTTTTCTTCAATCGACTTGTTCTTATACAAGTATTGGACAGAAGCCTCATACTTTTTCTTCTTATCCTTCAAATCCTTTTGCAAACCGTTCAACTGACGTTGCAAGGAAGTCAGTTCACGTTCTATCGCTTCCACGTCATTATTGATAGCAATGATATAACGTTTCCGCTCCTCGATCTGGCCGGTCAATACCGCCAGACTATTCAACTGACTACCCACATCTTTCTTTGTATCCTTCAAGATTGATTCCGTCTCGGAGATCTGCTTTTGCAGCGCACCACGTTTGCTTTCCAACTCACGAATCAGCTTGTTCGACTGAGCGAAAAGAGGAATTGCCAACCATAGACAACCAATCAGAATTACAAAGAAATGTTTCATCATAAGAAAGCTACCAGCATTTTTACTAATTCTTCCAAGGGAACTTGCCGATATTTAGAAGTAAGTTCCGTAGGAGTCATTGAAAATTCTTTTGTCGAGAACTCATAAAGTTGGACTTTAGCCTTTTCCAACGAGGGAATGCCTATATCTTTTCCTGACAATTCCGTCTTCCCACCGGGCAAAGAGGCATCCAACAATATCTTCTCCAGACGGGAAAATTCTGCATTCTTCGGCAGCATGCCCTTCAATTCATCTTTGGTGGCACGGACAAAACGTTTGTTCATCCGGTCTACCAATAGCACACCGTCAGGAGTAACTTCCACACGCGCTACTTCCGTACGCAAGATAGGCATTAATAAGGATATTTGTACCCGCTCATGGGTTTTCATCTTCATAGTTCCCCCAACAGACATACTTCCCCCCTTTTTACCGGGAATAGTCAATTGAAGTTTGGAAGTCAGATAGCTGGACACCTGAACATTCTTCTCCGAAGTCGCCAAATGCTTCGAGCTCTTACACCCGGCCAGCACAACTACAACCAACAATAGAAAAACTATTCTTTTCATTCTGCAATATATTTCTTCTTTTCTATTTTCTCTTTCAGTGTTTTCGATTCACTACCCATTTCCAATGCTTTCTTCCAGTATTTCAGTGCACCTTCCACATCACCGGTCATAAAATAGATATCACCGCAGTGTTCCACAACCACATCACTCTTTTCTTCGTCACTCTTCATTGCATTATCAATGTAGATACGAGCTTCTGCATAGTTGCCCTTCTCAAAAAGAATCCAAGCGTATGTGTCGAGATAAGTGGCATTGTTAGGTTCGGCCTTCACCGTCTTGTAACTCATTTCTTCCGCCTTATCCAGATCGCGGCGTTCCACGGACAAATAATAAGCATAATTATTCAATGTACCAATATTGGACGGATTATACACTAAAGCCGAATCATAGGCTGCGTATGCTTCCTTCATTTGTTTCTTGGTATGATAGATATCCCCCATAATTGAGTAGAAATTCGAGACTATTTCTTTCCGCGTGTCAGTCGTCACACGTTCCAGCGCCTTGGTACAAACGCTCAACACACTGTCCGGCTGTTCTGCCTGATGATAGGCAATGGCTAGATAATAATAGAAATCCAATGCATCCGGAGTAGCCTCAATACCCGGTTCGCAGACTTTTATAATCTGTTTATAGTCTTCGTTCTTTATCGCCGCACTTATCAGCATAAGACGGGCAGCTTTATTAGTCGGATCCAAATCAACAACCTGTTCCAGTACCGGTACCGCCTCCGCTTCCATACTTTTCGACAACAGATATTGTGCATAAAGCATCGGAATCTGCGGATCATCCAAATCTTGTTCCATCATCCGGTCAAACAAGGCGATCACTTCCGTACTATCTTTTACCGATGATTGTTCATTCTCCACAATCACCTGACGCATGACACTGATTTTTGTATCCGGAGTAACTTTCTTATTCAGCAATAACGTATCGAGTTGTTGCTGGTATAGTTCCTTCTGACCCGTCTGTTCATAATAAGATGCCATTGAAAAGAGAGCCATTGGATTATCCGGTTCTACTGACAATACCTTCTGATAAGCCTCATATGCTTCCTCTTTTTTTCCGTTCTGAAGATATACATCCCCCAGTATCACTTGATAACGCATATCTGCCGGATATTCATTGACAAGACTCTCTATTTCCTGAAAAGCCTTCTTGTCATCCTTCATCTGAAGATAAATACGGAATTTCTCCATCGACAACTGTTCATTCTTACCTAAGCGTTTTTCCAGCCGGTTCAGTGTAGAAATTACATCACTGTACTTCTCCTGTCGTCCATAGATGTCGAGAAGATTGAACAGAGGATCTTGCTTGGTCGGGAAACGGGTTACCATTTCTTCAAGCAACGTAACAGCTTTATCCAACTCATTCTGTTGTTGATACAGACTCACCAGCCCTTGACTATACCAGTAATTATCAGGTGCATAAGTCACAGCCTTTTCCAAGGCTGCCTGCCCTTGCGGCACTTGACGGAGAAACATATAATACTGGGATATTTCGTAAAGCGCAGAAGAAGCATTCGGGTGAATGTCCAGACAATGTTCCAACAACCCGAAAGCCGCGTCATACTCTTTCTTTTCTTTCATCCGCATGGCTTCCAGAAAAAAATAGTCATACTTACGCTGTTGCTCCTCTGTTAATTGAGAAGCCAAAACTTCTTCCTTCTGAACTTTTTTCTTTTTATCCTTCTTTTTCTTAACCTTCTTTGTAACTGCATTCGCGCCAAGAGCATACCCCGACACCATAACCGCACCTCCTGCTACACTCCCCACCACTTGCACAGCCATGCAGGAAGTAAGCAGCAAAGTACTTAACAACGAGAATAATAGTATCCTTTTCATTTTTTTCCTGTGTGACCGAAGCCGCCGGCTCCCCGTTCCGTTTCATCCAATACTTCCACTTCCTGCCATACGGCCTGTTCATGTTTTGCTATCACCATTTGTGCAATACGTTCACCGTCTTCAATCACAAAAGTTTCCGATGACAGATTAACTAAAATAATACAAATCTCTCCCCGATAATCTGCATCAATGGTTCCCGGAGAATTGAGAACGGTAATCCCTTTCTTGATAGCCAAACCACTACGCGGACGAATTTGTGCTTCAAATCCCTGTGGGAGAGCAATATATAGTCCGGTAGGCACCAGGCAGCGTTGTAGCGGTTCCAATGTGATAGGTTCGGAAAGATTAGCACGGATATCCATTCCTGCAGACAATTCAGTGGCATAAGCCGGAAGCGGATGCTTCGATTTATTGATAACTTGAATATTCATAAATACACGTTTACTATATTAACGGGCGAAAATACACATTTTGAACTGAAAAATAGTTAAGTTTGCAGTTAAATAATGTACCGGCAACTAATTTGTGAATGGTAAATAACGAAATAATGATTAAAATGATGAATTGGAACCAATTAATATCTGCAAAACGCTTCGGAATGGAAGAGTTCCATGAAGAACGCCAGGAAAACCGTTCGGAATTTCAACGGGACTATCCCCGCCTCATTTTCTCCGCCCCTTTCCGCCGACTGCAAAACAAAACCCAAGTATTCCCTTTACCGGGCAGTATCTTCGTACACAACCGGCTCACACACAGCCTTGAAGTATCCTGTGTCGGACGTTCGTTAGGAAATGACGTCGCAAAAGCGATTCTTGAGCGCCAGCCCGAACTGCAGGAGTCTTTCCTACCGGAAATAGGTTCTATCGTTTCCGCCGCCTGCCTGGCGCACGACTTGGGCAACCCGCCTTTCGGACATTCCGGCGAACGGGCTATATCTACTTTTTTTTCTGAAGGTAAAGGACAATTCTTAAAGGACAAGCAACCGGATGGAGAACAACTTTCTTCGATGGAATGGGAAGATTTGACACATTTTGAAGGAAATGCGAACGCATTCCGACTGCTCACACACCAATTTGAAGGACGCCGGAAAGGAGGATTTGCCATGACTTACACGACATTAGCTTCCATTGTGAAATACCCTTTTTCATCCAGTCTTGCAGGTACGAAATCAAAATTCGGCTTCTTTGTCAGCGAAGAAGAGAGTTTTCACAGAATTGCTACGGAACTGGGGCTTACTTTGCTCAACGAACACCCGCTGAAATATGCACGCCACCCACTGGTATACCTGGTAGAAGCTGCCGATGATATCTGTTATCAGATGATGGACATTGAAGACGCCCATAAATTGAAAATTCTCACAACCGAGGAAACTAAAGAACTGCTAATGGCATACTTCAACGAAGAACGGCAGGCACATATCCAAAAAACATTCCATATCGTAAATGACACCAATGAACAAATCGCTTATCTGCGTTCTTCTGTGATCGGATTATTAATCCGGGAATGTACACGTGTATTTTTGGAACACGAGCAAGAAATACTTTCCGGCACATTTGAAGAAGCACTTATCAAACATATCTCCGAACGTCCGGCAAAGGCTTACAAGCATTGTGCCGAAGTTTCGATCAAGAAGATTTACCGCTCACGAGATGTACTGGACATCGAATTAGCCGGCTTCCGGGTTATCAGTACCCTACTTGAGTTAATGGTAGATGCGGTGACTTCACCCGGAAAGGCTTACTCCGAACTTCTAATTAACCGGGTCTCCAGCCAGTACAATATAAAAGCACCTGCACTCTATGAAAGAATACAGGCGGTACTTGATTATATATCGGGAATGACCGATGTCTTTGCTCTTGACCTCTACCGCAAGATTAACGGTAACAGTCTGCCTGCGGTGTAACGACTTTAGGAGTAAACGCCTCATCCTCCTCACAAGGCATTTTCAACGCATCCGGATGACTTTCAATAAACGTCTGGATGTGGCGCATGCGCTTGTCCTCCAATATTTCATCTACAGCAATCAGGATTCCAGTTTCTTCTACATCCCCAAACTCATAGTTGATAGCTGTGCCAAACATACGCATAGTGGGACTCAAGCTCATATAAGCATTTACCAACGGTGGAATATTATATCCTAATTTGCGAATCTCACAATTCAGGATCTTATAATCTTCTTTAAACGTATTCTTGCAGAACAACGCTTTCAGTTCTTCTTCGGAAGTTTCCGATTTTAACGGGTCCATTGGAGTCACCAGATGTTCTTTATCACAGAAATGCTTCTTGAGGAAATAAAGAATCATATCGCGACCGCGACGGTGATAACTGGGATACATGGTCACTTTACCAAAGAAGTATTTCACATTCGGCATGACAACAGTCAACGCCCCCAATCCGTCCCAAAGATTATCCAAAGCAAACAGACCTTTGCTTCCGGCACGGGTAGACTGGTATTCAAGCGTCACAAACGAGCGTCCCAATTCGATTGTTTGAGGCAGATATTCTTTAATAAAAGTATCCGAAAAATGGAACATGTGGGAAGTAGCCAGAATCGGCGCCCCTTTTTCATCAAAGCGCACATCTGTCCCGAGCAGATACCGATATCCCCCCAGAATTTCTTCCGCTTCCGGGTTCCATACAATTAACTGCTTGTAAGGATGCTCCATTGTGTCGTATTCATCAATATCCATTGACAAACCTGTCCCTCCACCGGCAGCACGGAAAGCTATCTCACGCAAACGACCGATTTCCCTCATCACATTAGGAGCGTTCAGGTGAGTAATAATATAAATCTGATTATTACTCTTATTCGTCATTCGTAAGCGTTTGTCCTCCGTCAACTCTGCCTTCAGCAGTTCCTTGCTTATCGGTTTAATAATATCTTCCATATTCCTTGTTATAGTTGTTCTATCAGTTACAGTTTATATACAATATCCTTTACGTATTCAGCCCACTGTGCAGGTGTTTTCGACTTATCGAAAGTCTGCCAGGGAATAGGTTTACCAAAGGTGACAGTAAAAGTTTTATGGCGGTTTTTAAACATTTCATCCGCAAGATACAACATAGCGATGTTAAACTTAATCCCCAATGCCTTACAAATATTGGCCAGATTGTAGAAGAAATCAGAATTCCTGCCGCCAAAGTGCACAGGTATCACATCACGTTTTGTTTGTACGCTCTTTACCACAAATGTTTTTTTCCATTCCAGATCACGAATCACTCCGTTATAACGACGCGAGCACAGCCCGGCGGGAAACATGATCAGTTGATTATCGGACTGGAATCCGGCTTCCACCATTTTCGGGAAGTCCTTCGCCTGCTTCCCTGTTTTATTAATCGGAATACAAAGCGGAGCAAGTCCGCGCAAGTTCATCAGCAGGTCATTTACCAGATATTTCACTTTTCCGTCATAGTGACGCCCCAGCACATAGCCCAGCGCAACTCCGTCTTGTCCGCCCAGCGGATGATTGGAAACGAAAGTATACAGCCCGTCTTTGGGAAGATTCTCAATGCCTTTCACATCTACTTTTGCGTCCAGAAAGTCCATACACGCTTCTAGAAAGTCCACTCCCACCTTGTCTTTCGATTCATCCAGGAATATGTTTATCTCATCCTGATGAACGATTCTTTTTAAATAAGAAGTCACAAACTTAGGGATGTACTTATAGTGCTTCGAAGCCTTCGTCCGAAGTATCTTATCGACATCAATCAAAAATAAAGAGTCATCAGTCATTCTTTTCAAATAAAAATGATGCCACAAAATTAGCGGTTCTTTTTTATTAATCGCAATAATTTGGTAGAAAATGCAGGAATTAAGTTCACATCGCAAAAAAACAACACCTAAAAACTATCAAATATGACCTAAAATCTATCCGCAGATAGTTTTTCCCCTAAAGAAAGTTGGATTCCCCCCTACCGGACTCCGGGAAATGCTGTAAACTTGCATCATCGAAATTATTACAACGAA
>ERZ780129.235-NODE-235-length-11732-cov-2.56048_pt1 | contig 11732 bp, 10 predicted proteins | sample MGYA00511368_ERZ780129 | MGnify/ENA primary metagenome ERZ780129 (study PRJEB29588, sample SAMEA2152467) | human gut metagenome | biome: human gut; feature: human-associated habitat; material: faeces | place: Denmark | collected 2008/2010 ...
TTATAAAAAGCCGGGGCGCAGTCTGTTTCTCGATATCGGCACAAACGGCGAGATGGCTCTCGGCGGAAGCGGCGGCTTTGCATGCTGCCAACAGGGCGTTGGCCGCCATTCAGAAGGAACCGGAGGAATCCGGAACCACATTGCTGGCCGTCTTCATCCGCGACCATTTCCTGTGGTGGATCAGCGTGGGAGACTCCCCCCTGTATTTATGGAGCGGAGCGGACAGCTTTCGCATGGACCGTCTGAATGAAGACCATTCCATGAGACCGATTGCGGATTGCCTTTACCGGAAGGGGAAAATGTCACTTCAGGGTGCGCTTCGGCAGCGTTGCATTCTCCGTTCCGCCGTTATGGGCGGTCCCATGGAACTGGTGGACATCAGCGCCATGCCCCTGCTCCTGCATCCGGGAGATGCGGTGCTGGCATGCTCGGATGGCTTGCAGGTTTGGAGCGAGCTGTTGAGAGAACCTTCTTTCCTGGCTCTTCAAAAGGCCAGGGATTGTTCCAGCAGGGAGCTGGTGGGGCTCATTATGGAACAGGTGAAGGATATGCTGGAGCCCCAGCAGGATAATGCCTCCGTCTGGGCTGCCGTCATGCGGAAACCCTGCGAGGGCGGTAAATAAGCTTATTCCGGCGAAGGAAGTGCAGGAGCATGGTTCTGGGCGGGCGGGAAAATGTTTGCGCTGTTCTTATTGCACCTTAAACAGGGCTTTTTCGCAGGCCGGGGCACGGAGAGCCTTGAAAATGAGGATCTGGAGGAGGCCGTCAGGCATGGTGTTCTTTTACGAGAGCAACCCCTCCGGAAAGAACCGGGCCAGAGGTGATTTCCCCATTGTCATTTGACCGGCGGAGGATTAAAATGCACTCCGCACAACATGATTGCCTGGATAGTTTTCTATTACCTGATCGGAGCGATTCCGTTCGGCTACCTTGCCGGCAGAATCAGAGGGATTGACCTGAGGCAGCAGGGTTCCCGCAACATAGGCGCTACCAATGCGTGGCGCGTACTGGGCTGGAAGTGGGGCCTTTCCGTTTTCATTCTGGACTTCTTAAAGGGGTTCATCCCTGTGTTCGGCGCCTTGAACTGGCTGCCGTTCCTGACGGGGGATGCGGGCGGCTGGGATTTCAATGTCTTGATAGTTCTCTCCTGTTTCGCTGTTATACTCGGTCATACTTACACCTGTTTCCTGGGATTCAGGGGAGGAAAAGGCGTAGCGACAACCGCGGGGGTTTTATTTGCCCTCAATCCGGTGGTAGCTTGCGTGGCTCTGGCTTCTTGGCTGGTGGTTATGGGAATCTCCGGCATCGTGTCCCTGGCCAGCCTGGTGGCCGCTGTGGTGATGATCGCCGCTGGATGGTGGATTTATCCGCTTTGCCAGGACGGGGATGTCTCCCCCCAGATACTTTACGTCGCCTTTTTCACGGTGGTAGGCGCGCTGGTGATTCTCAAGCACCGTTCCAATATCGCAAGGCTTCTCAACGGAACGGAGCACTCCTTCTATTCCAAAAAGTCCAAGTAAGATGATGAATCGGTTACATAAAATAGCAGTCATTGGAGCCGGTTCCTGGGGCACGGCCCTCTCCATGGTTCTGGCGACCCGGGAATGTGAAGTCGTCCTGTGGACGCCGGAAGAGGCTCAGGCCAGGCAGCTTGCCGAAACAAGACGCAGCCCCGTCCTTTCGAAAACCGCCCTTCCCCTGGCCTCCAATATCCATCCTACTTGCGATCTGGGCCAGGTGAAGGATGCGGAACTCATTGTAGTAGTGGTGCCTTCCGTAGCCATGCGTTCCGTAGCCCAGCGGCTGCGCAGCCTGCCGGTGCAGCCGGATGCCGTCATCGTCTCCTGCACCAAGGGCATTGAACAGGGAACCCATAAAAGAATGACGGAAATCCTTCAGGAATATCTGCCCTCCAACCCTATAGGCGTGCTTTCCGGTCCCAATCATGCGGAAGATATCTGCCTGGGCCTTCCGTCCGCCTCCCTGATTGGATTTGAAGATCCGAAGTATGCGGATTGGGTGCAGCAGATATTTGCATCCAAAACCTTCCGTGTTTATTCCGCTACGGACATTATCGGCATGCAGCTGGGCGGAACCATTAAGAACGTCTTTGCCATCGGGGCCGGCTTATGCGAAGGGCTGAACCTGGGGGATAACGCCCAGGCCGCTTTGCTGACCCGAGGCCTGGCGGAAATGACGCGCATCGGCGTGGCCAGCGGAGGCCGCAGGGAAACCTTTATGGGCCTTTCCGGAGTAGGCGATTTGATTGTTACCTGCTATTCCCGCCACTCCCGCAACCAGACGGTGGGGAGGAGACTGGCGGAAGGGAAGAGCCTCCAGGAAATCCTGGATACCCTGGGCATGGTGGCGGAAGGGGTGCCCAACACGCTGTCCGTCTATGAAATTGCGCGGAAGCTGGAGGTGAGGACGCCCCTGATTGACGCCGTTTATTCCGTTCTTTATGAATCCAAGCCGCCGATGGAAGCGCTTGCGGAACTCATGACGCGGGACCCCCGGCCGGAATTAGATTGATTTTTTGTTTTTTTGAGTTGCTTTCCCTCGACAAATTATACTATATAAACAATCAGTATGAAACGTGCCATCATCTCAGCTCTTTTTGCCGCCGGCGTCGTTGGTGTCGCCAGTGCGGACATTCAGGCTCCCCCCGCTTCCGAATATACCCCCACCCGCAAGCTGGGCCGTGCTATCGCCAATCTTATTTATTCCGTTGAAGAAATCCCGCTGGGAATCATCAACTGGACGAGCCGCGAGGGAGATTATGCCGGTTTTTCCGTAGGCATTGTTGATGGCACCGCTACCATGTTTGAACGCATGGGCTACGGAATTTATGAACTTGTCACCTTCTGGGCTCCCACTTACAAATGCACATACAAGCCCCCTTATCAGGGGCGCTGCGGCATGAGCGGCCTCAAGGAATACAATCCCAATGGCGGCCTGAGCGAATTTCCTGCGGAACTCAGCTTCCAGAGCTACTACAAGTATTCACGCCAGCAGCGCGACTAAGACCGGGCTGTTAAGATTTCAAAAGGGCTGTCCGCAAACAAGCGGACAGCCCTTTTTTCATATAGTGGTCTTGACAATAGCCGCCATTGACGGGGAAAGGAGGAAAACGTATTCTTCCATACCGCAAAGGCTTCCGTATCATGAATAAAATTGTTGCTTCCATCAGCCTGGGCGCTGCCGTTTGCATAACAGCCTCCGCATTTGCCCAGGACTCTCATCTTTCTCTGACCAGGCAGAGCGTCGCCAGCATGCATGAAATCGCGGCGGCCCTGGACAAGGTAACGGATGAACCTGGGGCGGCCGCTGCTGTGGAAACGGTTAAAAAAGTTCATAAAAAGCTGCTGGACATTGGGAAAAGACAGTTGGAGCTTCCTGGTGCCACGCTTCAGGAGCAGGCTCAGGTTTCCGCCCAGATGACGGAAGCACAGAAAATTTCAGGTGAATTAATAAAATCTCTGTCCCGTTTGAAAAAGGAAGGTCTGCTTACGCCCAATTTGCAAAAAGCCCTGGCGGATTTACAGTCTGTCCAGAAGGAGCTGGCGCAGGCTTCCCGGGATAAGGTCGAGCAGGCGGAGCCGTTCCCGGAGGATGCGGAGGGCAACACGCATGAAACCCTGCTGACCAGAACTGTGGAGGAAGTAAAAAAGCTTAACGACTCTCTGGCCAGGGTAAGGGATGAAGAAACCGGCAAGGCTGCTGTGGAACAGATAGGCCGCTACCGGGCGGCTATGCTGGATGTTGCCAGGAAACAGGCCGCCCTGCCGATCACCCGCAACCAGCAGGCCAAGCTGATGGGAGTGCAGCAGCAGCTTGTGGAAATGATGCAGCCCATTGTCAAGCATGTGACGGCCATCATGCTTTCTCCGGATGCTTCCAGGAACCTGAAGGAAGCTCTGAATTCCCTTTCCGAACTGCCTAAGGAAGTTCAAAAAATCCGTGAAGAGGCGGCTAAGTGAACTTTTTAAAGGATGCGCCCTTTTGGTCTGGTCAAAAAATTATAATTGTTCTAAATTGACTGTCCTGAAAAATGCGCCCGGTTTTTAGTGAAACAGATCTCAATGAACGCCCTTTCCTGGTCTTCTGGGAAGTGACGCGCGCTTGCGCGCTTGCGTGCAGACATTGCCGCGCCGTCGCCCAGCCGCGTCCCCACCCGGATGAATTGACTCATGAGGAGGCATTGCGCCTGATTGACCAGTTGGCGGAACTGCGGCCTCCCATGCTGGTGCTGACAGGCGGCGACCCGGTCATGAGGCCGGATATTCTGGAATTGATCCGTGCGGCATCCGGCAAGGGGCTGCATGTGGCATTGAGCCCGGCTGCTACCGCCCGGCTGCTGCACACGGATTTCCGTGCGTTGAAAGAAGCTGGAGTCCAGAGCATGTCGTTGAGCCTGGACGGCGCGCATGAGAGTACCCATGACGCTTTCCGCGGCGTTCCCCACACATATGAACGGACTCTCCGGGCTGCGGAAATGGCGAAGGAAGCCGGCATGCACTTGCAGATCAACACCACCATCACCAGGAGTACGCTGGGCGAATTTGACGACTTTGTGGAGCTGATGAAGAAAATGAAACCGGACATGTGGAGCGTGTTTCTTCTGGTGCCCACAGGCCGTGCCGCCATGGATGAAATGCCTGCGGCGGAAGAAGTGGAAGCCGTCTGGAAAAAACTGAGCAGGATAAGCCATGAGGTGCCCTTTGGCGTTAAAACTACGGAAGGGCACCATTACCGCCGCGTGGCGCTTCAGGAAGCCCGCGCCCAGGGCAGCAAGCCTGCCCGCCGCGCCATCCCCACCCGGGACGGCAAAGGCGTTATGTTTATTTCCCATACCGGGGAAATCCAGCCCTCCGGTTTTTTGCCCATGACGGCAGGGAACGTCCGGACGGATGACCCTGGAGAAATCTACCGCACGCACCCTCTTTTCCTCAGGCTCCGGGATGACAATGCGTTGCGGGGCAAATGCGGACGGTGTGAGTACCGTGCCATCTGCGGAGGGTCCCGGTCCCGCGCCTATGCCGTTTACGGAGACATGATGGCGGAAGACAATCTCTGCCCTTATCAGCCCAGGCTTTCACAACACCATGATTAATATTACCAGACTTTGGACAGGGGCGGAACAGCCCGCGGACCATTTGAGATACGGACAGGGCCACGGGCACGGCCGTTTTGCAGGGGGCGCCGCGGAATCCTGTGCGCCGGCTTCGTCCCGCGTACGCAAGCCCATTGTGGTCTGGAACATTACGCGTACCTGCAATCTCAAATGCATACACTGTTATGCGGATGCTTCTGCCCGGAAATTTGAGGGAGAGCTGGATTGGGACCAGTGCTGCGCGGTCATTGACGATTTGGCGGACTACAAGGTGAACGCCCTCCTTTTTTCCGGAGGGGAGCCGCTGGTGCATCCGCGCTTTATGGAACTGCTGGAACGCGCCACCAGGAAAGGGTTGAAGGTGACCATTTCCACCAACGGCACCCGCATCACTCCGGAAGCCGCAGCGCGATTCAAAGAACTGGGCGTGGCGTACGTAGGCATTTCCCTGGACGGCATTGGCGCCGTTCATGACAAATTCCGCGGTGTGGAAGGTTCTTTTGAGCAGGCGGTGCGCGGGTTCAGGCTTTGCAGTGAAGTGGGGCAAAAGACAGGCCTGCGCCTGACGCTGACCCGCAACAATGTGCAGTGCATGGGCCAGATTTTGGATTTTATTGACGCCAACGACATCCAGCGCGTTTGTTTTTACCATCTGGTTCCCACCGGCCGCGGCGTGGAAGTGCAGACCCTGACTCAGGAAGAAGCGCGGAATGCCATGGATACGCTGATTGCCCGTGTGGAGGAATGGAAAGCGGAGGGGAAAAACCGTGAGGTGCTGACTGTGACTCAGCCTGCGGACGGCATTTACCTGCTTCTGCGCCAGCTCCGGGAAGGTTCCCCTCTGGCGAAGGAAACCCTTGGCCTGCTCCAGTGGAATGGCGGCGGCGCGAACAGTTCCGGCCGGGGCATCGCCAACATTGACACACAGGGTGCCGTGCATCCGGACCAGTTCTGGCAATCCGTTACTCTGGGCAATGTGAAAAGTGACCGGTTTTCCGATTTATGGGATGCCAGGGCCGTAGCTGCAGCGGAGATGTTGCCTGAGCTGCGCGGTTCCGACGATCCTCTGGAACGGCAGAAGAAGATTGAAGGCCGTTGCGGCCGCTGCGTTCACTTCGCCCTGTGCGGCGGAGGCTTCCGCACCCGTGCCGCGTTTGCCAATGGGCACTGGTACGGGTCCGATCCCGGCTGCTATCTGACGGAAGAGGAAATTTCCACCCCTTTGCCGGAAATCAAGTAGTGAGATGCCCGGCTTTATTCGCCGGGAAAAGGTTGGTTCCGGGAAAGGGGTATCGGAGGAATTGCCGTTTCATACGACCGTAGGGTATCCCGCGCGCAGGTAAAACGCTCCTGTCCTTGCGGTTGATTTGTCGGGAACAGGGAGTTTTACACTGGGAAAAACCCGGGAGCGTGCTTCGGCGGGGCAGGGGCGAATTTGGCCATACGTCTGGTTTTCCCGGCTTTACAAGGCAGGCGGCATGGCATAGCATGCCCCGCATGATGAATCAGGAATTGAGACCGGAAACCCTGTGCGTGCAGGCGGGCTGGACGCCTAAAAAGGGCGAACCCCGCGTATTGCCCATTTACCAGAGCACGACGTTTAAGTACGAAACCAGCGAACAAATGGCAAAATTGTTTGATCTGGAAGAAGCCGGATTCTTTTATACGCGCTTACAGAACCCCACCAATGAGGCGGTTGCCAGAAAAATCGCCGAACTGGAAGGCGGCGTGGCCGCCATCCTGACGTCTTCCGGCCAGGCGGCTTCCTTCTTTGCCGTTTTCAATATTTGCGAGGCTGGGGATCATATCGTCAGCGCTGCGGCCATTTACGGAGGTACATACAACCTCTTTGCCGTCACCTTCCGGAAAATGGGCATTGAAGTTACTTTCGTGGACCAGGACGCCCCGGCGGAGGAAATAGCCAAAGCGTTCCGTCCCAACACGAAGGCTTTCTTTGCGGAGACTATTTCCAACCCCACGCTTTGCGTGCTGGATATCCGTAAAATGGCGGACATTGCCCATGCGCACGGCGTTCCCCTCATTGTGGACAATACCTTTGCCACTCCCATTAATTGCCGTCCGTTTGAATGGGGCGCGGATATCGTCACCCATTCCACCTCCAAGTACATGGACGGCCATGCCGCCGCCGTGGGCGGCGTGATTGTGGACAGTGGCAACTTTGACTGGGAAGCGCACAAGGATCAATTCCCGGGTTTGACGGAACCGGACCCCTCCTATCACGGGCTCTCCTACAGTAAAAGCTTCGGCAAGGGCGCCTACATCACCAAGGCGACTGTCCAGCTCATGCGTGACCTGGGTTCCATCCAGTCTCCGCAGAATGCCTTTTTGCTCAACCTGGGCCTGGAAACCCTCCACCTGCGCGTGCCGCGGCACTGTGAGAATGCGCAAAAAGTGGCGGAATTCCTGCAAGGGCAGGAAGATGTTGCCTGGATTAATTATCCGGGACTTTCTTCCAATGAGTATTATGAACTGGCGCAGAAGCAATTCCGCTGTGGCCAGTCTTGCGGCGTAGTAACCTTCGGCATCAAGGGAGGCCGTGAACGTTCCATCAAGTTTATAGACAGTCTGAAACTGGCCGCTATCGTGACCCATGTGGCGGACTCCCGTACCTGCGTTCTCCATCCCGCCAGCCATACGCACCGCCAGTTGACGGATGAACAGCTTATGGAGGCGGGCGTACGGCCCGACCTCATCAGGTTTTCCGTAGGGACGGAAGCTGCGGAAGACATTATTGCGGATCTCAAACAGGCTTTGGAAGCTATTCGTTAAAAATTCTTTTTGGAGAGAGCCGCCTCACTGTTGCTGAGGCGGCTTTTCCTTTAGCGTCAGGATTGAATAAAAGGAACAGCGGATTGTTAATCCGTTGTCAACATAAAAAGTTGAAAGAGCGGTATTCCGGCAGTGGATTTCTTTTTTGATGTAAGGGCTTTATAGAGACTAATCCTTGCGCCTCTTCCATTCTAACAGCTGCATGTTATTTCATAAATCATTCATTATTATGAATCGAACGTTATCGTAAACCATTCATGAAGAAAATAGGTCCAGCGTTTTCCCCATGATGTTACGGAAAGAAAAAGAGCGGATTAACAATCCTCTAATCAATGCAAAGCGTTATGAGAGTTTATCATTATGTTTTGTTAGCCAGTTGCGTATGTATGATGTCCGCCCAGGCGGCTACGATTGTTGCTGAGCTTCCTGAATCGCAAAGCGTATCACAGACCGCCACTATGGCGAGAACGTCGGGGCAACAGCTTCTGGACAAAGTAAAGGATCTGCAAAACGGAATATATGCCGGAGGCAATAACAATTCTATTTCCAATTGGGGGATAAATAATGAAGGCACTTGGGCGAATGAGAGCAATGTAGGAACCATTACATTGTGCGGACGTTCCGGAGTTAGCGGGGATTCCTTTGCCATGGTTCTTGGAGGGCCGCAGCAGGGGGATTCCGTTTCTTCCATTACATTTTCCTGCAATACTCCTTCTTCCGTAATCACCAGTTATTCCATGGTGCTTGCCGTATATGATTCAACCGGCAGTCTGGTTGAGGAACTTTCCAGGGTGCAGGACTTTTCTTTTACCTCTGCAACGGAAACAACGACAATTTCCCTGGATATGTCGGATGCTCCCCTTACCTGGGAGGAAGGGTATAAGGTAGTCGCCGGGGTGCGCGGTGGCGCTGGAACCGCTACTTCCGCTTATACAATTACAGGCATACAGGTTTCCTACGAAACGGTTCCCGAGCCTGCCGCCGCGTCTTTGGGCCTTTTGGGCCTGGGAGCTATGCTGCTGCGCCGCAGACGCTCGTAATAAAACATTCGTTATTAGGGAGGCAGCTGAAAAGCTGCCTCTTTTTTTATTTTCAGCACGAGAATATATTTTTGTTTTTTGTATGGCTGCGCAGGAAAAGGGATTAATGATGCTAATCCCTCAGTGATTGCTCGAAAGCCCGGTATTGCACGGCTTCGTACAAATGTGCATCCTGAATATCGGAAGTTCCTTCCAAATCCGCGATGGTCCGGGCCACCTTGAGAATGCGGTCGTAGGCTCTGGCGGAAAGGGCCAGTTCTTCCACGGCGCGGAGCAGGATGGACCGTCCTTCCGGCTGCAGGCGGCAATATTTCTGGAGCGCTTTTCCGGAAAGGGCCGCATTATTGCGGAAAGGCGTTCCTGCGTATCTGCTGGCCTGGAGCCGCCGTGCGGCCGCCACGCGTTCCCGAATGCTGGCGGAACATTCTCCGGCAGGCGCGGAAGCCAGAATGGAGGGATCCACAGCGGGAACTTCCATCAGCAGGTCAAACCGGTCCAGCAGCGGGCCTGAAATCTTACGGCGGTAGCGTGCGATCTGCGTCGGGGGGCAGGTGCAGGCCCGTCTCCTGTCTCCCAGATAACCGCAGGGACACGGATTCATGGCGGCTGCCAACATGAAACGGCACGGAAATGTCATGGTGCCGGAAGCGCGGGAAATAACTACCTGGCCGGTCTCCAGCGGCTGCCGCAGGGTTTCCAGAGCGGCACGGCGGAATTCCGGCAATTCATCCAGAAAGAGGACGCCGTTGTGCGCCAGGGATACTTCTCCCGGCGTGATGCTTGCTCCTCCCCCCATCAGTCCGACATCGGAAATGGTGTGGTGGGGAGCCCGGAACGGACGCTGGTCCACCAGGCCGTTCCCCCGTTTCAGCAAACCGCATACGGAGTGGATTTTACTGGTCTCCAGCGCTTCCTCCGGACTCAGAGGCGGAAGAATGGTCGGGAGCCTTTGCGCCAGCATGGATTTGCCGGACCCCGGAGAGCCGCAAAGCAGGATATTATGGCCGCCTGCCGCCGCAATCTCCATGGCGCGGCGTGCATAAGGCTGCCCCTTGATTTCGTCAAAATCCACAGCGGCGTCTTTGTCCCGTGTAGCGTGGACCTCTCGCCCTGAACCTGTAAATGGAGGCGGAAGGGTGTCGGAAGTAAGCAAATGCCAGGCTTCTCTCAGGGAAGAAACGGGATAAATCTCCACACCCTGTACGGGCGTCCCTTCATAGGCATTGGCTTGCGGCAGCATGATGCGTTTCCTGCCCATGCGCCGCGCTTCCATGATTTGCGGCAGAATGCCTTGCACGGGGCGTACGGTTCCGTCCAGGGCCAGTTCTCCCACGATGCACCAGGCAGAAGCGTCCATCTCCTTTTCAGCCGCTCCCGCAACCATTCCCAGGGCGATGGGAAGGTCGAATCCGGGGCCCTGCTTCCTTAAATCCGCCGGAGCCAGATTAACGACGAAGATACCTTGCTGAAAGGGAAGGCCGCTGTTTTGTATGGCCGTGTCCACGCGCTGCCCGCTTTCTTTCACGGCCGCATCCGGAAGACCGACAATAAAGGTGCGTTTTTCCGCCATGGGGCGGAAATCCACTTCCACCTCCACTTCTACGCCATCTACGCCCAGGACGGTGGAGGAATACAGTCGCGTCATCATTCATCCATGCTAGGAAATGGATGGCAAAAAGGAAGGAAAATAACGAAAAATATAAAAATATCTAACAAATAGTTCAGCGCCGGGAAGCGCGCCGGAGAATTTCCCGTTCCTCCTCCGTCAGGCTGGACAGGCCGGACCTGGATATTTTTTCCATGATTTCATCCACCTCCTTTTCAGAGGGGTAAGCCTGTGCCGGGCGGCGGCTGGAAGGCTCAGGGGAATAGTGGGAAGAAGAGGCGTCTTTCCGTCTTGGGGAAGACAGCTTTTCCTTCCATAAAATCAGCAATGTCAGAATAAATCCGGCGAACATGCCGCCCAGATGGCCGGCTTCCCCGCCCGCATTGTTCCATTGGAAGATAATGACGGCTGCGGCGACTCCGAGAACGGCCAGGGCAAACTGGCGCACGCTCAAATTAACCGGAGGAAACAGAAGCTGTACCCGGGCATGGGGAAAGAGCACCGCGCATGCGGCCATGATGCCGTAAATGGAACCTGAGGCCCCCACCATGGGAATGAAGCGCCATTCCGGATCAAAAAATCCCATGTACCCCAGCAGGGAGGAAAACAGGGCTGCAGCCACGCCGCAAAACAGGTAATACAGCAGGAAACGCCCATGGCCGAAACGTTCTTCTACAACCGGGCCGAAAAACCACAGGGCAATCATGTTGAACATGATGTGCCCCAGATTGGCGTGAAGAAACTGATAGGTAAGCAACCGCCATAATTCCCCTTCGTGAAAGCACGTATATTCGCTGTAAGCTCCGTAAAGCTGGATCAAGTCCAAATGGACAGGCGGGTAAATATTCCTTGGGATGTCCACTTGGAAGAAGAATCCCAGGATAAAGATGACTACATTGAGCAGAATCAGCCAGTGCACCATGACGGCGCTGCGCTGGTCAAACAGATGATTCCGTACCGTATCTCCCCAGTTCTCGTTCTCCGCTCGCATATTAGGCCGCATGTAATCGCGTTCAGAACCTTTTGACAAGGAAAATAGCTGTTCCGTTCAAGGAAGGACAGCTGATGTTCCGTATCATTTCCAGAGCGCGGCAGGCAGCAGATCCGGCGGCAGATCCGTTCCGCACACGAGATGTCCGGCAAGCTGGGCGGCGGACCAGGGGGAAGTGGTCACCCCCTTGCT
>ERZ780129.241-NODE-241-length-11394-cov-2.99762_pt1 | contig 11394 bp, 7 predicted proteins | sample MGYA00511368_ERZ780129 | MGnify/ENA primary metagenome ERZ780129 (study PRJEB29588, sample SAMEA2152467) | human gut metagenome | biome: human gut; feature: human-associated habitat; material: faeces | place: Denmark | collected 2008/2010 ...
CCCAGTGTCTTATTATAAAATTCCGCCCATTTATCTTCCCCCTTCATCTTTTCCGGCAACAGAAATACCGGTAATCCGAAAGCCAGCAACAATAAAATGCAGACCGCCACCCTCCACCGGCAAAGAATCCGTATCAGCCAACTGTAAAAACGGCTGAAATATACTGGAAAACGATGCATTTTAGAACGTATCCACATAAAGAAACGTATATTTCCCGACTTCCACTTCGCATCTGAAAGCGAAAATTTTTTCCTCCGCTTCAATCCGGTTTTGTCGATCAGGGAAGGAACAAAAAACAGGGCAACCAGCAGTGATACCCCAAGATTAATAATCACTACCGCAGCAAAATCCTGCAAGTTCAGGCGTATCTTCTCATCGAGGAAAAAGATAATGACCAAAGCCCCCATTGTAGTCAACGTAGCTGCCAGTACGGACATAAAAGCCTTCCGGTTTCCACGCCGCAGATAATGGTCGCTCATCACAATCGTATTGTCAATCACCAGGTTTAGAGAAACCGTGATACCTGCCAGAGAATACAGCTGCATTTCAAGTCCGAATGCATAATAGAAGATAACGGCTATCGCTACATTAACTGCCAGACTGGTTACAATCAGAAACAAATACTTCGGACTAAAGGTAATCAATAGCACAAACAGAAGCAGAATCGCTACCGTCACCCCCGTTCGCAGATAAATCTTCCCCAGTTCTTCCTGAATAAACTCCGTTGCATCATAGCTGGTATGAATCTCGTATCCCGCCGGAAGAAGTAACCGGATATCATCCATATATGCTTTCACTTCCTTGCTCAATGCCAACTGATTGGCCGTTTCCTCCGCCACGACAGACAGATAGATAGAGTTCAGACCGTTAATTCGGTAGTAACTTTGCGGCTGTTCCTCCACACGGGAAACTTTTACCAATTCATTCAGACCAATGATTTTGCCATCTTTCATCTTCACCTGTATCCGTTCCGCATCAAAGTCCCGGTTATTATATTCGGGAACCAGCGCCAGACGGATCCATTGCCTGCCCGAACTCCCCTGTTCCATATCGTATGTACCCAGAAACTCTTTTTGGTAATGCAACCGGACAGCCTGACGGATATCATCCGTACTTATCCCAAGCGTATGTAACTGTTCGGAGTCATATTCCAACCGCCATTCCATTGGAGTAGCCCCGCCAAGATTAATCTTATAAATTCCCGGAAGTTGTGCCAAACGTGTCTTAATATGTTCTTCCGCATACTGTTGTATCAGAATGGGAATAGCAGGCGCATTAATCGTAAATGCCATAAAAGGGCCCTGGTTGTTCTGCCCCGGACTCTGCATCTGAATATACGGATAGCTCACCCCGTCCGGCAGTTCCGGCCATGTCTGACGAATGATGGTGGACGCTTCAAAACGTGCAACTGCAACATCCACATGTTTATCCAGATTCACGCTGATACTGCCCCACCCGTTTCCTGAAGTAGAATAGATACCCCGAATCCCTTTCACGCGGGCAAGCATCGCCTCCAGTTTGCTGGTAGCTGTCATTTCCACCACGCGTGCCGAAGTGCCGGGCATACTGAAACGCACCGTGAAGCCGGGTAATGTCCGTGAGGGGTTCAGTTTGACCGGAAGCAACGGCACAAGCGCCAGCCCGACCAATGCCACGCAGACAAAAGCCACAATCAGGGTGAAAGCGGAAGCCTTCGAGGACTTTTTTATTTCAAGACTTATATTTTGCATTACCATTATTTATGTAAATAGAAATCTCTGTCATATAAGCGACAACATCTCTGTTTATGACAGACTTAATGGAGATACTACCGAGAATAAACGCCGCAATTATCATTTGATCAGCTTGCCTCCGTTAAAATCGAACCTGTCCGAAAGTGAAAGTTTTGTAGCAAAATCAAACAACGTAAGCCGTCGTATCTTGTAATAATTCAACCAGTAATTCTGCAAAGCAGAGATAAAGTTACGCTGTGCCTGCTGCTGCCTGTTCAGAGAAAGAGTCAGGCTGTTTATATCCGCTTTGCCGATGATAAAACGCTGCTTTGTCTCATTATAAGCGAGTATGGACAAATCCAAAGCTTCTTCCGCACTGGCAATCAATTGTTGCTGGATATTAAAATCACTCACTGTCATTATCACTTCCTCCTCAATACTTATCTCGTCCTGGCGTGCCGAAATCTTCACCACATTCAGGTTATTCCGTGCCATATTATACTTTCCTTTGCGGACGCCCCAGTCCAGCAACGGAATAGAGACACTGACCGCCACCAAATCCTGCTGCATGGGCTTATGATAGCCATCCCCGAAATTGTCCGCCACCTGATTAAAACCGATACTGGCATTCACACTTGCATTAAAGCGCGACTCCTTTTTAGTCTTATCCACATTACGCTCCGCTTCCAGCACATTCTGTTTCAATTCCAACAATTGCGGGTTGTTGCTCCTTCCCCACCTCAAAGCCTCATCTATCGGAATCTCCAGCATTCCCGGACGGGAAGGAAGTTCCAGCTCGATCTGCGTATTCTTATCCAGATTGAGAAAAGAAGCCAATGAGAACATAGCCCGCTTCAAATCGCTTGCTTTATTCTGCAATGTGTTCTGCGCATTCACCCGATCCAGCTTCAGAGTCAACAGGTCGGCTTGCGAGATAGCTGCGATCCGGTGCCGTTGTTGCCCGATGCGGTACAACGTATCCGTAGAAGCCAGATTTTCTTTTGCCAGGTTATATTCCGCTTGTGCCATAGCCAGAGAGAAGAAATAACTCGTTGCCGTTTCCGAAACTTTCTCCACATTATAAAGAAATTCCTTTTTCACACGTTCATATTTTAAAGGCTCTATCTTCCGTTCCCATTTGAATGGATTATACCCCACCAAACTTTGCGAATATCCAATCCTTATCGGGACACTGGTCAGCTGTGTCGCACTATTATCTCCGAAATTACGCATATAGGCAAGATTCGATTCCAGATAAAATGTACCTCCGGTCAGGTCAAGATTCTGCCGGACACTTAACCCTCCATAAGCATAATAAGACTGTTGCGTACGGTACACATCCAAATCCTGTCCCGAATCGTAACGTTTCGTAATATCCCGGTTATATTGCGCCGGAGTAAGATCCAGCGTCAGGCTGGGCAGGCGGTTTGCCTTATATGTCCTGTACTCCCAATAACCGGACAAGTACATATTCTGTGTACGGAATGACTCCAATGAACTGTCATTGGCAAGAGCGATTGTCCGGTTCAAATCCAGTACCAGACGTTTCTGTGCATGAAGCAGGGATTCACCACAGAGGACACCAAGAATACAGAGAAATGCCCATATCCTTTTCTTTGCTGAAAAGAATAACTTTGTCTCCTCCGTGGTAAAATTTAATAATCCATTCATAACTCTCATATTTGAACTATTCGTTATTACTTGCTACTTATTTCTTCTTTCTTTCTGTAAATAAACCAGTAAAGCAATGGTATGATGAACAGACTCACTGCCGTACCGACCGACATTGTCCCTATCATGGCGATAGACAATGGTTTCTGTAATTCCGAACCCATATCCGATGAAAACAGTAACGGCACCATTGCAAAGATAGTAGTCAGCGAAGTCATGATAATCGGGCGCAAACGCCTGCGTCCTGCTTCATGGATAGCCTCCAACAACGGAACACCCGCTTTGCGCAGTTCATTGATAGCGTCCAGTTTCAGGATAGAGTCATTGATTACAATACCACAGGTGACAATAAGTCCGATAGCAGACATCAGATTCAGTGTATGCCCGCAAAGCCAAAGCAGTAATAACGCAAAGGCCACATCTATCGGTATCTCCGCCAGAACAAGCAAAGGTTGCAGGAAACTTTCAAACTGCGAGGCAAGAATAAAATACATCAGCAACAACGAAATAAACAGGATTACCACCAGCTCGTCCAACATCTCCCTGTTGGAAAAGAAACTTCCGGAGAAGCCTGTATCCCATTCTTTCGTTTCCTCCGCTACCTGCTTCACTTCCCGCATCAACTTGTCCCCGTTCTGCACGTCATAAAAATTAAAGGGGACATATTCACCATTACGCCCCGAAGTAATACTTTTCAGATCCTCAGCAGGAGCTATCGTAACCAGCTCCCGAAGAGGGATATATTCTATGTTTCCTTTATTATCCGGTTCAGTCTGTATCAACGTCTCCTGCAATATTTCATTCACAGTCTTTTCGCTGCCGGCAACGCTGATCGGAAGATATTGTTGGTAAGAATGCAACATTGTCACACTATTCTCACGAAAAGCAGTTTTCAAGATACGGTAGAGCTCATTATAGGAAACACGGTAAAGCAACAGTTTCTCTTTGCTAATACTTAGATTCAGTTGATTCTCGAAAGCGATACCCGTAGGGGCGATTCCCGTCTTCCGTGCCAAGTCCTTCTCCACGCGCCGGATGGTTTCCGCTTCCGGTGCCTTTGCCTTATTACGGGTATAAAACTCGGCTATGATATCCGGTTCGCCTGTGACAAAGAGTTTCTCAAACACAGTCTCCGGCGGAGAGAAAGAAATGACGGAAAGCGGATAACGCTCTTTCAGTCTGCGATAAATTTCTTGCTGTAAAGGAGAAATAGTTTCGGGCGTCTCCGTACGGAAGTAAAGTTCAGCCTCGGAAGAAGAAAGCTCCCTTTCACGGTTCAGAAGGAAATCCTGCCTGCCAATGGACGCCGTGTGCTCGGCTACCGGTTCTTCCAGTTCTTTAAAAAGTTCGTCCACACGCCTCCTGTTTTCATCCACATGAATATTCTCATTCCACTCAATCCTGGCAATCAATTCATTCTCCTCAATATCGGGCATGCGCTGCTTGTCGATAAAGAAAAAGAAAAATACACAAAGCGGAATGGAAATAGCACAGAACAAAACACTGAACGTTTTATGACTGAATACCCAGTCCACCCCCGCATCATAAAAACGATCTAATGTATGATCTTTTATCGGGTTATTGAATTTAAAGGAAAGCCACTTCCATTTCCGGGTATGGATACCGGTCCGGTAGACCAGCAGATAAAGTACGGGAAGCAACATGATACCCGTAAAATAAGAAACCATAAGTCCCACTGTAACTGAAAAAGCCTGATCGTAAAAGATAGCTCCGGCAATACCACTCATAAAAATCAACGGTGCAAACACGGCAATGGTCGTTAAGGAGGAACTCAACATGGGAGTCACCACTTCGCTTGTTCCCGTGATACAGGCACGGCGCAACGAATATCCCCGTTCCCGGTATTGCGATATATTCTCAGTTACAATAATCGAACTGTCAATCATCATACCCAATGCCAGAATCAATCCGGCGAGTGAAATGATATTCAGGGACATATTGCACAGATAGAAGAAAACGAAACTGATTACGATAGAAACCACCATGCTAAGTCCGATAACCAACGGAGATTTTACATCCCCCAGAAACAAGACCGCTACCAGGCAGATAAAGAGAAAACCTAAAGACAGATTCTGTTGCAGATTCGAAATTGTGTAGTCCAGCAATTCCGTCTGATTACGGCTGATACTGAAATCAATATCCGGATATACCCGTTGGAAGTACTCCATCGTCTCTACCAGAGATTTCTTCATCTTATCCATATTCTCATCCGCCTGCTTGATAACAGCCAGCGTCACTGCCCTTTTCCCGTTAGATACAGATACCCCTTTTTCTTTTACGGGCACAATATTCACCCGGCAGAAATCCTTTAACTGCACAATCCGGTCTCCTTTACGCAGATAAATATTTTCTACATCTTCTGCAGTACGCAGGAGGGTGGAAAACTTTATGTTATATTCATAATATCCGTCACGTACCGTCATACTACCCGGTTCCACATTATTGGCAGCCAGAGTCGATTCTATATCCTCAATAGAAATTCCCAACATGGAGAGCATATCCTCATCGGGCACAATCTGCACCTGACGTTCCACCAATCCGGTCACATCTACCATAGCCACTTCTTCAAGCTGCTCTATCCTACGTTTAATGACCGATTCCGCAAATTCACACAGATCCAGAAAGGACTGTTGTCCCGTAATGCTATAAGCACTGTCATTCTTCAAAGTCAGATTCAGGTAAAAAACAGGTATATCCGTTGCGCTCGCCTTAATGACTTTCGGACGTTCCGTTTCCTTCGGGAGATAGTTCATTGCAGCGTCTATCTTTTCATTGACCTCGATAAAGGCCAGGTCCGTATTAGTACCGAAATCAAAAGACAAGCGGATAATACCGGCGCCGTCTCTAGACTCACTGTGAATATCTTTCAATGTAGAAACCTGTATCAACTGGCTGCGCAAAGGTTTCGCAATCGTATTTTCCAGTTCGCGGGCAGATGTATTGGCAGCAGACACCTGTATAGTGATCTCCGGAATAGCGATATTCGGAAGCAGAGATATCGGAAGTGTAGAATAAGTCACCAGCCCGATTATAAAACAGGCGGTGAAAGCCATCAGCACGGCAATAGGACGCTGGATTAAAAATTTTATCATGCTTTTCTCTGTATTTATCGTTTGCAGTCAATCATTCACCGCTTATAGTCACCTCCGTTTCATGCGCTAAATTCAAGTTCCCGGTGACAATAACCGTATCTCCTTCCAAGAGGCCATCTTCAACACCTCCCTGAGATTTATCCGAGACAACATATTCCGTAGCATTCTCCAATCCCGTATGTACATAATTCCACATTGCCTTGCCTTCTTTTAAGGTAAACACAACCTGTTTACCGGAACGCAGCACCACAGCCGTTTTAGGAATGACCAACTGCTCCCCTAAACTCCGCTTGACGCTTACCCTTACGTTCATGCCGCTAAACAACTTCCCCTGTCCGTTTACCGCAGCTTTTACTTTTACCATTCCGTTCGCATCCACCAGCGGATTGATTTCAGATACACTACCTTCATAAGAACCTCCGCCGGCATAAGGAGTAATCATTACTTTGTCACCGGTTTTAATAAAAGCCAATTCGTTCTCCAACACGGTGAAATCAGTTTCCATCCCACGAGTGTCAATGACAGTACAAAATGCCTCGGACGTATTAGCGAGATTATAAGGTTTTGAAAACAGATTAGCTACTATCCCGTCAAAGGGGGCAACAAGTGTAGCATGCTCCGTTTCTCTTTTCGTAAGTTCATACTGGGACTTCGACTGTTCATAGCCGCTCTTTACTTTCGCAAGTTTCATGGTTTCTTCAGGCACCTTGCTAAAATCATCCGGCGTATATCCCTGCCCGATAAGTACATCTTTCAGTTCAAGCTCCGCTTTCAACAAAGCATCTTCCGCCTGTGATAATTTCTGTTCCAGACGGAATTTATCCAGCTCGGCCAACTTCTGCCCCTTACGAACACGATCACCGTTTTTCACATAGACATGAGCAATAACCTCATTCGTTTCAAAACGAAGATCAGCCTGCCCACGGGCACTTACCTTGCCGTTACTGACTAGTTCGTGATGAAAATCACACCTCTTTAGAATTTGAACGGTGACTTCATTCTTTGAATCCGGAAGAACGGTAGAAACACCTTTATCCTGCTCGTCTGCATCACTTTTCTTGCCAGAGCAAGATGTCATTCCACCATAAGCTAAACAACATAGCAGCATCCATATATAACTGTATTTTCTCATAATATATTTATTGCTATCGATTATGCATTATAAATTAATCCCTCTATTGGACTCAGACTTTATTTATGCCCGACAATCTTATTCTTGTTATTCTTTTGTATTTTTTCCTTCAAATGATTTAAATATAATCGTGTTATATCCTGTTGATTTTTACTAGGAAAATAAAATGAGGTCATTCGCCCCTGGTTATTTACATATGCAAAAAATCGTTGACTCAATCCTGTTGTTCGGCTACTTGGAAACTCCAGAAATTCCTCGGATATATTTGTGAATCTAAAATTACTCAATTTATTTTTTAAAAGCATCATATTATAACGATTATTTTCATAAGCCGGCAATATTAGTATTTTATTTTTCCCAAAACTCTTTTGTATATTATTCATATCCCTTCTATTTATTTCCGTCTTTTCACTTATATAAAAAGAAATAGCAGAAACAGACATAACTGAAATACAAACAGTTATGAAATTATTTAAATTCATAATAGAGTATCAATGGATTAGATTCATCTCTTAATTTTCTTATACTTTCTTTATTCTTTAGTTTATCAGATATATAATTCTCTTTCTCAAAATACTGCAACTCAGAAAAACATTCAGGAGTAACATAAAAATATACACCCAACGAATCACTACAAAGAAATATCGGAATATGAGAATAGTCAGGCTTAATAGTAAACAATATATCATTTAGTGTTTTCTCATAAACAAGTGTTCTCCCACTTTTAATATCATGCTGAACCTGTTGATTAGACTTTCTCATACATTCAAAAAATAGCTGGTCTTTATATTTATAAATATGGGAAATATGCTGTATTTTACCTTGTTTGTTAAGCCTATTTATTAGAGAAAGAATATTTCGACTTCTTACCCGAGGATCAAGAGTCAGAAGCTTTTCATCTTCTAATATATCTTTTTTTAAAACTATCCCCTCACTTTGAATAGCCATATATGGAGAAATTCTCTGTTCTTTAATAGACATAATAGTATCCATTAAACCCATGATAAACAAATCTTCATTCTTGCCAACATTATAAAAAACATTGCCATGAATAAGTTCATCATTCCACCCTTTATTATACTCTGATGCATCCATCCATTGTGCAATTCTTTCCCCTGACTTGACATCTACTTGCTGTAGTAAATAGTATCTATCTTCTTTTGAAGGTTGAAAAAAAGTCTGTGCTCCATATAAGCATCCACTATTATAAGCAATGTAATTAAAATGAATATTCTTATCCATAAGAATTCCTCCTTTAAACTTACCTGAAGAAATATCATACCTATATATCTTATTCTGTAAAGAATCAAAGATATACAGTTCATTATCATCTATATTAATCGTAAAATCATCACAAGATACATATTCATCAGGTGCCAATCCTATATTGCCAATTTTTCTCATAAAAGTGCCTTTTCTATCAAATATATAAACTCCTTTTGTAGAACGGCTATCCAAAACAAACAATTGACTCTTGTAAATCTGCATTTTATCTATTCCTCCCAGCAGTGCGTCTTTTTCATCCAGCTCAATTGCAGTCACTGATTTGAAAATATCCGAATACTTAAATTCTGACACTTTGGTACTATCCAAATTCACAATTAATACAGGGCTGCTTCTATCTATTATTTTGTTCTCAGACAGACAAGAAATAGCTATATAGCTCATTGCTATAGCACAACATATATAGCATATCTTCACTATAAATATCCTAATATTATTCATACTCGTCATTATGTTATTGATTTGAATATTCGTTTCCAACGTATTTTCCCTTCATTATCAGTAGATTTCCAAATAAAAGATGCCCTTCCAACAATATATTCTTCCGGCAACAATCCCCAATAACGAGAATCCTGAGAGTTAAACACCCGATCTCCTGCCATAAAATAATAGTTTGTACGAAAACGATAGCTAGTAATACGATGATGATCCAAATAAGCTTTTTCTCCTTTCCATTGAAGTTTCTTCTGCTGTTCCCATTCGATAAGATGACGATAAAGAAGGTAATTCTTCCGGCTCATCACAATGACATCATTCATTCGAGGTATATAAAGTGGACCAAAATTACAAACGTTCCAGTGAATAGAATCGTTCCACGGATAGGTTTGGAAAGAATATCGTTTTCGAGCATTCTCCGGTAATTGTTGTAGACGTTCTTTCATACTGTCCTGAGATTTTATATTACCCAAATCTTTCTCATAGCCTGCCACACAATAATGATAGTTATGAATAGAAATAGAGTCACCGGGTAATGCAACACAACGTTTCACATAATATTTTAAAATATCAAATCCAATACTATCCCGATGTTGAGGATAAGGAAAATTGAAAACAAGAACATCATTTCGTTTTATGCCCCCCAAAGCAGGCAACCGATAGACAACAAAACGTTCCTGACGGAAAGCTGCAGACAAATTAAAAAGTCGGGCACCCATCGGAAGTTTGTTCACAATAATGTTATCACCAGGTAACAAAGCAGGCACCATTGAATCCGTAGGTACTTTGAAGGAGGCAAACAAGACTGTTTGTAGTAGTATCCAACCAAGGAACAAGATTGTAATTCCCCAAATGCACCCTTTCATCAAACGCATCAATAGTAATAACAGCTTTTTCATCGACTTATCAATTTTTTTACTTCATCTCTCATTTCACGAATAGCAGACGATTGTATTTTCGGTTCTTTCGTCAACACAATTTCGACCATTTGTTCCAATTTATCAGGTTTTCGAAAATCCGGTTCAGCATAGAGTTTTGCTAACAGATAATATGGATAAATACGTCCCGGTAAACGATGAGTAGAGCGCAGAAACCAATGTTCAGCTTCTTCATATCTCTTTAACGCCTTATAGTTTTTGCCAATGACATTAAGTATCATCGGATCGCAACTGATTCGTTCCGCTTCTTGTAATATCCGATTAGAAGCATTGTATTCTTTCAAGTTATGCAGACAACGTCCATACTCAAAAAGAAAACGGGGACGGCCATTCAGAAGCGGATATAGTCTTCCATATTCTTCTTTCGCTTTACCATATGCCTGAATACTATACAACATTTTACATTGTGACCACTCCCGACAAGCGTCATACGCATTATTCCGTACCAACCATACACCTACACTGCCGATCACAAACGTAAATAGAAGCATCAACTTATGTGAATAGTCCAAGAAGCATGCAATTAAAAGAAGAATAAATGCAATGATAAAACAAGGATACGTCATTGGATAAGAAGAAAAAGAGAAAAAAAGTAATGAAATTAATCCTCCGCAGATACCGATACGTTTCTTTTTAATTCCCCGATACAAACAACCACCTATTATCGTTAACACAAGTACCAAAACCGGAATACCACACTCTACTGCTATTCGTAGATATTCATTAAAAGCATATTCCGGGCTACCAGCTACACGTTCCTCATCTTCATCATAACTACCTTTTGCAAAATATTTCTCCTGCTCTTGTCCATAAGCATAAACAAAGTTCCCAATACCATACGCAGAAATGGGCTTCTTAACCACAGCCAAACTACTTATTTTCCACATAAACAATCGTCCTTTAGCTGAATCAGCCTTCAAATGATAGATTCCAATACCTCCTGTTATCAAAATAACGGAAAGCAAAAGTAAAGCAACTACCGCTTTTCCATGATACTCCTTCCAAGCTTTTTTCAACCAATTTCTCCATGGATAGTGTACACTACATACAAATACTCCCGAAAAGATGGACGCCAGCCATGCCGAACGGCTCATTCCTGCCGGAAGCAC
>ERZ780129.242-NODE-242-length-11380-cov-2.36715_pt1 | contig 11380 bp, 9 predicted proteins | sample MGYA00511368_ERZ780129 | MGnify/ENA primary metagenome ERZ780129 (study PRJEB29588, sample SAMEA2152467) | human gut metagenome | biome: human gut; feature: human-associated habitat; material: faeces | place: Denmark | collected 2008/2010 ...
CCCGGCCTGGCAGATTATCAGGAAACCTTGAGGCTCCAGGAACAACTGGTCCGGGCCCATCAGGAAGACCCGGACAGGGAAAACGAACTGTTGCTGCTGGAACATGCCGGGGTTTATACCATCGGGCGTACACGGAACCACGCCAGCCTGCACCCCGGTTCCGTGCTTCCCTTTCCCGTTCATGAAATCAACCGCGGCGGCCAGGCCACCTACCACGGCCCCGGCCAGCTGGTTGGATACCCCATTACGGACCTGAACCGCTGCGGCAGGGATCTGCACCGCTACGTCACCACCCTGGAAAACACCCTGATTGAAACCTGTGCCCGGTTCGGCGTGCAGGCCCGCATCCGGGAAGGGCTGGTAGGGGTCTGGGTGGAAAACCGTAAAATAGCCTCCATCGGCGTCGGGGTGAAAAAATGGATTGCCATGCACGGCTTCGCCCTCAATATAACCCGGAAATCCCTGCCTCCCTTCCTTGCTATTACCCCCTGCGGCATCCAGGGCGTGAAAATGACCTGCCTGGAGGATGAAATGTCCTCCCCCCTGCCGGAAGGAAACCTGTTGAAATGTTTCGGAGACGTTTTTGCAGCGCTGTGGGAAGAAAAATTTAACCGGCATTAAAGGAATTCGGAACGTGCGGAGGGCATGAAACTCATCCTTTCCTTGAAGGCGGAAAGGCCCCAAAGACTGGAAAAAGGCTCATTCAGACCATGAATGCAGAGGAAATGTTCAAAAAAACGCCTTATGTAAGACACAGACCGTGTCAGCAATACGTCCTTGCATCTTGACGCGGTTCCCGAACGGACGGATGCTTATGTCAGTTATGGGGAAAACGCTTTTCCAAAAAATCTGGGACGCTCATACCGTCGGCATCCTGCCGGATGGGAGAACGCAAATGTTCATCGCCACGCACCTGCTGCATGAAGTCACCTCTCCGCAGGCTTTCGGAATGGTCCGGGATCTGGGCCTGACCGTGCGTCACCCGGAACGTACCTTTGCCACCGTGGACCACATCATTCCCACGGACAACCAGGCGGAACCGTTCGCGGACGCTACGGCTGACGCCATGATCAGGGAACTGCGCCGGAACTGCGCCGAAAACGGCATCCGCTTTTTCGATATCCCCACCGGGCTCCAGGGCATCGTGCATATGGTAGGACCGGAACTCGGCATCACCCAGCCGGGCATGACCATCGTATGCGGAGACTCCCATACGGCCACGCACGGAGCCTTTGGCTCCATTGCCATGGGCATCGGCACCACGCAGGTGCGCGATGTGCTGGCTACGCAGACCCTGGCCCTCAGCCCGCTCAAGGTGCGCCGCATCAATGTGAACGGAAAGCTGGCCCCCGGCGTGCGCGCCAAGGATGTGGCCCTGCATATCATCGGCCTTCTGGGAGCCAAGGGCGGCCTGGGCTTCGCCTATGAATACGGAGGCGACGTAATCGACGCCATGAGCATGGACGAACGCATGACCCTTTGCAACATGTCCATTGAAGGTGCGGCGCGCTGCGGCTATGTGAACCCTGACCGGACCACGGTGGAATACATTAAAGGGCGCCTGTTCGCCCCTATCGGTGCGGACTGGGACAAAGCCGTAGAACGCTGGCTGGGCTTTGCTTCCGATCCAGATGCGGAATACGATGAAATCGTGGAAATTGACGGGGCCTCCATTGAGCCCACGTTAACATGGGGCATTTCTCCGGACCAGAATACGGGTATCAGCGGCAGCACTCCCAACCCTTCCGACGCTGCGAACGACGAAGAACGGAAGATGATCAACGAAGCGCTGGAATACATGAAATTCCCCGCGGACATGCCTCTTAAGGGACTGCCGGTCCAGGTGTGCTTCGTAGGTTCCTGCACCAATGGCCGCATTTCAGATTTCCGGGAAGTGGCCGCCCTCATCAAGGGACGCCATGTGGCTCCCGGCATCAGGGCGCTGGCCGTTCCCGGCTCTCAGATGACTGCCCGGCAATGTGAAGAGGAAGGCATCGCAGACATTTTCCGTGAAGCCGGCTTTGAATGGCGCCTGGCGGGCTGCTCCATGTGCTTGGCCATGAATCCGGACAAACTCCAGGGAGATCAGCTTTGCGCCAGTTCCTCCAACCGGAACTTCAAGGGACGGCAAGGCAGCCCCACCGGGCGCACCCTGCTGATGAGCCCGGCCATGGTGGCCGCCGCTGCTCTGACCGGGAAAGTCTCCGATGCCCGCGAAGTATTCTCCCTGAATTAACTTTTCAATTTTCTCCTTTATGTCTCTGACCCAATTCACCTCCATCACCGGCACCTGCGTTCCCGTTCTGGGACCGGACATGGACACGGACCGCATCATCCCTGCCCGCTTCCTTAAATGCATCACGTTTGACGAACTGGCGGGAGTCATGTTCTGGGACGAACGCTTCGACGAAAACGGGCAATCCAAATCCCACCCGGTGGACGATCCCAGCATCAAAGGGGCTTCCATCATTTTGGGCGGCTCCAACTTCGGCTGCGGTTCTTCCCGCGAACACGCCCCGCAGACCATCAGGCGCTCCGGCATCAAAGCCGTTATCGCGGAATCTTTCGCAGAAATCTTTTTCGGCAACAGCACCGGAATCGGGTTGCCCTGCGTATGCGCGTCTGCCGCCGACATTGCCTCTCTGTCCCGGCACATCTCCAATTACCCGGAAACGGAAGTGACAATTGACCTCCTGAACATGACAGTTTCCTGGAAAGAAGGGTCCTTCCCCATCCGGATGCCGGCGGAAGCCCGCGAAGCCCTGACCCGGGGCCGCTGGGATTCCATTGCGGAACTGCTTGTCAACATGGATGCCGTAGAAAAGAAAAACGAAGAACTGCCCCGGGTCGCAGCCTCCTGCTGATTCAGCATTCACCTCTTTCTTCCCTTTCTACCCTCTTCCCCATATGATTTTCAGAATTACAGACTACGTCCACTACGGCACGCTGGACAACCGTAAACGCGGAACCGTCCATCTTACGCTGCAACTCATGGGGATGCCCCATCCGGTGAACATTACCCTGCATGGGGACTGCCTCCAGGACCTGGCCGGTTGCGTGGTTGACTTCAGGAATCCCTCCCCACAGATGCTTCCTGCGGAACTTACCCAAATCCCGGAACATATCCAGGGGGTGGCGGGGGATATGACGGCCAGCCGACGCATGCCTGTCAAAGGCAAGAAAACCATGGAAAACGCCCTGTACCTGGAATGGTTCACCAGCCATCACGACATGGTGCTGCTGGAAAGTACGGTCTTCTCCATCAAAGTTTCCCTTCCCGAATGGATGATGGATTCCTGCGAAGAGCAAGCCCAGATCATGGCGAACCAGCAGATGCTGCGAACCCAGGTAAAAGAATGGTCCAGAGCCTATTCCAACCACCAGGAGGACGGCAGCCTGCCCGATCACCACTGGGACAAACGCCTGCGGGAGGCGGAAGCCATCGCCATAGCTTACCAGGAGGTATTCCAGAAATACAGGCTGAACCCCAGCGGCGACATCCGTGTGGCTTTTGTCATGGGCTGGGATGAAGTGCTGGACAACATCGCCCAGTCGGAAGAAACGGGGACGCCCTGTTCCTGCAAAAGCACCGGCATGCTCAGCCTGTTTGACATCCTCAATGAACAGGAGGCCCGGGAAGTGCAGTCCTGCATGTTTCATCCTCTTTTCCAGCAGGTAATGGAACTGACGGATCTGTGCCAGCACCGGTTCAGCCGGGAAATCAACAAGGCCCAGAGGAACAGGACAGGGCCGCCGGAACCCCTGAACCAGATTTTTTACTGCATCCGCTACATCACCCCCCGCATTCTTTCCTGCCTCCTCCAGGAGAAGGAGGATGCTGCGGACTACTGCACCATGGCCGCCCGTATGGCCCTGTGCGTGGAACAAACGCGCCGGACGGTAGCTGCCCTGGACAACTGCGGCTACCAGGTGGACGGTGAAATAGCGGAACGTTTCTCATCCCTGCTGGAGGAAGTCAATTCCTTCCAGGAAAGTCTGGCAACCCAAAGCCGCAAAAGCAACCTGTAACAACAAAACCTTCCCTGGCAACACAATCTTTATCTTTGCGTATGATACATTCCCACACCTGTTTTCAAGGGCTGTGCGCAGTCCTGGCCGGCGCCGCTCTTTCCCACGCGGATGAGCCGGCTGTTTCCATTTCGGACTTCGGGGTGGACAAGGTCATGTCCGGCCCTGTCGTCTCCATCAATGACCAATACAAGGGCGTCGTAAAAATTGAGATGGATTCCCTGACTCCGGATTACGCTACTCCGTGGAATACCGGCCGCTACCAGGGAGGCATCGGCACCGGTTTCCTGATCGGGGAAAACGCTTTCATGACAAACGCCCATGTGGTTAGCAACGCGGAGCGCATTTATATCTCCATGTACGGAGATTCCCGTAAAATTCCCGCCAGGGTCAAATTCATCGCCCATGACGCGGATCTGGCTCTGCTGGAGGCGGACGATCCCAAGCCTTTCAAAGGAATACGTCCTTTTGAATTCAGCAAAAACCTGCCTCATCTGGAAGACGAAGTAAGGGTGATCGGCTACCCCATCGGCGGCAACAGACTTTCCGTCACGCGCGGCGTGGTCTCCCGCATTGATTTCACCACGTACGCCCACCCCCGCAACACGGAACACCTGACCATCCAGGTGGACGCCGCCATTAATCCGGGCAACAGCGGAGGCCCCGTCCTGATGGGGAATAAAGTCATCGGCGTGGCATTCCAGGGCCTGAACAACGCCAATAACACGGGTTACGTAATTCCAACCCCCGTCATCCGCCACTTTCTGGAAGACATCAAGGACGGCGTCTATGACGGTTACGTGGACATGGGCATTCAGGCTGCGCCCATCCTGAACCCGGCCATGCGCAAGGCGTTCGGCCTGCCGGACGACGAAAAGGGCGTTCTGATCGGCAAGGTGCTCAAGGGGTCCTCCGCTGACGGCGTTCTCCGTAACGGGGACCTGCTGATGAAAGTGGACGGCTATGATGTGGACAGCTCTGCCATGATTGAACTGGACGGCCAGAAAATCAGCATGAAAGAACTCATTGAGCGCTGTTTTAAAGACGACCGGCTCCCGCTGGATATCATTCGCGACGGCAAGCCCATGAAGGTGGAAATGGTGATGAAGCCATCCCCCTCCAGAGACCTTCTGATGGCGGAATACGATAAAATGCCCCGCTACGTCGTCTTTGGCGGCCTGGTGTTCCAGCCCATCCAGCGCAACGTGCTCGCGGCGGCGGACATCTCCATGCTGGACGTTGCACTGGACATCCGTAATTACCAGGAAGACGGCGGCTGCGTGGACCATGAAGACATGGTAATCATCACCAAAGTGCTGGATGATGAGGTAAACGCGCGCCTGTCCGGCTCCATTTCCAATTCTATTGTGGAAAAAATCAATGGCGTGAAAGTTAAGGGCCTTACCCACGCCTATGAACTCCTTTACCCGGAGAACATGCCGGAATACGTCGTCATCGAACTGAAAAACGGAGAACGCCCCCTTGTCTTTGAAGGCAAGGCCATGGAGACGGCCAACAAACGCATCTCCAAAACCTACAACATCCCGAAAAACGCCCGCCTGGACAGCTCCATTCCCGGTCGCCAGTCTGGCCGCAACACCACTCCCGCCCGTTAATCGCCATGAAAATTCTTTCCACTTTTTTCTTCGGTTCCCTGATATTGCTCTGCGGTTGCCAGCCGCGCGAAGCCGGACGAACCGCTCCCGAACCCCAGCCTGAACAACAGACGGAAACGCCTGCGGAACAGGCGGAGGAAACGCCCTCGCCGGCCCCGCTTCCCTCCCCCACCAGCTCCATGGTCGGCATTAACGCCACCAACCAGGGCTATGCCATGATTCAGCCGTGGAGCAAGGAAAACCCGGCGTACAGTCAGGGCTTCGGCATTTATCTGGGAGACGGCAATATCCTGACGGCAGCCAATATCGTTTATTCCGCCAGCTTCGTGGAAGTAACCTCCGCAGACGGAGCCCAGACGGTTCCCGTGACAGTAACCGCCTTTGACCCGGAAGCCAACCTTGCCCTCCTGCGCCTGAAAAACGGAAAAGATGCCGCTTTCCTGGACAAACTGGTCCCCGTTACGCTGGGGAAGGCTCCCCGCCTGGGCGACAAGGTAACCTTCTGGCAATTCAATGATGACGGCCTTCCCATCACCACCTCCGGAACCCTTCTGGCGACGGAAAGCGCCTGCCCGTTCACGAACGGGGAACCGTTCGTCCTGTATAACGTCAAATCCTCCGTTACTCCCCTGAAAGGCGGCGCAGGCAACCCTGTCATGAGAGGCAATGAACTTGTGGGTCTCAGCGCCAGCTGCGATCCTCCCGCCCAGAAAGTTCTGGCCGTCACCCATACCATGATTTCCCGGTTCCTGGAGCAGGCCCGGACTGGCAACTACATCGGTTTTCCGGCGGACGGCACCCAGGTCACGGAACTGACCGACCCCGTTTTCCGCAAATTCCTGGGCCTGTCTGAAACTGGCGGCGGCTTTTACGTGGTGAAACTGCCTGTTTACGGCTCTTTCTACAAAGCCGGAGTGCGTCCCGGAGACGTGGTGGAAAGCGTGAACGGCATTCCCCTGGACAGTAAAGGATTAATCAAGGATCCCGCGCTGGGCCCCGTTTCCGCCAATTTCCTGTTCCGTGACTCCGCCAAACCGGGGGATACCATTACGCTGGACATCCGCCGCAAGGGAAAGGACGGCTCCAGCCAGCCCATGACGTTGGACGTCAAACTGGACAGGAGCGCTATTGAAGGCGACCTGGTCAATCCGGCCCCCTTCATCTCCAATCCGCCCTACCGCATTTACGGCGGCCTGGTATTTGTCCCGCTGACGGGAGCCATGATGGGAGAAATCAACAAGCTCAGCAAGAACCATCCACCCCTCAACCTGGTGGAAGCCACTCAAAAGAAAGAGGACATACGGAAAAAAGGCGTGGATGAAATCGTGGTCTTCCTGATGGCCCTGCCCACCCAGGCTACACTGGGATACGCCCAGATGAGCCCCTCCATTGTGGAAAAAGTCAACGGCGTGCAGGTGAAAAGCTTCAAGCACCTCAACCAGCTTCTGGACCTTCCCGCTCCCGGCGGCACGCACCGCATCGAAGTGACCCAGCAGCCGTACACCATGTACATGTCCCAGAAGGAAGCTGCCAAAGCGGACCGATTCATCCAGATGAGGGCCGTTCCCGTGCTCCGCAGGGACTAGGAATCCGCGAGCCATGTTCATTTGCAGCCCTCCTGGCATGTCTCTTCACACGCTGAATATCCGGCTTGATTTTCCCTACAGGACAGGCTTTACCCATGGAGCCTTCCGCCCGGAAAATGATGCTCTGGCCAGCCTGATGGAACAGAGGCCCGGAAGCCGCGTTCTCGTTCTCCTGGAAAAAGGGCTGGAACAGTTTTATCCTCAGCTTCCGGCAGACATTGACCGCTATTTTGAAAAAAATGCCGGGGTGCTGGCCTATGCCGGCTGCCGTTCCGTTCCGGGCGGGGAGGAAGCCAAAACAGGTTTTTCCGCATGGGAAACGGCCCTGCGCCACATTGTGGAAGCAGGCATTGACCGCCATTCCTATATCATAGCCGTGGGCGGCGGAGCGTTTCTTGACGTAGCAGGCTTTGCCGCCGCCACCGCCCATCGCGGCATCCGGCTGTTGCGCATCCCCACCACCACCCTCTCCCAGGCAGACTCCGGAGTAGGTGTCAAAAACGGGATCAATTTCATGGGCCGGAAAAACTATCTGGGCACCTTCGCCGTCGCGTGGGCCACGCTTGACGACTTCCTGTTCCTCCATTCCCAGCCCCTCCCCCTGAAAAGAGCCGGGCTGGCGGAAGTAGTGAAAGTGGCGGGGGGGGGAGAAGGCTGTTTTTGGAAACGAACGCCTCCGCGCTGGCTGTATGCGAACGGGATGCTCTGGAATATGCCGTGGAGCATTCCGCTCTGCTGCACGCCTCGCACATTGCATGCGGAGGAGACGCCTTTGAACTGGGTTCCAGCCGTCCCCTGGACTTCGGACATTGGGCCGCCCATTACATGGAAACCATGTCCGGTTACATACTGGGGCACGCGGAGGCCGTTTCCGTGGGCATGTGCCTGGATATCCTTTATTCCGTCCGGAAAGGATGGCTGCCTGCCGCGGAGGCGGAAAGAATCATCTCCGTGCTGAAAACCCTGGAACTGCCCGTATTCCACCCCCTGCTTTCCCGCAGGACAGAAAACGGCGCCTGCGAAGTGCTGAAAGGTCTGGAGGCCTTCCGCGAACACCTCGGCGGTCACCTGACGGTACTGATGCTTACCGGAATAGGCCGGGGAAAAGACGTCCATGAGATAGACGCCGCTCTGATGGAGGAATGCATCCGGGAAATGCAGGAAGCCGCTGGATATTCCGTTCAGGAATAACAGCCCTTTCCTTGCCGCCTCCCCGTCAGAAAACAAGCAGAAGCCATCTGGCGTATCACAGAGAAATACCAGCCGGACGGCAGTATGAAAAAAACAACGATGTTTTTCCTTCCCACAATCTCCATATCCTCCTGTTCCGGCAGTTCCCGCAGGGCGGCATTATTATGTGCTGCCGGGCAGCCCATGATGCAAGCCATTTTGCGACTCCCCCTTTTTTCATAACGCGCCGGATTTACTTCTCCTTTTTCAAAAAGAAGATGAAGGAAAAAGCATGAACAGCCTGCCGGATACCTCAAAGAGAAGATCATCCGTCAACCATGCGGAGGCAGTGGACACGATGCCTCCCTGGGAACAAATCCATTCATCGTCTTTGCAAGGCACTGGAAAACCAAACTGCCGGAAACCGCGTTCCGCTGAAAATTCAGGGATGGATCTTCCGGAAAACCGTCCCTCTTAAACCTGTGCGGATAACTCCGCAGGAAACGGAACTTTCCCGTATTCGTCCAAACTGACGCCGGGCCATCCCCATTTACAGACGCGGTACGGCGGCGAGAAGCGCCTGCGTATATTCGTGGGAAGGGGAAGAAAATACTTTGTCCGCCTCCCCGTATTCCACAATGCGGCCTTTGCGCATCACGGCAATGCGGTCCGCGATGTAATGGACCACGGACAAATCATGGGAAATGAATATCATGGTCAGGCTCAAGTCGCGGGCCAGGGCAATAAGAAGGTTCAGAATCTGGGACTGGATGGAAACGTCCAGCGCGGAAACGGGTTCATCCGCGATAACCAGCCTGGGTTCCGGCGCCAATGCGCGCGCAATGGCGACGCGCTGGCGCTGGCCTCCGGAAAATTCATGGGGATACTTGCGCATCAGGGAGGGGCTCAGCCCTACCTTTTCCATCAGTTCCGCCACATCATCCCTCGTCTGGGCAAAAGTTCTTTTACGGCGGCTCTGCAACGCCTCCTTTAATGTTGCATATACCGTAAAACGGGGGTTCAGGGAAGCATAAGGGTCCTGGAAAACCATCTGGAAATCCGGACGGCGCTTCCTGACTTCGGATGCGGAAAGAGCCGTCAACTCTTCCCCTTCCAGAAAAATGCGGCCCTCCGTAGGCTTCTGGAGCAGCATCACCGTGCGGGACAGCGTGGATTTGCCGCAACCGGATTCACCCACCAGCCCCAGGATTTCTCCCTTTTCCACGGACAGCGACACCCCGTCCACCGCCACTACGGGGGCAGATTTGCGGGCAGAGAACAGCCCCTGCACCGCAGGAAAGACAACGCTCACATGATCCAGTTCCAGAAAAGCCATGCCGCCACCCTAACAAGCCTTCCGATGCAAGACAAGACCCCAGCCGCGCCAGTTCCTCCAATATCAGGACATCCATGCGCACCTCCCATGCCGTTTCCCCCACAGAAAAACCAGGACCGGCAATGAACGCCAGCCCCGGCTGGGCATTTCGCATGTCTTCCGGAGCCACCCGGAACCAGAAGGGTTCATCATCACACACGAGGCTGATAACAGCAAAAGAGGCTGTTCCCCCATTTCCACCATCCATTGGCCTTTTTGAAGAACTATAATACCGCCAAGAAATATCAGGGACCGCACACAAGGAAAAAACACGCTCCAGCCCAAAAGCGCTCCAAAAACGGCTGCCAGGATGAAGGCCGCAACCAGCAGCAGGGCCGGAGCTTTTCTATCCCGCATATTTTGATGATCCCCTATCCGGATTTCCGGATCCTCCCTGAATCAAATTTATGGATAAATCCCCCCATGGAGCCATATCAAACAAAAGAACCGTTCCCCGCAAAGGGAACGGTTCCAGAGATACTCTGACTCAGAGCTTACGCACCGAGCTGGTAGCGGACGAAGGAGGCGACGGAGATATCGTCGCCGAGTTCCTTGCCGGCCTGGTTGAGGAGGGCCTCCACCGTCATCTTTCCGGCAGGGTCCTTCACAAATACCTGGTCCAGCAGGCAGGACTGGGCGTACAGAGCCTTCAGCTTGCCGGGAAGAATCTTTTCCAGCAGGTGTTCGGGCTTGCCTTCCTGAATGAGCTGCTGCTTGGCGATTTCCTGTTCCTCGGCCACGAAGGCGGGATCCAGGCTATCGGAGCTGACGCTCTTGGGAGCGGCGGCGGCGATGTGCAAGGTCAAATCCTTGGCGAGGGCTTTGAACGCATCAGACTTGACGGTTTCTTCCTTGCCGGCCTTGATGGACAGCAGAACGCCCACTTTGCCGCCCATGTGGATGTAGGAGACCACGGCGCCGATGCCGTCCGCCGTCAGGCGGGCGAATTTGCGCAGAGCCATGTTTTCGCCAATGGAGCTGCACATGGCCTTGATATATTCTTCCGTGGAGCCTTCCGCCATGGGGACCTGGAGAGCCTCCTCCAGCGTGGAGGCCTTGGAATCCATGAGAGCGTTGGCAACGTCATTCACCAGACCCTGGAACTTGTCCCCCTTGGCGCAGAAGTCCGTTTCACAGTTGAGTTCAAGGATGATGCCGGAGCAGCCGCAGGGAGCCACAGCGGCGCGGATCACGCCTTCCTTGGCGTCACGGTCGGCCTTGGCCGCAGCCTTGGCAATTCCCTTCTCACGAAGATACTTTACGGCGGCATCCATGTCGCCGTTGCATTCGTTGAGGGCTTTCTTGCAATCCATCATGCCGGCGTCCGTTTTGTCACGGAGGGCCTTGACGAGAGCTGCAGTAATTTCTGCCATAGTGTTTCTGTTCTTTCTAAATGGTTGGTTTAGGCTTCGGCGGATGCGCCCTTGCCTTCGTTGATGGCCTTGACAATGCAGTCAAGAATCAGGCGGATGGAACGGACGGCGTCGTCGTTGCCGGGAATCGGGAAGTCGATTTCCTTCGGGTCGGCGTTGGTATCAACCAGAACGCAGACGGGAATGTTCAGGCGGTGGGCCTCGCGGATGGCGATGTCTTCATGGTCGGCG
>ERZ780129.252-NODE-252-length-11086-cov-2.62996_pt1 | contig 11086 bp, 8 predicted proteins | sample MGYA00511368_ERZ780129 | MGnify/ENA primary metagenome ERZ780129 (study PRJEB29588, sample SAMEA2152467) | human gut metagenome | biome: human gut; feature: human-associated habitat; material: faeces | place: Denmark | collected 2008/2010 ...
ATCACCATACGGCTGGTACGGCTGACGGGAGAATTGCCTGTTATCCCAGTACCAGGGAGCCTGAACATTTTTCCACTGCATATACTTTGACTGGCGCGAAGAGCAGGATACCCCGCCGCAAGCATAGGCCAGCCACAAATTCCCCCTGGTATCAAAACCTGCGGAAGCCGCCTGGTCTTCCACCAGGCCGGTGGACCTGTCCAGCGTCTTCCATGAATCGCCTGCAGGATCGTAAATGGATACGCCTCCGGATGTGGCGACGGCCACCTCCCCGGAAACGGGAGAAATGGCCAAAGCATAAACATGCTCTCCATTCAGGGCATTGCTGCGGTCATACATCTTCCATTCCCTTCCGTTAAAAACGGCTACGCCGCTGTCATCCGTGCCCGCCCAGATGCGCCCCTGCCTGTCCTCCGCGATACAGGTGAAATTCTTTCCTTTGGGGAAACCGGAATAATAATCCATATTAAGCCACGATTTTTCATATGTCCGGTCCCCAATCTGAAGGCGGTAAATGCTTTCTTTTTCTCCTACGGCCCAAATGGAGCCGTCGCCAGCTACCAGCGTGCCGCGAATAAAACGGACCGGACATTCCGGAAGTTGCTCCGGTATCTGGACGGTTACGACCTTTCCTGCCGCCCACGCCCCCAACAAAAGGAAAATCAACACAAATGTCCCTACGAAGTGTTTGAATTTAATCAACATAACCAACTATCTCCTGATTATTGCAGGATAATATTATCGGTTTTTATCATTGTCAACGCCATTTTCAATTTATTGTCAAGTTTATCCAAACAAAATACGGCATAATTCGTTTAGAATTATGCACATAAACAATTTAATATATGTTAGTTATATTAAAAACATCAATTCCAAGAAAATCCTCACTAATACTTTTTTATGCTTGGATGGGAAAATACAGGGAACAGGCCTGATAGCAACGTCCGGCATTTCGTTTTTTCAACATGTTTTCCCCGGTTATTCTCTGATTCAAATTTCAAACCTACCATGCGTTTCCCCATATAAAGTTATATTTACCGGCCTTTTTTGAGGCAGGAGAATAAACACAGCTCAAGATCCGAAGGAGAAGCCATCTACTCTTCCGAAGCGGCAATAGGAGGCAATATGGACGTTCCCGGAGGAGGGCTTCCCGATGATGGCCAAAGAAAAAGAAAGTGTTGTCCTCACCAACACGAACAATTCTTCCGGACCTGATTCCAGCAACCAGTTCCGGCATATTCACGCAGCACCCTTCCGACCATGAATGAGGTATTGCTTCATAAAGCGGGACTGACGGTCAACTGTATATTAAAGCCACCAAAGGAAAGGAGGGAGGAACCAGTCCGACAGGCGGAAAAGAAGAAAGCGAAGACAAAAAAGATGGAATAAAGCCCCCGGTTTTCTCCCTAGATGGCCTATCCGGGCGATTATAATAGCGGTCTGCAGGTTTCTGTTGAGCCCCAAGCCGGGGGTATGAAACACCGCCTCCCTAAAAGATACGGCCAAATTCACGACAGATAGAATTATGCCGTCCCGTACGTTCTTTCCTCATACCCAGGTGCCAATTATTACTTCTAGATAAACGGAAAAAACGAACCTCCCTGACCTATCCAACCCCTCCGGATTATTTCTGGAGAGGAAGGTGTTCCGTTCCACAACAAAGAAAAGGAACATATCATTCTGCATCCGGCCCATAGCAGAACAGCCTTTCCGCCCCGGATTACCTCCCTGGGGCTGTTGAATACCCTGCTGAAATATCGAAACGTATCAAATAAACACTTATTAAAGCTCCGCAGCCGTCAGGTCCACGCACAAACCTTGACAACTGCGGAGCTGCGCTTACACACACTTATTCATCCAACAAAAATCGCTCAGCAGAGCTTCTTCCATCAGGAATGGTGGAAAGCCGTTCCTTCTTCCGCCGTCATCGGAGAAGAGACCGGGTGTTTCTCGAAGAAAGAGAGCATGCGCTTGTAGTCTTCCAGGAACAGGTCTGCCAAATCTTTGGAGAAGCCCTGGCGAACCATGACGCGCATCACCACCGTATCCTGACAGTTGGCAGGGAGCGTGAAGGCGGGCACCTGCCAACCGCGGGTTCTCAGCTTGTCCGAAAGGTCAAAGAGCGTGTAGTTCGCACGGGCTCCATCCTTGATGAAGAAGCAGACGGCGGGAATACCTTTTTCCGGATCGCCCGTACAAATGAATTCATACGGCCCCAGTTTGGAAAGCTCATCTGAAATGTACTTCGCTACTTCGTAGGCCTGTGTATGGATGTTCGTATAGCCTTCCTTGCCCAGTCGGATGAAATCATAATACTGGCAGATAATCTGTCCGGCCGGTCGTGAGAAGTTAATGGCAAAATTGGGAATTTCCCCGCCAAGATAGTTGACATTGAAGATCAACCCTTCAGGCAGTTCGGAAATATCTCTCCAAACGACCCAGCCCACTCCGAGCGGAGCCAATCCGTATTTATGGCCGGAAGCACTGATGGACTTGACGCGGGGAATGCGGAAGTCAAAGACAAGATCCGGGGCGCAGAACGGAGCAAGGAAAAACGACACCCGCCGCTGGCTCCATCTACATGGATGTCAACGCTGATGCCGGTCTTGTTTTCATAATCATCCAGGGCCTTGGCAATCTCCGCCGGCAATTCATAAGCACCCGTATAGGTCACTCCGAACGTGGGAACCACAACGATGGTGTTCTCATCAATCTGTTCCAGCATCCGGTCAACATCCATCTTCCATTTTCCGGGCGCCATCGGGATTTCACGCATTTCAATATCCCAATAGCGGCAGAACTTGTGCCAGCAGATTTGGACAGGGCCGCATACCAGGTTGGGCTTGTCAATGGGTTTGCCGGCGGCTTTCCGGCGGGCTCTCCAGCGCCACAGGGCGGCCATGCCTCCAAGCATGCATGCTTCACTGGAACCGATAGTGGAACAACCAATAGGCTTTTCATTCTGGCTGGCATTCCAAAGATTGGCAATAATGGCAGCGCAACGCATCTCAATAGCGGCTGTCTGGGGATATTCATCCTTGTCAATCATGTTCTTGTTAATGCTGAGATTCATCAGCATCCTGACCTGCTTTTCATCCCAGGTCTGGCAGAAGGTTGCAAGATTCTGGCGGGCATTGCCGTCCAGCATCAATTCATCGGACACCAATTGGAAAGCGTCCTCCGCGCGCATCGCATAATCCGGGAACTCATCCTTGGGGAGAAGGTTATCTGCTTCCGGAGAACCGAAAATGGAATTTTCCGCCCGGGCTGTATCGGGTTTTTGATTTGGATCAAACATGACGGTATCTATTGTTTCATCGTTTCCGGGCCAACCGTGAAAGGCAACCCGCATGAAGGATAGAAGCACCCGAGAATAAAAGCGTTCATATTTCCATTGTCATTATCCTAGGTATAATTTTCCCGGAAAAACACAGAGTCGAGATTTATTTCATCATTCATTGATGACTAAAAATTATTTAATTGCAAATATCTTTATAAAAACTCGCCAATATCTCCAGATAACTTTATGTATGACATCTCCATATTATGACAGTTAAGAGAAACGGACGTTTTCGGATGCAATTCCCAGACGGGATAATGTGTTACCCCCTATCTTAACAATACAACATCCATTGGAAAAAACTGTGTCACGGACTTTTACGGTTCCTGATGCTGAGGCGTGCATGCGCACTTTCAGAAAGGGAAAAATACGGATTAACCCGAATTTCCATCAAAAAAACTGCTGCACAATAATAAAACCAACATCGTGGAATCTTCCCCGCTTTTCCTGATGAGCAACTTCTGGTGCAGACAGGGGGAAGAAATACCCAACCTATACCGGGTTAATGCCGTGGCAAGTTACACCCTTTTAAGCCACGGCTGGCAGCAGAGGTACCTTCTCCCCCTCCCTGCACTTTTTACCCGGTCAACAGGTGGCATTCCTTCAAGATTACTCCCGTTCAATTTTCCGGAAGGTATCCTTCACATAAAGTACATGCGGATAAAGAATGGAATCCGGAGCTACTTTGGGATGATTGAATTCCGCTATTTTTCGCATTCCAACACGTTGCATCACAGCTTGTGAAGGGAAATTCACGCAAGCAGTAAAAGAATATACCCTGTCAAAGCCGAATCGTGCAAAACCATGTTTCAGGCATGCACGGGCGCCTTCCGTAGCGTATCCGTACCCCCAGGCTTCCGGCACAAGCCTCCAGCCTATTTCCACACACGGTGTAAAGTCCGCTTCAAAATCAGCCCAATGAAAGCCGAGAAGTCCGATCAAGGAACCGGAATGTTTCAATTCCACTGCGTACAATCCATACCCTCTTTCATCCAGTTCTTTCCGTATACGGTTCCACATGGAAAGAGAATCCTTTTCCGTCATGACACCGGGAAAAAAACGCATCACCTGGGGATTGGCGTTCATAGCCGCAAAAAAAGGCCAGTCTTTTTCCCGCCACTCCCGTAACACCAGGCGTTCAGATTCCGGCAATGACAGTTTTCCTCCCGGCATGGCCTTAGTTGTACATGGAAAGCTCTGTTTCCAGCTCCGGGCAGCGATTCACGCGAAACCGTTCATCCAGTTCCAGAATTTGGCTATGGCCCAGGCTGTCCTTGATGGTGAGATTGACTTTGGAACGACCGGGATACCTTTTTAGAATATCCCGTATCTGTTCCAGATTTTTTCTCGTGTGGCGGAGGGGACTGACAATGATATTCAGAGGCCCCTGATCCCCGGATTTGGATTTGCGCTTTTTGCCTCCAAGTGGGTCAATGCTCTGGGCAGCCACGCTTTTGGAGGATGTACGGTCATCCTCCCGGATGTTGGCTCGCACGGAGACGAAAACGCCCGGCTCCAAGCCTCCCTCCATTTCCTGAGCCTTTTCATAAACATCCGACCACAACAACACTTCTATGCTGCCGGTAAAATCTTCCAACGTCAGAATGGCGAATTTTCTACCGGCCTTGCTGATTTTTGGGGTGACGGAACGAACCATGCCGGCAATCTGGTGCTTCTGCTTGAGTTCGTGTGGTTCCAGCGTGTCAATGAGTCCTATGCGGGTATATTTTTCCGCATCAATGACACCGCGCATGGAGTCCAAGGGATGGCCGCAAAAATAAGCGCCCAACAGATCCTTTTCATCTCCCATACGCTGCTCCTTGGACCACTCTGGAACGGCAGGTTCATCCTTCACCCTGGGCGCTTCAAAGGTCATGTCAAACAGAGACCCCTGCCCCAGAGCCTTATCCTTATGTACCTGGGAAGCTCCGCTGAGGGCCAGGTCCACACGTTCGAACAGAACACAACGCGGCTCCAGCGTCCAGTCCAGCGCTCCCGCACGAATCAGGGATTCCAGAATCTTTTTGTTGACAGATTTGGAATCCAGCCTGTTACAAATGTCCTCCATACTGGAAAATTCCCCATTCTTCTCTCTTTCTTCCAGAAGAATCTGCATAGCCCCCTCTCCCACGTTCTTAATGGCCGCCAGCCCATAACGCACGGCCAGCTTGCCGGAGGGCATTTTCTCAGGAGTGAACTTGAGCATGGATTTATTCACATCGGGAGGCAGGATCTCAATACCCATGCGATTGGCTTCCTGAATGAACACTCCGATTTTGTCATTGTTCGCCTCATTAGACATCAGCCCGCAGAGGAATTCCACAGGGAAGTGGGCCTTGAGATAGGCCGTCCAGTAGGAAATATGCCCGTAGCAGGCGGAGTGGGATTTATTAAAACCATACCCGGCGAATTTTTCAATCTTGTCAAAGATAGCTGTAGCCGTTTTTTCATCAATCTGGTTTGTTTTCCAGCATCCTTCCACAAAGTGGGCCTTTTCCTTGGCCATCTTCGCCGGGTCTTTCTTGCCCATGGCGCGCCGCAGAAGGTCGGCCCCGCCAAGCGTATAGCCGGCCAGCAGCTTGGCCGCCGCCTGCACCTGTTCCTGGTAGATCATCACGCCGTAGGTTTCCCCACTGACCTGTTCCAGCAAAGGATGCTCATACTCCACCTGGCGCAGTCCCTTCTTCACTTCAATCATTTCATCCATAAACTGCATGGCTCCCGGTCGGTAAAGAGCCAGCAAGTCAATGATGTCTTCAATTTTCTGAATCCCGTAACGGCGGCAAGTGTCCACCATACCGCCGGATTCCAATTGGAAAACCCCCATCGTATCCCCCCTGTTCAGCAAGTCCAGGGTTTCCCGGTCATCCAGAGGGACGGAATCCAGTTTGAACTCCGGCACGCGCCAGCGGGCGTATTGCTCCGCATCATGCATGACGGTCAGGGTTTTCAAACCCAGGAAGTCCATCTTCAAAAGCCCCACTTCATAAATCGCGCTCATGTCGCACTGGGCGACGACAGCGGCATGAGGATCGGACAGATCGTCACGGGTAAGGGCCACATGCTCGTCCAGGGGACGGTCACCGATCACAACACCTGCCGCATGTACCCCCACGTTGCGGATCAAGCCTTCCAGGCGGGTCGCGTACCCCCACAATTCCGCATACCCCTCATCAGAGGCAATCAACTCCCTCAGCTCCTCGTTACTCTTGTAGCTGGACTGAAGAGTCACCTTGGGGCCGGTTTCGATAAGTTTGGAAATACGGTCCCCGTCCGCATAGGACATATCCATCACACGGGCTACATCCCTGAGTACGGACTTGGCCCCCATGGTGCCGTACGTAATAATGTGGGAAACAGCGCGCTCTCCGTATTTCTGCCGAACATAATCAATTACTTCCGGCCGGCGTGTCTGGCAAAAGTCAATATCAATATCCGGAGGGCTGACGCGTTCCGGATTTAGGAAACGTTCAAAGATTAATCCGAATCTTAGAGGATCTATGTTCGTGATTTTCATGGCATAAGCCACCAAGGAACCGGCTGCGGAACCGCGACCGGGACCTACGGGAATGTCATGATCCTTGGCCCAGTTGATGAAATCCGCCGTAATCAGGAAATAGGAGGGAAATTTCAACTGGTTGATAATTCCAAGTTCATAATCCAGACGATCGCGCAATTCCTTATCTGCAGCTACACGTTCCTTTCCGTACCGTTCTTCCAGTCCCTTATAGCATACTTTACGCAGGTATTCTTCGCGCGACGACCCGTCCGGCGTGCCGAATTCGGGGTATTTCTCCGTACTGGTGGAATCCAGCTTGATGGTAACATTGCACCGTTCCGCAATTTTCAACGTATTTTCCACGGCCTCCGGATAATCCTTGAACACCTCCCGCATTTCCTCTGGAGATTTCAAATACACTTCCGTGGAATAGCGCATGCGTTTTGGGGAAGCCAGTTTTTCGTTGGTTCCGATGCAAATCAGAACATCGTGCATGTCGTGATCTTCCTTCCTGAGGAAGTGCACGTCATTGGTGGCAACAATGGGGGTATTGGTCTTGCGGGCGATACGCACCAGCTCCGGCAGGCATTTTTTCTGTTCCTCCATGCCATGGTCCTGAAGCTCTACAAAAATATTGTCGTCCCCAAAAATATCCTTTAGCGCCAGAAGGGCTTCCTCTGCTTTTTCAGGCTGGTCATTGAGCAGCCACTCATTAAGCGGTCCGGCAATGCATGCTGTACAACAGATGAGGCCCTCATGAAATTCCCTCAGGGTTTCCATATCCACGCGGGGTTTATAATAAAAGCCTTCCAAGTGGGAACGGGACACCAGTTTAACCAGATTCTGCCACCCGGTTTCATTTTCCGCCAGCAAAAGGAGATGTGTGTATTTGCGGCGGCCGGGAAGCTGTTTTTTCACGCTGATGGGCGTCGGGGAAAGGTAAACCTCGCAACCAAAGATAGGCTTTACCTCCTGCTTCTGCGGTCCTTCCGGATGCTCCTTGTTCCAGGCGGCCACGGATTTATTGAGGCTGTTTGTTTCCATGACCAGTTCAATGGCTCCGAACAAATTGCCGTGATCCGTAACAGCAACGGCGGGCATCCCCATGCGGGAACACTCAGCAATGAGGTCCTTGATATGGACGGCGCCGTCCAGCAACGAATATTCCGTGTGATTGTGAAGGTGTACGAAGGAACCGGGCATGGATGGATCCTGTAAGCGGTTAATAAAGGAAATCAGCGGTGAACAGGGCATTCGGCCTTCATGGCTTCCACGCATTCCCGGATAAGGTCCGGGCCGCGATAAACGAAGCCGGTATAAAGCTGCACCAGGCTGGCTCCAGCCTTGATTTTGGCGACGGCATCCGCCCCGTTCATAATGCCTCCAACGCCAATGATCGGAATACGTCCTTTCAATTCGGAAGCAAAAGCTCCAATAACTTCCGTGGACCGTTCCGTCAGAGGAGCGCCGGACAGGCCGCCTGCTTCTTCATGCCGAGGATTGGCCTCTACCCCGACGCGGGAAAGAGTCGTATTCGTAGCAATAAGACCATCCAGTCCCTCATCCAGAAAAACGCGGCTGAGCTCCGCAATATGCTCATCTGTCACATCAGGAGCCACTTTCATAAAAATGGGCACATGGCGACCCGTTTCCGCAGCCAGGTTGGATTGCTCCGATTTCAGGGAAGCCAGCAGACGGGCAGCGGGTTCCGCCGCCTGAAGGTCGCGCAGGCCTGGCGTATTGGGAGAAGAGAAATTAATGGCTATATAATCCGCCACAGGCCAGGCCGCACGCAGACAAGTAAGGTAATCCTGGGCGGCATCCTCATTGGGAGTTATTTTATTTTTCCCAATATTGACACCCAGAACACCGTGAAAACGAGTGGCGGAACGAATGTTTTCCACTCCGGCGGCAATACCTTCATTGTTAAATCCCATCCGGTTGATAATAGCTTTCTGGGGAATCAGCCGGAACAGGCGGGGCTTTTCATTGCCCGGTTGCGGCCGGGGCGTCAGCGTACCCACTTCCACAAAACCGAATCCGGCCTGGCCAAAAGCGCTTACCGTATCCGCTTCCTTGTCCATTCCGGCGGCAAGTCCCACCCGGTTGGGGAATTTCATCCCCAGGATTTCCACAGGATCAGAAGGAACTTCCCCCATTACTAGAGGCAGTACACGCATTTTTTCTGCCAGGCGCAACCCCCACAAGGTCACCTTGTGGGCAGTTTCCGGATTCATTTGGAATAATACACTTTTAGCGGCGGAATATAAGGCGGGTGACACAATGCGGGGAGTGTATCACACCCTCTTTTAGGGTCAAGAATGGGAAGCGTCTTGCCGGGATGATTTTATCCGGTACAATCCCTTGCCATGAACAGGAAGGAATGCCTCTCATCCTGCCGTCTGTACGGTATTGTAGATATGGGATATACAGCTGAACATCAACTACTCCCTGTAACAGAAAAACTATTGGCAGGCGGCCTGCGCATTCTCCAGCTAAGGGCAAAAAACCATAACCCGGAACACATTGAAAATATGGGGCGCCAGCTTGCCCCCCTGTGCCGTAAATACGGCTGTCTTTTCATCATCAACGATTATCCTGAAATTGCCCTGAACATCGGCGCAGACGGCGTCCATCTGGGACAGGATGACGGAGACTTGGCATCCGTAAGGGGGCTGCTGGGAAAGGATGCCGTTATAGGACGGTCCACGCATAGTCCTGAACAGGCCCTGGGTGCATGTGGAGAGCAGGCGGACTATATCGGGTTTGGGCCCTTGTTCCCCACGGGTACCAAACCGGGAAGACAGGCCATTGGCCTGGAAGACATCGCAAGCGTACAGCAACAGCTACCGGAAAATTTCCCTGTCTTCTGTATCGGCGGCATCAATGGGAACACACTGCTCTCCGTACTGGAGACGGGGGCAAATAGGGTAGTCATCGTTTCCTGGCTGCTTACACACCCCGACATCACGGGAACAGTCAGAACTCTCAGAAAAGAACTGGGAGAAGCGTAACGAAAAACGCGCACCCCATCCATGTTATCCCTGCCTTTCCTCTTCCTCCGGAGACAGAGCCGGACGGGAGATCAGAAAAACGGCGGTATTCACAATCATCTGCAAAATGTGCTCCTGATCCTTCATCCACGGTTCCTTTTCTTGAAGATCCATGCACGCGACATATTTCCCCAACGTAGCAAGGAAGATGGAACTCATGATATGCGCATGCCAAGATAAGGAAAGCTCATCATCCCACGGACAGAATCTCCGAATTCTTGCTATCATCTCCTGGATAGATGGAGCATAAAATTCATCATAGATTTTTCTTCCAAGATATTCCGGCTCCTGCGGCAAACGCCACAATAAACGGACATGATCCGGCCCTCCCAGGCTCTCATCCAGAAATAGCCGAAAAGCAGGTTCTATAAATGCACGGGCATACGCCCTCAGGGACGGATGAAGATCCGCCTCTTTCAGCATCTTCATGCGCGCTTTCATCAGAGGTTCCGCATATTGTCTGTAAACAGCCAGATACAGTCCCTCCTTATTCTCAAAATAGTAAACGATAGAAGCCAGATTAACTCCTGCTTCAGAAGCGACCGCCCTCATGGTCACGCCATTAAATCCCCTGAGGGCAAAAAGCTTCTGTGCAGCACGGAGGATTTTGCCGCTGGTTTCCGCAGAACGGTCGGACTGGGATTTGCGGGTAGAAGACATCTCCTAAACAATCAGACAATGCGCCGCCTAGCGGGAAGAACGGCTTGAGCCGATGGCTTTTACCAACTGTTCCATGTTTTGGGAGGACTGAATAGGCTTGCCGTCCTTGTCCACCAGAATCATGGTAGGGATACCGCGTGGAGCCACCTTCTTGGCAAGCTCCGTCAAATCCTCTTTCAACAGGATAGGCCATGGCATGTTATTGGCAGCAGCCCATTTTTGGGCGGCATCCAGGTTCTGGTCCAGATTGCACATGATTACTTCCACATCCGGATTATCCTTTACCACCCTGTTATAGGCCTCCACGCTGTGAGGCGCATTCCGGCAGCAAGGACCGCACCAGCTTGCACTGAAATACAAAATGAAATGCTTGGGATTCAATTTCCCGTCCCTCTTTTTAAGTTTGCCGTTTTCAAGCATGTAAGTCTTTCCCTTCATCTCCTCCGCCACAGGGCCGGACGGCATGGACGACCATTCTGCAATAGGCTTGCCGATAACTTCCTTGTGTTCCTCCAGCCATGCGCGATCCTCATC
>ERZ780129.255-NODE-255-length-10821-cov-3.56628_pt1 | contig 10821 bp, 8 predicted proteins | sample MGYA00511368_ERZ780129 | MGnify/ENA primary metagenome ERZ780129 (study PRJEB29588, sample SAMEA2152467) | human gut metagenome | biome: human gut; feature: human-associated habitat; material: faeces | place: Denmark | collected 2008/2010 ...
TTCAGCAGGTTGTGGCCGCCCACATTGGTGACATCCTTGCCGATGGCCGTCAGGGCCAGGATCACACGGGCGTTTTCGGTAACCTTGTTCCTATCCAGCCGCTCGTTCTTGTCGGCGTTCTCCCGGACAAATTTCACTACATTGTCGTAGTACCCGGCGGGCACGGGGCGGCCGCTGCGGGCCAGGCCAATGGCCATCCACTCGCCGCCGGTGGAGTTCACCGTGGGGGTGCCCAGGGTGGCCATGAAGTCGCCGGTGGTCTTGTAAATTTCATCCCGCTTCTTGCCCATCTCGGCCACCAGCTTGGCGTAGGCAGCCTCGGCGGCCAGGAGCTTATCATAGTTTGTAACCAGTGCCTTTTCATCGGCAGAGAGCTTATCATAGGCCGTGCGGGCCTGGCTGATGGCAGCGCCCTTGCTCAGGCTCACCGTGCCGATAGCGGCAATCATGGTAATGACCTCGTCAGCAGACTTCTGCTGATCGAAGGCATTCTCCCTGTTGTAGTCATCGGTATAGTGGAACACGATTACATCGCCGTTCATGAGATATTGCTGCGCCACGCCCAGATCAGAATGCTTGCCATTCAGCGTGTACATCCAGCCGGAGAGCTTTCCGTTGGTGAACTCGCCCAGGGCCGTACCGTCCTTAGGGGTGATGGACTGGATATAGTTCCCGGTTTCGTTCTTAATGCTATACTTGCTGCCCAGCGCTTTTGTAATCACATCCAGCACCGTTGCGTTGTTGCCCACGGTCACTGTCACGCCGTCGATCCACTTTTCCAGGTTGCCGTCTGCCAAAGTGTGCTTGTCACCGCTGTTGCCGTGGACGCTGTCGCCCAGCAGGGAGAAGGTCACCGTAATATCCTTGCCCACGGGCAGCAGCACCGTCACGGTGATTTCCGCCTTGGCCGCGCCATAGGAGAGGGTCACGGTCTGCTGGCCCCGGGTGTTGGTGTCGAAGCCGGTGATCTCCACGTCGGCCAGATCGACCTCCGTGGTGGAGCCGTCCGTCCAGGTGGCGGTGAGTACAAGGCCGGTCAGATCCAGTTCGTCGCCAATGGTATAGATGGTCTTATAATCGCCAGAGACGGCCAGTGCATAGGCCACGGGCTTATCGCTGATAACGGGGCCGTTCTCGCCCTGAATCCAGTTATGGTAGCTGCTCTCCGAAGTGTTAAGCCACTGAACAACAGTGCCATCCTTCAGCACTGTATTCGTAACAGCCTTTGATAGCTTATCTGCATCCTTACCTACTGGGTCATCCTCGCGGCTGTAATCGCCATCCTTGAAGAATATGTTGGTGTAGCCGTCATTGGTGCAGATATATTCCGTGTCTTTAGGCAGCGTAGATGGCTTATATTTCGTATCGACCGTTGTGATTGAGCCGATCCCCTTGCTGGTGCCACAGCCGGCCAAATAATAATTGTTATCTACTAGAGTGTTCTTGTTCAGGGAGCGAATCGTGCCCACAATGGCCCCTACACTCGTGCCGGTAGCGTGAATCTCTCCGTAAAACACGTTGTCTGTGATTCCGCCGATGCCATTGTCCCAGCATTGGATCACACCCGGCTCGCCGCCGGTAATACCGCCAACTCCATCGCGGCCCTGTATGCTTCCTGTGACAAAACAGCCTTTGATGGTGGCCCAGGGCGAGTTGGGCGCAGAACCTTGATTGTATCCGCTGCCCAAGATGCCGCCCGCATAGTCACCCGTGGCGATTACTTTTCCTGTAAACGAGCTGCTTGATATAGAGCATGGGCCCATGGACTGTCCCTTGTAGCCGACTAGTCCGCCGACGCGGGACTTGCCGTATACGGTAGCGGCACTGGTGCAGTTCATTACGCTTCCGTTAAAGTGCCCTGCAAGAGACCCCACCTCGCTTTGGTCCTTGTCACAGCCAATGACCACATTCTCGCCAACAGAGCAGTTTACGATCATCACGATATTCAGGCCAGAGGCATATCCGCTCAGGAAGCCGGATCCAGTGATATTGGTATCACCGACGATGTGGCAGTTTTCAATGGTTATGGTATTCGGTACGCTGTTGTTGTAGTAGCCATCCGTACCATAGTCAATGACATAGCGTTCCAGCAGACCGTTGCCGACAATGCGCTCACCTTGAATATTCAAGTTTCTGACCGTGGCTTTGCGGGCAAACATTAAAAGAGGCCGACTGCCCTTCGCCATCGTTAGCGTATGTCCGTCCCCATCTAGCGTACCGCTGAATGGGTTCATATTTCTGCCTTTATCCGCATAGTCCAGCGCACCGGGTGTGACGGACTCGTCCTTCAGGCATCCGATGGGCGTCCAATCAGCGGGCAGCGTAATATCCTCCGCCAGCTTGAAGAAGGAGCCGGCGTATGAAATTCCCGCGTTTACCTCATCCCGCAGGGCAGCGAAGCTCTCCGCACAGCGCAGGATATACGGGTCATCTTCCGTGCCACGGCCAGTGATGCCGCTCTCGGCTGTCCATCCGTGTGGCTTGACAGTAATTTTTGCCCAGCGATCCTCACCGGTAATACTGGAGGGTTTGACCGTCGGCAGCTCTGCGTAAGCGACCCGTGCGATGCAGCAATACTCCACGGTACCGACGGCATTGGTCGGCGGTGTATAGGTATCTGCCGTGGCATCCGTGATCTTCTTCAGACTATTGCCGTTCTTCGAATACCACTGATAAAGTAGGTCTGTGGGGGCGTTCGAGTCGTCGACTACCGCCTTCAGGTCGCTGGCAGTGTGTCCGAAAGTCAGTTCGGTACTGTCAGTCTCGATCTTGGCATAAAAAATTCCAGGGGGATTGCCGTTGATCGCAATTTTTACGGGAATGGAAAAACTCTTGGACCACGCAATGCCGTCAACAGTATTTGTGACAGTCACCGAAAATGTGGCTTTGTCGACGTTATATCCTGTCGGTACTTTGCAGGTGCTTTCTGTCGACAGCACCTGACCATTGTTTGTCCACAAGTAGGATGTTTGGCCTCCAGCATTTCTAACGGCTTCGATTTGCTGGTCGGTCAAGCCGAATTTCAGTGTGGCGGTGGACTCATTTTTGACCTTATACATTTTTACCGGAATCATTGATGACTGTGTTGTCTTTTTCGGATCGCTTTCCGGCGTATAGTCATAAGGTAGTGTCTCTGCGATCAGCGTATAGGTTTTGGCCTCCGCTTCACCCCTTGAGTCTCTGAGTTCTATTTTGTATTCCTTGGTACCGGCCTCGGCGGTATCAAGGGGAATAATACAGCCTGTATTAGTAACTCCGTCGGCAAGTATGCTGCCATCATAGCTTACTTGAAGTCGCGTCGTGGGGTCCATAAGGACGATTTGTGCGTTACTTTCCCTGCCTTTGACTAAGGTTGTTTTATATGTGGTGCTATCTATCTGCTCCAGCGGACGAGAGCCCAGCTTGCTGCCGTTTTTCTCGGAGATACTGAAATTTGTGGAAAGCTCCATGTCACAGTAGGGCTTCACATCGATCAGGCAGGTTTTTTTCTCCCCATTCTCCGTCCAAATCAGCGTTATAGTCTTTGAATAGTAGATGTTGCCGCCTAATGCTGCCGGTGTTGAATGCGGGTGGATGTCACTTTCAACGCTTTGAACAACGCTGCCGTCTTCTTTGGTATGTAGGCTGGAATATGCGTTTACGGAATAACCTTCATCAGTAGTAATACCGTCCCCGGTCAAAAATGTCATATAATACAAAGAAAATGTATCAGAATAGTTTACCGGAGCTTCCACGCGCACATTCCATTTATAAGTGCCTGCACCGCCATAGGGGAAATAGAGCGTATATTTCCCGTCATTTTCAACGAGTTGGGTCGGCTTTTCCAATCGCATATGTTCATAATGCGAACCTGTCCATGTCCGCACTTCATAAAAGGAAAAATCCGCTGCGGAAAAGCTGGTGTCCTCTTGTGTCGTAATGACTGAATCAGGCGCAGCATCTAGTTCCGTGGCAAAGGAACTTACCGGCAGCAGGCTGAACAATAGCACCAGTGCCAGCAGCCCGGCTTGCAGGCTTGCCAATTGTTTTTTCATAATTCGTGTACTGCCTTTCTTAAAATCAACTTATAAAAGAAAGGGGCGGGCGATGTGTGCCCGCCCCTTTATCTTTTCTGCTGTATGTATTTAGCTGTTGCTCTTTACCTCGTAAATGCAGTAGGGACTGAAGTCGAAAACGATGATCATTCCGTCTGTCAGCGTCACATTGGTGCTGTACGTACCCGTGGCGGCGATATTGCTTGCATTACTGCCATAGGCAATGTTCCAGCCGCTGCCGCTATATTTGTTATAGACAACGCCGTTGATAGTCTCGGTATCGGGATACGGATTGTCGTAGGTAGCATACTGGGGATAGACACCGTTAATATAACCGCCAGGGTTACCTTCCAAGGGGTTTGCATCCCAACCGGCGACTACCATATTGGAGTCCGTAATGTCAGTGCCGTTCAGCCAAAAAGCAACCAAAAGGGCATCCAGCACATTGGGCGTTTTGAAGCTCGAAGGTGTCGTGGTCGGCTTTGCGTAGGCGCTCTGCGTGTCCGCCAAGCAGTCGGAAACATCACTGATGCTGATGGTGTAGTCCGAAATATAGAAGTTTGCGTTGATGTTGGTGGAAGTAGGGATGCCTCCCCGATAGGCGGGCTGTTCTCCAATACCACCCTCGGTGAACATTCCGTAGGTGACGTACACCGTCACAGTGCCGCTTGTGTCTGTTGTGGCAGATGCCGGAACCACAAGGGCTACGAGCATCATGACTGCCATCAGCAGAGACAGTGCTCTCTTCTTCATGTCATTTTCCTCCTTAATAATTTTATAAACTCGTCATGTGCCATCATGACGTGCTTACCGGATAACAGTTTGAGGACGGCAGGAGGGGTCGGCGAACCCCTCCCGCCCTTATGGAAAGCTGACAGTCTCCGTCTAGACTGTCATGGCTTGACAAGGGTAACTCAGCAGGATACCTCCTGCTCGGCGGCTTCTGCCGCTTTCTCGACTTCGCGCTGGCGGGCAACGGCATCACGAGCCTATTTCTTTTCCTGCTCCAGCCGCTCTTTCTCTTTCAGCCGTGCCTGCTGCGCCGCATGACTGGCTGCGGCCTTGGCGCGTTTCGCCTTCTTCTTGCGCTCGGATTCCTCGTAGAACAGCGGCTCCTGCACGGCTTTTTCCCGCTTGTAGCGTGCGGTATCTTTCAACTTGGGCTCTTTCGCCGGTGGCCGCAGACGTGCCATCTCCAATACTGCGGCCCAACCGCCGAAGCGCTCCTCGATAAACGTACCGCCGTCTATCTCGCAGGGACTGGGCGTGTGCCGCAGCAGTTCAGCACGATTGCCGACGTATTGCGCCAAATGCGCCAGCGGCGTATCCGCGTGCTTTTCGGCAAACTCCGCGTCCCGCGCTTCCAGCGCCGCCACGGTACGCTTGGCCACATTACGCTCAAACCAACTCTTGTAGTCAAATCTCTCGAGGGGATTCCTGTTGGACATAGACGTGATCCTCCCTTACAAAAAAACGCCGGTTTTCCAAAGAAAACCAGCGGTGATCTGGCAGAAATGAAAATGCGCTGACGAATCTCGCCAGCGCGCCCTCCCGCCTATGCCGTCAGGGAGAAATCGCCCGCTGTCCAACACTAATCCTCCATCGTGCAATTCTTCTGCCCTAACGTCACGAAGGGCTTTTGCCCTTCTCGTACCTGAACCTACCTTCTCAGAGCGTTCGCTCCAATGGCTGCTATTCGCCACACGGCATTTCTGCCGCTTTGGTCCATTCCTTACGTCAACAGCGCCGTCCGCAGGGGGCATCACCCCATTCCTTCAAAACTGCCGCCTGACGGTAATGATATACCGTCTTTACAGTGACAGCCACACGACTTCGCAAGACCTTTTATTCAGTTTTCAGCCTCGATTTCTTTCGCAAAGTAACATACTTTGTGAAAACTTTCCAACTTCATCCGAATAACAGTATATACCAGCCGTTTTTCCGCGTCAACAACGAGTTCTAATTTTCGACTTTTTTCTGGCATAAATCCGGAATGCCTTGCAGCACAAGGCGTCCCGCGCTTTTTCGCAAAGTATGTTACTTTGCGAAAATCTCCTTTTGAAGGACGCCTTTCGGCGTCCTTTTTTACATTATTCCTTTCAAAAATCCTATCCCCTCCACGGCCCTGCGCTTGTAGTCCATAGACGAGTGGACGTATAGCCGAAGCGTGGTGCGGACATCGGCGTGGCCCAGCAGTTCGCTGACGCTTTTCACGTCCACCCCCCGCTCCACACACCGCGTGGCGTAGCTGTGCCGCAGGCAATGGAAATTCCGATACCGCACACCGCAGCGCTCCAACAACACCTTATAGCGGTATTGCATCGCCCGCGGGTCAGGGACGATCTCCCCTCCGGTCAGCAGGTAGCTGTCCGGCTGCTTTGTCTCTGGCTTCAGCATCCGCAGCATCTCTTTCGGAATGGGTATCCAGCGTTCGGAATTTTCCGTTTTCGGTGGCTGCACCGTCAGGCACGTCCCGCCGCCACGCACTCGCCCAGCACTGGCAGGATGTGGCATTGGATGTTGCGGCGGTAGCACGCCAGCGTGGAGGGCTTTACGCTCCCCTCCATGTCCTCCAGAAAGATAGCGGACAACCGTCCCACCGTTGCGTCCCTGCGGACGTATTTCCTGCGTTCTCCCATTTTTTCAAGCACCTTTCCGTCCCCCATAGGTGCCCTGACTTCATGCAAAAAGCGCCGGCAAATGCCGACGCTTCTCTCGTGTAAACGGGCGCGAAGCCCCCGTTCATGCAGCTCGGTTTCAGGCGTGTGCATTGTGACGCTTACCGGCGCGACCTGACTTATCTCCTGCCTCAGAGGAGCCTCACAGTGACCTGTTCGCGGGGACTTTGACCCACATTCCAACTTTCACCGAAACGCCGCAGCGTTTCAGACCGGTAAGCCTATTCACTTTTCGGGGGCTACGGGTGCTATTATGATGAACACCCCGTCGTTTTGCAAGAGGGGATTTGTTTCGTAGGATGACACATTTTTGTGGTGTTGTTTGTTCGTTCCCGCAAAGCCGTATGGAAACTGCATTCTTGTCTGTATTACATGACGTGTTCTCATGCTTTTTTAGCGGAAGTTGAACGTTTATGTATTCCCGTTTTCCGCCACCCACGTCCGCACATAGTCCACGAACAAACGGGTGGAGTTGGAAAGTGCCTTCTTGTCCTTGACACCGATGCCGATAGTACGGTAGAAATGCAGGGGCGCATGGCAGACCTTGATGGGCGTGGGGCTGTGGCGCACCATCAGCTCCGGCAGCAGGTTGATGCCCAACCCCTCTGACACCATGGCGAGGATGGTCCGATCCTCCCGGGCGATGTACTTCACGTTGGGGCGGATGCCCATCTCGTCAAAGGCCGCCATGATCTCGTAGTCGTCGCCCTCCTCCAGCTGGATGAAGGGTTCCTCTGCCAGCGCAGACACGGGGAACGGGTCGCGATCGGCGTAGGGATGGTCACAGGGGACGATGACCTGCAATTCGTCCCGATGCAGGGCGTAGGTCTGCAAGCGCTTCACCGACGGCAGACGCAGAAAGCCGCAGTCCACTGTTCCGTTGACGATCCAGTCCTCGATCTGGTCATAGAAATCGCCGGTAACTACTTCAAACTCGATGTTAGGGTAGATCTTCCCGAAGCTCTTGAGGATGCGGGGCAGCCACTGGGCAGATACGCTGGAGAAGGTGGCGATCTTCACAAGGCCGCTGTCCATGTCCTTCAGCCCCTCCACCGTCTGCATCAGGGAGTGGTGGGCGGCGCACAGCTTTTCGATCTTGGGCAGCACTGCCCGTCCGTCCGCCGTCAGCACCACGCCGCCGCGGTTGCGGCTTAACAGCTTCACGCCCAGCTCGTTTTCCAGCGAGTTGATGGCGTGGATGATGCCGGACTGGGTGAAGTTCATGGTCTCCGCCGCCTTGGAGAAGCTGCCGCAAGAAACAGTTTTCAGAAAGACCTGATATTTGGAAATACTCATGACGCACCTCGTTTTGAGGAGCATTATACTATACAAGTCCTCATGTTTTCAAGAATAAAGATGCGCTTCACAAATCTTTTTCGATCTGCTGTGATAAGGCCATGGTTCAGCCAATCATACTTTTACTTTTTGCGGCGGAGAGCGCAGTTGGAGTCGGTTTTTATTCGCCGAATTTCTGTTCCTCGTCGTGGACGAACATAATGAGAAAACTGACGGTCAGCAGCCCGCAGGACAGCCAGATCGTCCCCGCGCCCCAATGGAGCGTGGCGGTGCTGCCGACGCCCGCGCCCAGCGCGAACAGCAGCACCACGCCGAAATACGTCAGCGCCTTGTGGAGTATTTTCTTATCCCTCGTATGGAAGTAGGCGCACAGCGCCTCCGTTCCGCTGCGCATATTGCCAATGCACATGGTGCTGGCGTAGGCGTGGCCCCGCACCTTGCGGAAGGTCTGCACCTGCATGGCGCACACGAAGGACACTACGGCGTTGGCGGTGGTGTTCAGCGTTTCCGGCAGGAAGCCCACCGCCGCCAGCAGCACGATCTCCGCCAGAATGATAAGCTGCCGCCAGTGTACCTTCTCCATCCGCTTGAAGTGCCGGTGGACGCACTCCGCGATGTAGATACCCAGCAGGAACGCCAGCACGGGGACTAAGTATCGCAGCGCCTGTCCCCAGTCTCCCTCGAATAGATGCGTACTCAGCAGCACGATATTGCCAGTCTGGGCGTTGGCAAACACCTTGCCCCGGCAGCAGTAGGTATAGGCGTCCTGCAGGCCGCCGGATAGGATGATGAAAAAGGCTGTCAGCATGGAATCGGACATCTGCCCGTGATGCTTTTGCAGGAAAGTCATGTGCGATGCCGCCTCACTTTGCCACCGGTGCGTCCGGCCAGTAGATGACGTAGCACTCCTGCATCTCACCCATATAGAAGAAGATGTTTTCGCCCATCTCGATGTGCTCGCCGAAGGTCAGATCAGGCACGAACAGCCGTCCGCTGGTGCGCTTGGGCCCCTTGATGGTAAAGCCCTCCGCTGTGGGGTGCTGCCGCAGCTCGTTGGCCGCTTCCTCCAGTCCGGGGAAGTGCAGCGTCCGTTCCAGCTCTGCCAGCTGTGTCGCGCCGTTAATATAGACCAGGTGATTTTCGTCCTTGAACCAGTTGATACGCATGATACGTCCTCCTTGGTGGTGATGGGGATAGTATAGCATATCGTATGAAATTTGTCACGCGATTGAAAAGCGGCAGGTGCGCGGATTGTGTACCTGCTGCTTTTTGGGTATTCTGTTGCGCGGACGGCATAACTTTTTCGTAAATCAGCATCATTTAGGAAACCTGCACCGCTGCGCCTTGCCGCACGGCGGCTTTTTCTTTGCCTGACGGAATTTTTGACGGCGCAAAGTCCCCACTGCAAATCGGCAGGAAGCAGATGCTCTGTACCGCCTGCTGCTTGTGGCGAAGAGAAACATGGACATAGGTTTGCAGCGTGATCCGCACGTCGCTGTGGCCCAGCATCTCGCTGACGCTTTTGACATCCACATTCTGCTCGATGCAGCGTGTGGCGTAGGTGTGCCGCAGGGCATGGAAATTTCGATACGGGACGCCCGCTCGTTTCAACAGCGACCTATATCGGTTCTGCATAGTACGCGGTTCCAGCGGATCGCCGGAGCTTGTCAGCAGGCAGAAACTGCCCGCGTTCTCGGGTCTGTGCGCTGCCAGCAGGGATAGGATATCAGTTGGCAGCGGTATTCTCCGCAGCGACGATTCGCTCTTGGGCGGCTGCACAATGAGTCTTGTGCAGCCTTTCTCATAGATCCGCTGTACCTCCCGCTCCACCCGCAGAAAGCCCGCATGGAGGTCGATATCCGACCATCGCAGCGCACACAACTCTCCCAGACGAAGGCCGCTGTTCAGCGTCAGTAGAACGCCAAGACCGGTCAGGTCAGGCTCGTTTACGATAGGTCAGCAGAGCGCCGCCTTTCTGCCAAATGTCCTCCATAGCCTTCGCAAACTTGTTGTACTCCTCCACAGAGGGACAGTCCGTGTCGCAGATCAGTTCACCGATGTACGGCACCTTGAAGCGTACATCTCGAATCACGGCTTCCGCAAAATCTCCCACGCCCAAATATGACTTTGCGGCAGAGAGGTATTCCTCGTCGGCGGGAAGGACAAGCGAATAGCCCGCCTTGTTTTTGGCATACAGCGTCATGCGGAGCATTTCGTCCCGGTTCTCACCCCGCCAAGGCTCCGGCGCTGGTTGCTCGCCCTGCCCGCATTCCATAACTTCCTTCAAGGCGATACCCCCTTTGTAGGCTATATACCCGCGATCCGTGAACATTCCGTCCTCCTCATTCATGCGTTGCAGGGCGTAGCCTTCGTAGTCGTAGAACGCCTCCAAATTCTCATCGTACTCGAAGCGCTCAGATTCCTGGATCATGTACTTGCCGTACTCCGTAGGCGTATGAACGCCGGGGACGAAGTCAAACAAGTCGAGGCTTTCCGCGAGCATTTTGATCTCCTCTGCGCTCTGCGGCTTTGCCATGGCCACCGCCGCACCCAGCTTTATGATGTCGTCATTAGAAAGCGGCCTCGCTGCCTTTGCCAGTGCATTGAGGTCTGCAAGGCTTTCCTGTTCCATATCCAGCAGCACATCCCCTTCATCCGGCAACTGAGTATTCTCCAAGCGAAGCCGGACATCCGCAGGATCCGTGATACCCGCACGCTGGAGGGCACGGTCCACCTCCTCCTGCGCCATAGGAAGGTGTAGCCATGTGATATGCTCCGTATCCTCCGGCTCGGACTTGGCGGTCACCGCAACC
>ERZ780129.258-NODE-258-length-10781-cov-2.81243_pt1 | contig 10781 bp, 8 predicted proteins | sample MGYA00511368_ERZ780129 | MGnify/ENA primary metagenome ERZ780129 (study PRJEB29588, sample SAMEA2152467) | human gut metagenome | biome: human gut; feature: human-associated habitat; material: faeces | place: Denmark | collected 2008/2010 ...
CTGGGGCGTGGGTGTCGGCAGTTGCATCACGTATTTGATTTTGATGTATTTGCCTTTGGTCGCCGGGGGCGGATAATTTTCGATGATCGGCAGCAGGTAGTCGTTCAGCGCCGAGGTGGCCACGCGCCGCTTGCGGTTTTCGTAAACCCGGATGGCGGTCTGGAGCACTTCGAGGATGCGCTGTTTGTTGAGTACCGAGGTGAAGATGATCGGAATGTCGTTGAAGGGCGCCAGTTTTTTTGCCAGGACCTCTTTCCACTCCTTCATCGTGTTGTTGCCTTTTTCCACCAGATCCCATTTATTGACTACGATCACGCACCCTTTGCGGTTGCGGACGATCAGGTTATGGATGTTCAGGTCCTGGGATTCGAGGCCTTGCTGCGCATCGAGCATCAGAATACAGACGTCGGACTCCTCGATGGCGCGGATCGAGCGCATCACGGAGTAGAATTCGAGGTCTTCGGTCACCTTGCCTTTTTTGCGCATGCCGGCCGTATCGACCAGGTAGAAATCGAGTCCGTACTTGTTGTAGCGCGAGTGAATGGCGTCGCGCGTGGTGCCGGCGATCGGCGTGACGATGTTGCGTTCTTCGCCCAGCAGGGCGTTGGTGAGCGACGACTTGCCCACGTTCGGACGGCCTACGATTGTGATGCGGGGCAGCTCTTCCTCCTCGTTCTTGGTTTCCGGGGGCAGGTCGCGCACGATTTCGTCCATCAGGTCGCCCGTGCCGCTGCCGCTCATCGAGCTGATGCAGTAGGGTTCTCCCAGTCCCAGCGAATAAAATTCGTGCGAGGAGTAGATCAGGTCGTAGTTATCGACCTTGTTGCAGACCAGCAGCACTTTTTTCGAAGTGCGCCTCAGGATGTCGGCCATCATCTGATCGAGATCCGTGATGCCCGTATTGACTTCGACCAGGAACAGGATGACGTCCGCCTCATCCTCGCGGTCCGTCATGGTGTAGCCCTTCTGCACGAACATGCGGGCCACCTGTTCGGAGTCCCGTTCGTTCATTTGGCAGCCGTAAGTTTTGATGTAAAGCTTGGGCATGGAAAAAATCAGGTATTTTTTTTCAGGGTGACCACGCATTCCAGATGCTTGGTCTGGGGGAACAGGTCAAAGGGCTGGACGGCGGTGGCGGAATACCCGGCCTTGTCGAATTCCGCCAAATCCCGTATCTGGGTGGCTGGGTTGCAGGAAACGTAAACGACTTTTCCGGGGCCGAAGGCGAACAACTGGGTCAGGAATTCCATGCTGCACCCTTTCCGGGGCGGGTCGATCACCACGGCGGTTTTTTCCGCGGGGAAATCCACCCGGGCGAAAATGGCCCCGGCGTCCGCCGCCAGGAATTCCGCGTGTTCGATTCCGTTGCTGCGCGCGTTGCTGCGCGCCCAGTCCGCGGAAGTCTCACTGACTTCCACGCCCAGCACTTTTTTAAATTTCTTCGCCAGGCTCAGGGCGAACAGGCCGGAACCGCAGTAAGCGTCCACCAGGAATTCCTCCCCGTCCATACTCGCCTGTTGGGCCACGTAATCCGTAAAAAGCGGAAGAATGAAAGGATTATTCTGAAAAAAGTCCCCCGCCAGAAAATGGAACTCCAAATCGCCCACCCGTTCGCACGCCACGGCGTTGTTATTGGTGATGACGGTTCCTTCCGAAGCCCGGAGCAGAATGGTGGCTCCCCGCTTGAACCGGGCCGCGGCCTGGTAAACGCTTTTGCGGGCCAGGGGCAGGGCTTCATTGATGCACTCCATGGCAATCGGGCATTGCGGCACGTCCACCACATCCCTTCTGGAGCCAGCTTTCAGAAAACCGATGGCCGGCTTGCCTCCTTCCTTCGGTTTGTCAAAGTGGGGCGTAATCTTGGAGCGGTAATGATATTGGCGGGGGGAGGGGCTATGGCCGGATTAACAGGCAGTTCCAGCCCTGCCTGCAGGCGGAGCAGATCCGCTACCTGCCGGGTTTTCCAGAGAAGCTGGCGGTCATAGGAAAGGTGCTGGTACTGGCATCCTCCGCAGGTGCCGAACAGGCGACATCCCGGTTCCACGCGGTCCTGGCTGGGGTTAATTATTTCCACCAGATCGGCGGAGGAGTAGTTTTTGTCATTACGCCAGACGCGGGCTTTGACACGGTCTCCCGGCAGGGCGAAGGGGACGAAAACCACCCATCCGTCCACGCGTCCGATGCCGTCGCCCGCATTGGAAAGGGCGTCAATATCCAGTTCAAGCTCCTGGTGGTAGGAAAAAGGTTCGGGGTGGAAGCCTTTGGGAATGGTCGCAGTCATGGTGGTGGGAAAAGATTATGGGGCGGAAGGGGTAATCAGCTTGCCGTCCAGATCGTACAGCAGGGTTTCCGGCAGCCGGGGGGTGCGCAGTCCGGGGCGGAAATCGCCCGGCAAGACAGCTGGTCCCGGAGCGGACTCTTCATTCTCATCCTCTGGAAGAATCTCCTGTTGCGCCGGAGCGGGAGCCCAGGGTGCGGGATGGTCCGCCGGGGCGGTTTGTTCCGGCTGAACGGCTGGAACCGGGGCGGGGGCCTGAGGCGCCGTTTCCTTGTTGGAGGCGCAGGAATAGGTCCAGGTCAGCCCGGCAATCAGACAGGAGCGGATCAGGAGCTTTCTCATGGCGCGGATTCTTACAGCTTCATTCGGACTTGGCAAGTGAATAGCCCTGCTATGGTTCATGTAAAGGGCATTTCTTTTTTCCCGGAAACCGGGAAACGCTTGCTGTTTGACTATCCCGGGATAGTATCTATAGTAGGAACACGTATGAGGCCTTTCCTTTTTTTATGTTGTTCCGCTGTGGTTTCAGGGCTGTTTGCCCCTCAGGCCGGCATAGCTCAACAGCGTCCTCCCATTTTCGGGTTTGCCAATAAAAACAGGATACCTGAAGTCAATAAATCGGGCAGCCCCGTTTTTGACAAACTCCGTAATGAAGCTATGAAGAAAAAGCTGCCGCTGGTGATTTACCTGACCGGTTCTTCATGGTGTTCCCGGTGTAATATTTTTACCAGGGAATATATTAAAAAAACAAATTTCAAAAATGCCGCCGGGAAGAAATTTATATTCTGGCTGGTGGACACTAAACAGGTGCCGGGCAATTCCCCGGGAACGTTTAAATTCAAGATGGTTCCGGAAGAAGCCGCAAAAATCGTGGGGTGTGTGGATTCCCCCCGTGCGCCGTATGTGGTTCTTGGCCCTCCCGCCGTGTTTATCATTGACCCTGTTTCCGGAGAATTGATCAAGAGCCTGTTCACCAAAAGTGAAGTGGACAAGTATGGAAAGCCTCTTGCCGGAATTATTGAAGAAGCCTGGAATAATCATGTAAACCGGAAGAAGCTGAATTGAAATGCTTAATGGCAAGGTATCCGCGAAGCCAAATAATGACGGCGGCAAAAGCGGAATGATGAAGCGGAACGGTTTCAAACGGTTATCCGTTGAAAAGTGATTTTTGACACGTAGCGCCGGGAATGGCAGCTTATGGTTTTTGTTGGTTTATCAAGTCCTGACGTGTTGATATTTTAACTTTGTAATCTGAATTAAGAATAATTTAATTAATATGACCAGTATAAAGCAAAGAGATGAATTGCAATCTACTATTTGGAAAATCGCCAACGAAGTGCGTGGCGCCGTTGACGGCTGGGATTTTAAGCAGTTTGTCTTAGGAGCTCTTTTTTATCGGTTTATCAGTGAGAACTTCACCAACTTCATTGAAGGCGGTGACGAGAGCGTCAACTATGCGAATATGTCGGATGACGTTATCACCCCTGTGATAAAAGATGACGCCACCAGGACAAAAGGGTATTTCATCTATCCTACTCAGCTCTTTGTGAATATAGCAAAGAATGCCAACAACAATCCTAATCTGAACACGGACTTGGCAGCTATTTTCGATGCGATAGAGAGTTCTGCCAATGGGTATCCGTCCGAGCACGACATAAAGGGACTATTTGCCGATTTTGACACCACAAGCAACCGTTTGGGCAACACCGTGGAGGAGAAAAACAGGCGGTTGGCGGCAGTCATCAAAGGTGTGGAAAGTCTGGATTTCGGTAATTTTGAGGATAATGAGATAGATCTTTTCGGAGATGCCTACGAGTTTCTGATTTCCAATTATGCTGCCAATGCCGGCAAATCCGGTGGAGAGTTCTTTACGCCTCAGAATGTATCGAAGCTGATAGCGCAATTAGCTATGTCGGGATTGGCTTCCGTCAACAAGATTTATGATCCGGCTTGCGGTTCGGGTTCGTTGCTGCTTCAAGCGAAGAAACAGTTTGATGCGCATCTCATCGAAGAGGGTTTTTTCGGGCAGGAAATCAACCACACCACTTACAACCTGGCGCGGATGAATATGTTCTTGCATAATATCAATTATGACAAGTTCGACATAGCGTTGGGCAATACGCTGATAAATCCTCAATACGGCGATAAAAAACCATTTGACGCCATCGTCTCAAATCCTCCATACTCTGTCAATTGGGTGGGAAGCGACGACCCAACGCTTATCAATGACGACCGCTTTGCCCCGGCAGGGGTGTTAGCGCCAAAGTCAAAAGCTGACTTTGCTTTTGTGCTTCACGCCCTCAGCTATCTTTCCGCCAGAGGGAGGGCTGCCATTGTCTGTTTCCCCGGTATCTTCTACCGTGGCGGTGCGGAACAGAAGATAAGGAAATATCTTGTGGACGGCAACTTTGTGGAAACGGTCATTGCATTGCCTCCCAATCTCTTCTATGGAACGAGCATCGCCGTGAATATCCTCGTGCTGTCCAGGCACAAGGCTGATACGAAGACGCAATTCATTGATGCCAGCGGGGAAGATTTCTTTAAAAAGCAGACCAATAACAATGTCCTGACAGATGGGCACATAGAAAGAATAGTCGATATATTCGCCAGAAAGGAACCGGTGGAATATGTTGCGGCATTAGTAGATAACAGCAAGATTGCGGAGAATGGCTATAACCTCTCTGTGAGTTCATATGTAGAGGCGAAAGATACGCGCGAGGTGATTGATATTGCCAGGCTGAATGCCGAGGTAAAGCAAACCGTGGAGAGGATAGACGCGCTGCGTGCGGATATTGATGCGATTATTAAGGAGTTGGAGGATGAATAATGTGCCGGCAATAACGGGAACGGCTTTTCACCGATGTAGTTAAGCAGATGTTAAAGGGAGGTGACATAAAATGAGTAGACTAAACGAGCTTATTCAAGAACTTTGTCCGAATGGTGTGGAGCATAAAACGCTGTCTGAATTATTTAACACGAGGAACGGATATACTCCGTCTAGAAGTAACCAAGAGTTTTGGACAAATGGAACTATACCGTGGTTTCGTATGGAGGATATTCGAGAAAATGGAAGAATCCTTTCAGAAGCAACACAATATGTTTCTGAAAGTGCGGTAAAAGGCAATCTGTTCCCTGCAAACTCAATAATTGTTGCAACTTCTGCAACCATCGGAGAACACGCTTTAATTACCGTTCCATCTTTGGCAAATCAGCGTTTTACATATCTAATGCTGAAAGACCAGTACAAAGATATGTTTGATGTCAAGTTTCTATATTATTACTGCTTTAAGTTGGATATTTATTGTAAAGAGTGCTTGAATCAAGGAAACTTTGCTTCTGTTGATATGAAGAAGTTTGCTAAGTTTGAGTTCCCGTTAGTACCTCTTGAGGTACAGCGTGAAATTGTCCGTATTCTGGACAATTTCACGGAGCTTACAGCGGAGCTTACAGCGGAGCTTACAGCGAGAAAGAAACAGTATGAGTATTACAGAAGGAAATTGCTGACCTTTGGTGAGGATATTCCTGTATTCCAAATCAAGGAGATTGGTACAGTTTCGATTGGCGAGTTTGTTCATAAAAGCAAGCAAAACCCCAATGCTCAATACCCAGTTTTCAATGGTGGTATATCCAATACAGGCTTTTATAATGATTTCAACAGAACAGCAAATAAGGTTATTATTAGTGCAAGAGGAGCAAATGCTGGTTTCGTAAACAGAGTCTTCACAAATTTCTGGTCGGGAAACAGTTGCTATACCATTGATATTCCAAATGGGAAAGTAGATTGGAACTATGCTTATTTTTGGATGAAAAGCAATGAAACCAAATTGCTTGGAGACCAACAAAAAGGTGGCATCCCTGCAATTTCTAAAAAACAGGTTGAGGAATTTCAAATACCTGTTCCTCCTATTGAAGAGCAACGCCGCATTGTTTCCATTCTCGACAAGTTCGATATGCTGGCAACCTCCATTAGTGAAGGATTGCCAAAGGAAATAGAACTGCGTAGAAAACAGTATGAATATTACCGTAACCAATTATTATCATTTCCCGATAATAAAGCAACGGCCTGAATATGGGAGAAACATTGACAGAAATAGCTCAGGAGCTAAAAAACAGTCCAAAGAAGGTCCAGCTTATCTATGCCTTTAACGGTGTGGGAAAGACGCGGCTGTCTCGCGCATTCAAAGAGTTGGTGTCGCCCAAGCATGAGGAAGAAGAAGCGCAAGACGGGGATACTGGCGTAAAAGTATTGTATTATAATGCTTTTACTGAAGATTTGTTCTATTGGGATAATGATTTGGAAAAAGATACAGACAGGAAGCTGGTGATACGTCCTAATGCCTTTACCGACTGGGTGCTTGAAGATGAAGGACAAGACAGAAATATTATAACTAATTTCCAGCATTATACTAATGATAAACTGACTCCATGTTTCAATGAAGGTTATAATGAGGTTTCCTTTTCTATAGAAGGTGGCAACGAAGAGCGAATTGATAATATCAAGATATCGAGAGGCGAAGAAAGTTGTTTTATTTGGTGCGTGTTTTACAGTCTGCTGAAAGAGGTAGTCGAAGTACTGAATGTTTCAGAGCCGGAAAACCGCTCGACAAATAAGTTTGATGATTTGGAATATATATTCATTGATGATCCAGTAAGTTCGCTGGATGAAAATCATTTAATAGAATTGGCTGTAAATATAGCAGAAGTTATAAAAAGTAGTGATTATAATTTAAATAAATTAAAATTTATCATTACGACGCACAATCCTTTGTTCTATAATGTAATTTATAATGAATTAAAGGCTGAGGCAGGCTCTATACTAATTAAATATGAAGATGGGACTTTTAAACGTGAAGAAAAGAAAGGAGATTCAAACAAAAGTTTTTCCTATCATCTTTTCCTAAAGCAGACTATCGAAGAGGCGCTTGACTCAGGCACTGTTCAGAAATACCATTTCACGCTACTGCGCAACCTTTACGAAAAAACGGCAAACTTCTTAGGGTATCCTCAATGGTCTGATTTGTTGCCTAATGACAGGCGAACCTACTATAACAGGATTATTCAGTTTACAAGTCACTCTACATTATCCAATGAAGCTGTGGCGGAACCGACAGAAGCAGAAAAGCAAACTGTGGGACTTTTATTAAAGCATTTAATTGATATCAAGTACTGGAAAGAGGATCTGCAATGACACAATACAGCACCATAGCAGAATTACAGAACTTTATCGTTCTCGACAACTACACCAAGAGTTCAATAGTAAGCGAGCCGCCCGCAGGTTATCAGACAGAGGCGGCTTTGGAACGCGAATTTATAGAAGACTTGATATCACAAGGTTACGAATATGTTCCCAGCCTTGTTACGCCTGACGCCCTGCTCTGCAATGCGAGAAACCAGTTGCAGGCACTCAATAATATCGTTTTCACCGATTCTGAATGGGGACGCTTCCTGGAGGAATATTTAGACAAGAAGAGTGACAGTCTTGCTGAAAAAACAAAAAAAATACATGATAATTACATCTATGACTTTGTGTTTGACGATGGGCATATCCAAAATATCTATTTGGTAGATAAAACAAATATTGCCCGCAACAAAGTGCAGGTAATTAATCAGTTCGGGGCACAGAAAAACCGTTACGATGTCACGATACTGGTAAATGGGTTGCCTATGGTACAGATAGAGCTGAAAAAGCGGGGTGTGGCTATCCGCGAGGCTTTTAATCAGGTGCATCGCTATAGCAAAGAGAGCTTCAACAGCGAAAGTTCACTTTATAAATACTTACAGGTTTTCGTCATCTCCAACGGTACGGACACCCGTTATTTTGCCAATACCGTAAAGCGTGATAAAAACAGTTTTGACTTTACGATGAACTGGGCGAAGTCGGATAATACGCTGATTAAAGACTTAAAGGATTTTACGGCGACATTTTTCCAGAAAGATACGCTGCTGCAGGTTCTTTTCACATATTCGGTGTTTGATGCCAGTAACACGCTGCTCATTATGCGACCCTACCAGATTGCGGCAACGGAACGCATCTTGTGGAAGATAAAGAGCTCTTACCAGGCTAAGAAATGGAGCAATCCGGAGGGAGGCGGATACATCTGGCACACCACGGGGTCTGGCAAAACTCTGACGAGTTTTAAGGCCGCGCAGCTTGCCACCCAACTTGATTTTATCGACAAGGTGTTCTTTGTTGTTGACCGCAAGGATTTGGATTATCAGACGATGAAAGAGTACCAACGTTTTTCGCCTGATAGCGTCAATGGATCAGAAAGCACGGCAGGACTGAAGCGGAACACAGAGAAAAATAACGACAAAATCATTGTCACGACCATTCAAAAGCTGAACAACCTCATGAAGAGCGAAAGCGACTTGCCCGTTTATCAAAAACAGGTTGTATTTATCTTCGATGAGTGCCACCGTTCCCAATTCGGAGAAGCGCAGAAGAATCTGAAAAAGAGGTTCAAGAGATATTACCAATTTGGCTTTACGGGTACCCCTATCTTTCCTGAGAATGCTTTGGGGGCGGAGACTACGGCCAGTGTGTTCGGCCGTGAGCTGCATTCGTATGTCATCACAGACGCCATACGTGATGAAAAGGTTTTGAAGTTCAAAGTGGACTACAACGATGTTCGTCCACGGTTCAAGAATTTGGAAACTGAAAAAGATGAAATCAAGTTAAATGCGGCAGAAAATCAAAAGCTTTTGCTTCATCCAGACCGGATCAAAGGGATTTCTCAATACATCCTGCAGAATTTCAGGATAAAAACCCATAGAACGCAAGGGAATGACAAGGGCTTTAATGCCATGTTCGCAGTAAACAGCGTTGAGGCTGCCAAACTGTATTATCAGGAATTGAACAATCTGCAGAAAGAAAGTGACAGGCCCCTGAAAATTGCCACCATATTTTCTTTCGCCCCAAATGAAGAACAAAGCGCTAAGGGCGATATCAAAGATGAAAATTTTGACCCTTCGGCAATGGACAGCAGCGCCAAAGAGTTTTTGGCAAAAGCGATTGGCGATTACAACGTGATGTTTAAAACGAACTTCGGAGTGGATAGTAAAGAGTTCCAAAACTATTATCGCGATTTGGCCAAAAGAGTAAAAAACCAGGAGGTTGACTTGCTCATTGTGGTCGGTATGTTCCTTACCGGTTTTGATGCTCCTGCTTTGAACACGCTGTTTGTAGACAAGAATCTGCGTTATCACGGTCTGATGCAGGCGTTTTCACGTACCAATCGCATCTATGACGCAACCAAGACTTTCGGCAATATCGTCACATTCAGGGATTTGGAACAATCTACAATAGATGCGATCACTTTGTTCGGAGATAAGAACACAAGGAACGTAGTACTTGAAAAGAGCTACAAGGAATACCTTGAAGGATTTAAGGATATTGCCACCGGCGAGGCGAGAAAAGGGTATGTGGAAGTTGTCAGGGAACTGAAAGAAAAATTCCCTGCCCCCGATGGGATAGTGACGGAAGCAGATAAAAAATCCTTTGTTAAGCTGTTCGGAGAATATTTGCGGATAGAAAATATTTTACAAAACTACGATGAGTTTACGCAGCTCAAAGCCCTGCAAAAAATAGACAAAGCGGATAGTGCGGCTCTTGAAGCGTTTAAGAATGCCAACTTCTTGACTGATGAAGATATTGCAGCCATGCAGGGCATTGATGTACTGAAAGAGCGAACCGTACAGGATTATCGTTCGGCGTACAATGATATTCGGGACTGGTTCAGACGTGAGAGGAACGGTAAAGCTCCGGAAGATTCAAAAATAGACTGGGATGATGTGGTCTTTGAAATTGATCTGCTTAAATCTCAGGAAATAGATCTCGACTATATCCTCGAACTGATTTTCGAACACAACAGGAAAACGAAGGACAAGCCTGCATTGGTAGATGAGGTGCGCCGTGTTATCAGAGCGAGCATCGGGAACAGGGCAAAAGAGAGTCTCATTGTTGATTTTATCAATGAAACAGATTTGGAATCGATGCGAGATAAGACTGATATTATTGCCGCTTTCTTTACTTATGCCCAGGAGAAACAGAAAAAGGAAGCTGATGCTCTGATTACGGAAGAGAAACTGAACGAGGAAGCCGCAAAGCGATATATTCAAACATCTTTGAAACGGAAGTACGCCAGCGAGAACGGCGCTGACCTCAATGCTATTCTGCCGAAGATGAGTCCGTTAAACCCTCAATATCTAATGAAGAAACAGAGCGTCTTTCAAAAAATCGTCGCTTTCATTGAAAAGTTTAGGGACATCGGAGGTCAAATTTAATACCTGCACACGGGCAAGCTGCCCGATTTTGCCGCCCTCATCCGGCATCATGAGGTATTACTCTTCTAAAAACGGTAAATGAAGCGCAGCCATGGGCGCGGCGTGCCGGAATAGTAGGGATACCACCGGTGTCCGGGGTGGTGCATAGTGCGGCCCCATTCATCCTGACGGCGCGCCTGGGGCGCATAGAAAAGCTGTTTCCACTCCCGGCTGGCGAAGG
>ERZ780129.269-NODE-269-length-10358-cov-2.81521_pt1 | contig 10358 bp, 8 predicted proteins | sample MGYA00511368_ERZ780129 | MGnify/ENA primary metagenome ERZ780129 (study PRJEB29588, sample SAMEA2152467) | human gut metagenome | biome: human gut; feature: human-associated habitat; material: faeces | place: Denmark | collected 2008/2010 ...
CCGCCGATGAGCGTTAATACATCAAAAAATGTCATTTCCTTCTCTCCTCTGTATATTTATTTCTCTGCTTTTAATCTAAATTTAGCATACCCATGTTATATTAAATCCGAAACCCCTGTTAGGTTAAATCCATATTAAATTTTAAATCCAAATTAAATTATAAAAAGAAGACCCCTATAAACAGAGGTCTTCTTAAAATTAAGCCGAATGATTATTCCCTGGGAAAGATGACGGAAATGCTGGTGCCGATCTCCGGCCTGCTCTGCAGCCTTATATCGGCGCCGTGGAGAAGCGCCGCGTGCTTGACGATGGACAGCCCCAGCCCCGTGCCGCCGATGGCGCGGCTGTGGCTCTTATCCACCCGATAGAACCGCTCAAAAACGCGGCTCTGGTGATCCGGCGGGATGCCGATGCCGGTGTCAGCCACGGTGACGGTGACGCTGCCGCCGACGCGGTTATATTTGATGGCATTGTCACAGAGGTTATACACCATTTCATGCAGCGCCTGCCGCACGCCGTGGACGGTCTGCCCGCCCCCTTCCAGGCGCAGGGCAATGTCCTGCTTTCCGGCCAGCGGTTCAAGGCTCTGCAGCACCTCATCACAGAGGGTGTAAAGGTCAACCTCTTCCCACTCCATTCCGGCGCCCTCCTCCAGACGGGAGAGGTCGATAATGTCCTCTACCAGATTGGTCAGGCGGGCGCATTCCTTTTGAATGTCGCAGCTGAACTCCCGCACCTTGTCCTCCGGCACCAGCCCCTGGCTCATCAGCTCGGCAAAGCCGGAGATGGAGGTGAGCGGTGTCTTCAGCTCGTGGGACACGTTGGCGGAGAACTCGCGGCGCAGCTGCTCCCGCTGCTCCCGCTCCGTGACGTCCATGGTCAGCACCACGGCGCCCGCCACCTGGCCGGACTCCAGCACGGGGCTTGCTATGACGGACAGCGTCCGCTCCCCCTGCCGCATGAGCTGCTCACACCGCTGGCCGGCCAGAGCCTGCTGCGCCGCATGGCGAAGCTGCGTCACCTCGCATTTGGCGATATTATCCGCCTCGGCGGGCAAAAGCGTGGCGGCGCTGTGGTTCTCCGTGAGCACATGGCCGCGCAGATCTATGAGCAAAAATCCCTCGCTCATGTTCTCCGTCATGGCGGAAAACTCCAGCATACGGCGGCTCAGCTCGTCCATCTGCCGGCGGATGGTGTCCTTCTGCTGCCGCAGCCGCTGGGTGAGGGGCTGCAGCTCGGGATATACGTCCTGGGGATCATCGGGGGAAATGGAGTTGATGGGCTTTGTGATCTGCTGCGCCAGACGCACGGACAGACCCGCTGCCAGCAGGAGAAGCCCCGCCACCGTGGCCGCAATGGGCCAGGCCATATTCAGCAGCATGGCGCCCAGACTGCTCTGCTCCCGACTCAGGCGCAGCACATTGCCGTCGCGGAGCCGGAGGGCATAGTAGAGATTCTTTTTCAGCACCGTATTGGAGTAGTGGCTGCTTTTGCCGCTGCCCTCCTGCAGCGCCTGCGCCACCTCCTCGCGGTTCAAGTGGTTTTCCATACCGGAGGCCTTGGCCACGCTGTCAAAAAGCACGGTGCCGTCGGGGGCGATGAGGGTGATGCGGTCGGTGGAGCGCATCTGCTCGGGAGCGATGTAGTCCAGCGACTGCTGCAGCTGCTCCGCCTCCTGCGAAAGTGAGGCAAAGGATTGCTTTTCATAGTAGCTGTACAGGATCCCCGAAAAGAGGCAGGCTCCGGCCACGAGCACCAGCAGCGCCAGGCTGAACAGGCTGCGAATGATCTTTCCGGTCATGCCTGTCCTCCCAGCTTATAGCCCACGCCGCGAACGGTGCGGATGTACTTGCCGCAGGAGCCGAGCTTCTGGCGCAGCGTGCGTATGTGCACGTCCAGCGTGCGATTTTCCCGCTCCGCCTCCAGACCCCAGATGCGATCCATCAGCACATCACGGGTCAGCACGCGCCCCTGCTGCTGCAGGAGCAGGGACAGGATCTCAAATTCTTTATAGGTGAGCACGACCTCCCGCCCGTTTACCTGCACCTGCCGCCGCTGGGGGCAGACAAACAGAGGTCCCACCTGCCACCGCTGCTCCGACGGCAGCTTTTCCGCACGGCGCAGCACCGCCCGCACACGAGACATAAGCTCCATCATGCCAAAGGGCTTGGAAACAAAGTCGTCCGCTCCGCCGTCCAGCCCCGTCACCCGATCGAACTCCGTATTTTTGGCCGTGAGCATGATGACCGGAATAGAGGCTGTGGCCGTGGCGGCGCGCAGCTTTTTCAGCACCGAGAAGCCGTCCTCCTCCGGCAGCATCACATCCAGCAGCACAAGCTCCGGCAGCTGCCGGCTCATGGCATGCCAGAACTCCGACGGCTTTTCAAAGCCCGCCGCCTCAAAGCCCTGACTCTGCAGGGCGTACACCACCAATTTGCGTATGCTTTCGTCATCTTCCAGCAGAAAAATCATCCGTTTCACCTTCTTCCGAGGCCATTATACCGTATCTGTGTTAAAAAGAAAATCCGCTTTATGTTAAATCCATCTTAAATAATAGCATATCCTCTGAATTTTTAATATATTTTTTCGTTGTTTTTTAACCTGATTTTTAAAAAACCTGTCGACAATGTCTAACAAATTTTGTATACTATAAAAAAGGATTCAGATTTAGGAGGGAGAATTGCGGATGGGTATATCCGATGTTATAACCCTGCTGGGCGGCGTGGCCCTGTTCCTGTTCGGCATGAGCCTGATGGGAGACGGGCTGAAAAAGGTCGCCGGCAACAAGCTGGAGCTGGTGCTCTACCGGCTCAGCAGCACGCCCCTCAAGGGCGTTTTGCTGGGCACAGCCGTCACCGCCGTGATCCAGTCTTCCTCCGCCACCTCGGTGATGGTGGTGGGCTTTGTGAACTCCGGCATGATGCAGGTCAAGCAGGCCATCGGCGTGGTCATGGGCGCTATTCTGGGCACAAGCGTCACGGGATGGATCCTGTGCCTGTCGGATCTTTCCGGCGGGAGCGGCTGGGTGGAGCTTTTGAGCACTGCCACCCTCACGGGGATCGTGGCCATCGTCGGCATCGTGCTGCGCATGGCCGGAAAAAAGCAATCCACGCTGGCCGTGGGCAACATTCTCATGGGCTTTGCCGTGCTTATGTTCGGCATGTCCGCCATGAGCGGCGCCGTGGCTCCCCTGAAGGAGAGCGAAGCCTTCACCGGCATCCTCACCAGCTTTTCAAATCCGCTTTTGGGCATTCTGGTGGGCATTGCCTTCACCAGCATTCTTCAGAGCGCTTCGGCCGCCGTGGGTATTTTGCAGGCACTGGCCATTACCGGCGCCGTCACCTTTGAGGTGGCCTTCCCCATCATCATGGGCATCGCCGTCGGCGCCGCCGTGCCCGTTCTGCTCAGCGCGCTGGGCGCCAACATCCATGGCCGCCGCACCGCATTCGTCTACCTGCTGATTGACGTTTTGGGCGTTATTATCTGGGCTACGGTGTTCTATACGGTGAACGCTTTCGTACATTTTCCTTTTATGACGCAGACCATGACCACGGTGTCCATTGCGCTGCTGAACACCCTCTTCCGCCTGGCCACCGTGGTGGTGCTGACGCCGCTTATCGGCCTGCTGGAGCGCTTTGTCTGCTTCCTCATCCCCGACAGGAGCAGCGCCAACGCCGCACAGCTGGAAATGGATCGGCTGGAGGAGCGCTTTTTGCAGCATCCCGCGCTGGCCATTGAACAGAGCCGCGAGGTCACGGCCGCCATGGCCAACACCGCCTGCTGCAATCTGGTGGATTCGCTGAGGCTGATCGGCGCATACAGCGACAAGACCTTCCAGCATATCGAGGAGCAGGAGGAGACCATTGACCGCTTTGAGGACAAGCTGGGCACCTACCTCATGAAGATCACCGTCAAGTCTCTGAACACCCGCCAGAGCGAAGAGGTATCCAAATATCTGCACACCATTTCCGACTTTGAGCGCATCGGCGACCATGCGCTGAACATTGCCGAGTGCGCCAAGGAGATCCACGAAAAAGGGATCGTTTTCTCCCCGCAGGCGCAGCACGAGCTGTCCGTGCTGCAGCAGGCCATACGGGACATCCTGCACCTGTCCGTGGACACGTTCATCGACAGCGATGTGGAGGGCGCCCGTCGGGTGGAGCCGCTGGAGGAGATCGTGGATACCCTGTGCGACGAGATGAAGAGCCACCACATCGACCGGCTGCAGCAGGGCACCTGCACACTGAACCAGGGGTTTGTCTTCAACGACCTGCTGACGAATTTTGAGCGCGTGGCCGACCACTGCTCCAACATTGCTTTGGCCGTGATTGAGCTGCAATCCGACTCCTTCGACACCCACGAATATGTCCGCAGCCTCAAGCAGATGAAGGACGAATCCTTCGCCAAATACTTCGACGAGTACAAGCGAAAATATACGCTGGCTTGATCTATTGAAAAAAACGGAGGGCGACCCTCCGTTTTTTATTCTCTTTTTTTAATTTTTCTCACACACTGTCAGCACATAGCCCGCCGGCGCCGGAGGAAAGGAAAACGTGAAACCCGCCGGCGCCGATAGGAGCTTGTCGCCTTGCAGCACGAATTCCGCCTGCCGAAACTCCATAAGCCGGCCGCCGCGGCACTTGATCCAGCTCTCCTTCAGCGTCCAGAGCCGCAGGAAAGCCTCTGCACGCCGCGCTTGCGGCAGCGCCGCCAGCCAGCGCCGCTCCGCCTCCGACAGCGCGCGCTCCATGCGCTCGTGCACCGGACGGATCCGCTCCAGATCCACGCCGATCTCCTTTTCACTGACGGCGCAGACCACATGATCGCCGCTGTGGCTGCAATTAAAAAACAGGGGAAGTCGGGTCAGCGGCTTTCCGTTTTCGCCCCGATAAAACACGATGTTCTCCGGCTTTTCTCCCGTGGCTTCGGCCAGCATCTTCCGCGCCAGTGACTCCGCCGATTCGTCCTTTACGGATGCAGCGATGATGTTCATTTCCTCACCTCTTTGCCTATCCTACCACAAGGGCGCCCCCTGCGCAACGATTTTACACATGAAGCGCAGGGAGATTTTAGGGGAAATTTGTCATACACCCCATAGACAACCGTCCGGTGCAATGGTATGCTGGTGCAAGAAAAAAAGAAAGAAGATGCGCTATGACTTCCTCCCCCACGCCTATGACCCGCGGCTATATCATGACCCTCTGCGGCGGCCTGTGCTGGGCTATCGGCGGCGCCTGCGGGCAGGTGATGTTCCGCGACTGCGGCGTTACCTCCGACTGGCTGGTGCCTATCCGTCTGTTCACCGGCGGCATCATCACCCTGCTCATTGCCGCACTCACCGGCGGAAAGCCGCTGGAGCCGATACGCTGCCGCAAAGCCTGGCCTTCCCTGCTGGTTTTTGCCCTGCTTGGTTCCGCTTTGTGCCAGTACAGCTATTATACGTCCGTGCAATACGCCAATGTGGCCTTTGCCACGGTGCTGTCCTATTGCAGCCCCATCATGATCCTGCTGTGGACCATTGTTTCCACCCGCAAAAAGCCCCACGCCTATGAGCTGGCCAGCGTGGCGCTGGTGGTGCTGGGCGCTTTTACCTGCGTGACGCATTTTGACCTGAACACGCTGGCCGTGCCGGTGAAGGGCGCCGTGTGGGGGCTTATCAGTGCCGTGTGCTTCGCCTTTTACACCGTGTCCCCCCGAAAGCTCATGCAGCGGTTCTCCGTTCTGTCCGTCACGGGGTGGGGTATGACCATCGGCGGGGCAGCCATGCTGCTCGTTTTCCGTCCTTGGCGGATGGAGGGCATCCAATTCGGCGGCAAGCTGTGGCTGCTGCTGGCCTGTGTGATCATTTTGGGCACAGTCCTCTCTTTCAGCCTGTTCCAGAGCGGCTGCAACATTGTGGGCAGTCTGGTGGGCAGTGTGCTGTCCTCCATTGAGCCGGTCGGCTCGGTGGTGATCTCCGTGCTGTTTTTGAACACCACCTTCTCCTGGCTGGACATACTGGGCTTTTTCCTGATCCTTGTCACAATTCCCATAATGGCCATTGGAAAAGCCAAAGAAGCATAGTAAAACACCCGCGCAGGTGCCGCAAGCCCGCGCGGGTGTTTTCATCAACAGATCAGTCACAATGTCTGTACGGCGTGTTCTGCCACTTGCCGCCGTTTATCCGGTGCATCTCCTCCGTGAGATGATCCCACCGCAGCACATCCCGCCTATCGGGATAAAACTCAATAAACTCCCCATCGACGAAGGTATAGAAACGAGAAATATCCGTGCACATACCGAAAGTGGGCACCTGCTCCGTGGTCAGGTGGAAGGAATAGGGCTTTCCCTCCACGGTGCCGGTAAAGTGCAGCCCCGCTCTGTCCAGGCGAAGCTCACCTTCGCCGCAGATGACGGAGGTATTGTCCCCTTTGAGATATTTATACTGAGGCAGCTTACCCACGCAAACGTGGCCGCTGTATGTAAAGTTTGGATCCTTTACATCTTCCTCCGCCTTTTTCCGCTCCAGCAGCACCCAGTCGCTGACAAGCGCGGGGCAGGTGCTCTCCTCACCCACCGGATGCAGGTTGTAGCATTCGTCCAGCGCAACGGTGTTTCCGCAGGCGGTGCAGCGCATCTCGTTGCCGCTGCACTGCATTTGATGCAGAGCGCCGCACTTGGGGCACAGGTACAGCAGCGTGTCCAGCTCCTTGGCCATCTGCCCCTTGCCGGCAAAGTGCACCTGCGCCTGCTTATTCCAGATGTAGTCGTCGTGCGCCAGCAGGCGGTTCATGGTGTCCTCGATCTCCTGCGGCGTCAGGCTTTTCAGCTCCTCCGCCGTGAACATGCGATCCACGGTTACCTCCACACGGCCTGCGCGCTCGTCCAGACAGTGCTTCGTGTAGGTCAGATAGCCGCCGGAAACCTTGGTATAGTACACCGTCACGCCCATCATTTTCAGAAATTTCCCCGTGCCGATCATCACCGGCTGCGCCATGCCCGTGATGGAACTCATGCCCTCGGGCATGATGCACAGATTTCCGCCCTGACGGATGACGCTGCGCATCTGACGCATGCAGTGCAGATCCGGCGTAAAATTCTTCTTGGGAATGGCCTGCATCAGCTTCAGGATCAGGCAGACGGGAAAGCGCACGAACTCGTTATACCCCACCACATAGTTGAGCTTATTGGGAAAACAAGCGGGGCCGGTGAACTGATAGTCCACCCGAGAGGCATGGTTGCTGATGAGGATAAACGGCTTTTTATCCTTGCGGGGGTCGGCCTTGAAGCGGAAGGAGGTGTGGATCTTCCCATTGAGGATCTTCACCACCAGCATGAGTATCGCGTACAGCAGGCCGTTGGGCAGTTTTACCTGCCGCGCCTGCAGCTTTTCCTGCAGCGTCTTTTTCATATGTTCTCTCCTCGGCTGTTTGATTCCTGACCCCATTGTAAAGGATTTTTCGTCATAATGCTACCCTTTTTGCAAAAAAAATGGATGCGGGCGCTGATTTGCGTGCCCGCATCCGTTTTTTCTTTATTGTACTGACCTCAGCCCTCGATGACCTGACGGAAGTAGTAGGAATTGCTGGCGCTGTCGCCCACCAGCATCACCATGATGGTGGTGCCGTTGAGATCGGCAAACAGGAAGGTATAGTCGATCTTGGTGCCGTTGTTGTCGACAGACAGAACGATCATGTCGTTGTTCTCATCGGCGCCGCAGGAGCCGGAGAGGACGCCGCCGCCCTGCACGAAGTCAGCGCTGTCGGCAGCATTGAAGTCCACCTCAAACTTGCCGCCGTACTTCTTCAGCGTGACGGTAGCCTGCTCGTTATCCATCTCCACACCGTTGAGGAAGCCGCCGCAAAACTCCCAGCGGGTGCCCACGATGTCCTCGGGAACCTTTACAAAGTTCATGCTCTCCAGCGGAGTGCCCTGACCGGTCTTCTTATCGGTCTGCTCGTTCTGCTGGCCGTTGTCGGGATCGGTGTTGGTGTCGGAATCGCTGCCGCAGGCTGCCAGAGACAGCACCATGATCATTGCCAGCAGGCAGGCCAGAATCTTCTTCATTTTCATTTTTCCTCCAAAAGTAATTTGATTTTATATAAGCCGTTGGCCGGTTTATACCAGAATTATGCGCGCATCAGGCGACGCTGGTGAATATCTCCCCGTCGCTGCAGGTGAAGATCACGGGGTCGGAATAGACGCTGTTATCCAGCGCGTCGCGCATTTCAAACACCATCACATAGTCGCCGTCCGGCAGATTCATCTCCGAAAACGCCGTCTTGTCCGACACGGTGATGGTCATGGCCGGATAAGGCTCCGGATCCTCGTCGTCGGAAAGAGAGGATACATACCATATAGGCGTCAGCTTGTCGCCGCTCTTGAGCTGGCGCAGCTCCTTGCCGGCCATGCCGTCGTCGCCCACGCCCTGCTGAGCACCCAGGATCGTCCACTCCTCCTCGGTGAAGTCGTACACGATCTGCAGGTTATACTCCTCGTCGTTGAGCATCACGGGAACCGTGTAGCGGTTGTAGTCGTCCCCCTCAAAGGTCAGCTCCATGTAGACGGGCACGCCGTCGATGCTGCCCCAGACGCCGCGGAAATTATCGGTGAAGACGCCGTTTTCCCAGTCGCTGACAAGGTCATTGTCCGAGCCGAGGAGCATCATGGAGTCGCTGTCCTCGTCCATATAGTACAGCAAAAAGCCGATGTAGGCAAGAGCGCTGTCGGCCTCCGGCCCCAAGGTCAGCACGGCGAGGCCGTCGTCCGTCACCGTGAGGGGCGCGTCGCTCCATTTCTGGATGGCGTTCACCGGAAGCTCCGGCAGGGAGTCGATGCCCAGCGACCGCGCAAAGGCCATGCCGGCCTCGTCCAGCCGCCCCGTCAGGCCATAGGTATAGAAGTACAGAAACGACGTTCCCACGCCGATGGCGGAATACTCCTCCAGGCCGTCGGCGCTGCCGTCATAGGCATAGTAGCAGGACAGACCCGTTGCCTCGGAGCGGTACGGCCCGTTCACCTTGTACGCCACGCACGCCTCCAGCGCGCTCAAGACCGCCTTGGCCGAGGGCAGAGACTCCATGCTCTGCCGCGCCAGATGGCCAAGATCCACCATGTTGGTATAGCCCTGCTCGCGACTGTTGCCGCCGTAATTCTCCGCCTTCTGGGCGAGGCGGGCAAAACGGGAGTAAAAGCCCGCGTCCTTCCCCGCCGCCTGCAGCGCCTCCGCGCCGAAGGCCTCATAGGCAGCCAGCAGCTCCTTTATCTTGGAAAGATCCGTCACCGACAAGGTGGCGTCCATCTCCGTGTCGTTTTCACGGCAGCCGGCCATGTATGTATCGCACATCACCTTTCCCAGCAGCAGGCCGTCCATGGACGGTTTCTTTGCCAGAGCGCCCAGCCAGCCGGTGTAGTTCCAGCCGTTGCCCGGCTCCGTTTCCTCCGAGGCGACCATATACCGGCTGAAGCCGGACAGAATATTGGCTACATCCACCGTGGCCATGAGGCAGGCGTCAAAGCCCACCAGCTCCAGCGGTGGCTCTCCGGACTCCGACGGAGTCCAGACCTGAGAAAATGCCTCATAGATCTCGTCCAGCGTCAGAGAGTCGTTGTCATACAGCTCGTCAAAGGCCACGCCGCCCACCGAGCCGCCGCCGTGGTTCCAGAACACCACGGCTGTTTTGTCGGCAGGATACTGATCCACCGCAAACTGCAAGAACGACGCCAGCGTGTCCGTATCGCCCATGCTGGCCGAGGGCTGCTCCTCCACCAGCTCCAGACCGTCGGAGGTATACACATACCGCTGCAGCACGGACGCATCCACCGTGTCATTCTGCCACTGGGAGGCGCCGCCGGTCTGGATGACCACGGTCACGTTCTCCGGCAGCGACACATCCAGCATCTCCGACAGATCCTCGGTGGCGCAGCCGCTTTCCGACTCCAGATCGCTGCCGCACAGATACCAGTATATCGCCCAAGTGCCGCCGTCAGCCGCGCTGCCGCAGGCCGACAGGGAAAAGATCATCGCAAGGGAAAGGAGCAGCGCCGCGATCCTTCTGCTCATATATATTCCTCCCGTCAAATGCCCAAAAGCTGCTTTTTCTTGGCTGCAAACTCTTCCTCGGTGATGACACCGGCGTCAAACAGAAGCTTATACTTCTGGATCTCCGCCACGGGATCCGCAGCGGCGGGCGCCGCAGCAGCCGGCGCGGACGCAGCCGTCTGCACCTCATCCTCCCAACGCTCGGCGGCGGCGGGGTTCATGATGTGGGCAAGCTGCGCCGCCAGCTCGTGCAGCTCGTTTACCTTGTCGTCGTACTCCCGCAGATAGTCGTCCACGCTGGGATACTGGCTGCTGAAGTCCGGCGCGCTGATCTCCT
>ERZ780129.274-NODE-274-length-10263-cov-2.44203_pt1 | contig 10263 bp, 10 predicted proteins | sample MGYA00511368_ERZ780129 | MGnify/ENA primary metagenome ERZ780129 (study PRJEB29588, sample SAMEA2152467) | human gut metagenome | biome: human gut; feature: human-associated habitat; material: faeces | place: Denmark | collected 2008/2010 ...
GCTGAACCGCAGCGGCGTGTTTAACATCGGCGGCGAGCTGAACCTCAACCTGGTCAGAGACTGGAAGCAGGAAATCGGCGCGGAATACATGGCTTTCTGCGACGGGCTGCTGAGCGACAAGGACGCCTTTGACGCCAGCTGGAAGGCTGTCAAAGAGCTGTTCCCCAATCTTTCCTTCCGGGGCGGGGATGAGGTGAATTAAGGCGGACTCCCGGGGTATTTGAGCAAGCACATGGGGAAGGCTCCCCATTCCCTTGCCCAGTCCGTCACGGCGGGGCTGGCGTATGACGATCCGGGCCACGGCTATTTTGGTTCCCTGGATGTGCAGTACGGCTTTTACGGCATGATCGGCTGGCGCATTGACTTGAACGCGGGCAAGCGCTGGTGCGGCCTGATTCATGAAAAGGTGGATTTGGAGCTGAGCGCCGGAACAGGTTATTCTTCCAGTTACTGGGGGCCCGGCGTAGCCGGGTTTGACCAGGTTAACATCAAGCTGGCGGCTCCCGTGCGCGTAACGGGTGTGGATTCCAGCCGCGGGTTCCGGATTATTCCCTTCATCCAGCTTGACTGGGCGGGAAACACCCGTTCCGAAATCCGCCGCTACGCCGGCATGAACGCGATTGAGGACTTCCGCATCCGTGTGGGCGTGGAAGCCGTTTACCGTTTTTAAGCGGATGCTCCGCGGCCCTTTCACCGGGAAGGGCCGCGGAAGCGTTCCCCCTTTCCGGGGGCGCATGCCCCCTCCCCGGCTTCCCTTGAATCCCCTGCCATGTTGAAAATGATTTTTCTGCTGGCCCGGCGCATGTTTATACGGCTGTTGCTGGTGCTGCTTCCGCTGGGCCTGTTTATGTTCCTGGCGCAGGCCATTCCCCTTTCCCCGCTGCAATCCCTGCTGGTTCTGGTTCCGGTGATTGCCTTTGAAGTGTGGCTCGTCATCAGGCATCTGCTGCCCGTCATGGGGGAGCTGGTGACCAAGACGCTGTATTCCTCCAATATTACTACGGATGAGGAAGTGCTGGTGGAGGCTTCCAGGCGCATGCTGAATTCCGGGGATCCCCAGGGCGCTCTGGAATTGCTGGAACGCTACCGGAAGGAGAATCCGGGGCTGGTGCGTTCCTGGCTCATGGAATCCAGCCTGCTGAACGATATGCGCCGGTACGCAGATTCCGTCAACGTCCTTCAGAAAGGACTGGAATACGGAGGATGGCGCAAGGAGGACCGGGCTCTGTTCCTGTACAAGATAGGTGCCATTTACGATTCCCAGCTCCATGACCCGGACAGGGCCCGGAAATATTGGGAGGAAGCTGCGGATAAATATCCCGATACGGCCTATGGCCGCTCCGCCCTGGACAAACTCTGACCGGAATCGGGAACGGAGCAAAGGTTTTTGATATAAATTTCGACCGGCGTTATGTGCGTGGGGATTCTTTTTTCCGGAGGCGGCGGAGTCATGTAATTTCCGTACACGCAACGCAAGTAGCCATCGGCGTTTCCCATGGCGTCAAATTGGAATCCTTCAAAAGGCACGGCTTGATTTCCTTGATAATACGCGCCGGGAACTTTTTCTTTTGTGCCATATCCCCAGATGACATTGCCGGCCCAACGGGATTTTTCCCATGAATAGCGTCTGGCGATCCAATGACTTATTTTGTTCCAGCGGGCGGACGTCGCTCCCAAGGTGAGCGTTTTAAACATGAACAGAAACAACTGTTTCGGAAGGCTCCTGCCTTTTACCCGCAGATGAAGGCTGGCCAGTGTGGTGGCATGGCGGAACAGTCTGTGAAGGTATAGATAGGCGTTGGCGGCAATGAGGGATTTCGGCATGCCGTCAAGAGGGAAAATGTCAATGTGTAGTCCTATGCGGACTCTCTCTTTTCCCTTTCCAACCATGATGGTGCGGGTGTCTTCCAGTTTCATGAACGGGTAGAAGTAATCCGGCCTGGTGCGGGAATCATTTAATTCCAGATGAGCCGGATGCGGAGAAGTGTGGTAAAGATGAACCAGCCGTTCATAATCTTCCCGGGGCATAAGTACGTCAATGTCATCATCCCACGGAATGAAACCCTGATGGCGCAATGCCCCGATCAGGCTTCCCGCGTATAGGGAATAACGTAAATTTTCTCTGTGGCAGAATTGATGAAATTCCTGTAAGATCTCAACCAGAATCCGTTTCGCCTGGGGTGCGGAGATTTCTTTCATCGGATTTTCAGATGATTTTTTATCCGGGTCGTGGAAATTTCCGGAGTCCGTTCCAGGTAGACGACTTCACATATGTCTTTTAGAAAATCGAATTTTCCTTCCCAGTCATTTCCCATGACAAAGATGTTGACGTTGTGCTTGATGATGTCTTCCCGCTTCTGTTCCCAATCATTTTCCGGAATGATCAGGTCCACGTACCGGATGGCTTCCAGCATTTGCCTGCGGTGTTCGTAATGGAAAAAAGATTGCTTGTTTTTGATGGCATTGAATGAATCCGAAGAGAGGGCGACAATCAGATAATCCCCCAAGGCTCTGGCCCGCCGAAGCAAGTTGATATGGCCGTAATGCAACATGTCGAATGTGCCGTAGGTAATCACTTTTTTCATAATTATTTGTTTTGATCCATAGCAGGGTTGGTTTGAGCAAGAGTGCTTACGCCGATAGTGGACTGGGCGCCTTTTCCCGGCGCCACTCGTATTCCTTTTTCAGGGATATGCCTTTGAGGGCCGCTTGATAGTAGGCATAAAATTCATTTTTGCGTAATGCAATGGCTGTGTTGATTTTCCGCTTAAGCCACTTAATTTGGTGGCTGCTCCTCATGTTCAGGGCAAAATAAGAGCCGTTGTCCGGTTTCCAGGAACCGCAGCAGTGGTGAATGGAAAAGCCACGGGAGCGTATCAAGGCCGGCTGTTCAAAAAATTCCTTGGGATAAATGGTCACCAGGTCATTGCTCCAGGTTTTTCCGTTTAATAAAAAACCGGGAATTTCGTTAATGAAATAATCTGTATAGACGGTGTTGGAGACAGGCCAGCAATCCGGTTTAATTTGATCATATAAATCAAGCAGATTCATGCAGACCGGGTGATGAGGCGGGGCATAGAGAAAAGCGGTGCCGAGAGCGCAATTATAAATGTATCCCAATGAAAAACGATGATTTACAGGAAGAAGAGATAAAGGCTTAACTAGTTCTATATCGCAGTCCAAATAAAAGCCTCCGTGCTCCGTTAAAGCCTGAAGGCGTACGACGTCTCCTAAAAACCCCCATTTTTTTTGTTCCAGACATCTTCTGCCAAACTCAAAAGCGGATACATCAATATTGTTTTCGTTCCATTCAATCAGTTCAAACTCCGGGTTGAGGTCTTTCCATCTTTGCACATTGTCCAAAACGGCGTTGGGAACAGGGCCGCCAAACCAGCAATAATGGAGCTTTCTGATCACGTGATTGAGAAACTTATTTTCCTTTCACTCTGCGGATTGCCTATCAGAAGTCAACAGAAAAATCTGAATGAAAACATGATAGGAGAATTTTGATTGTGGAAAAAACGGAAAAATAAAAAGGGGTAGGAGATAATAACCATTTGACAATCTTGGAATTCAACTATTCGGAGCATGACAGCGGATAGGCAATCCGCTATCCAGCGGCAAGGCAAAGAAACAGAGGGTAGTAGAGTTTCAAAAGCGGAGTTTTTTACAGACTGAATATGGCAGGACTGGGGCGTATGAAATACATGGTGCTTTGCAATCTTCCCTACCGTTTGCGGAAAATTGCCGGACGGGTCGCGAAGAAATGCAGGAGAAGGAGAGACCGGTCCCTTGATGCGAAGCTGGCGGATATTCGCAATTTGCTTATTTATAACCACCCTATTTCCTCAGTTCCCCCAGCGACGGGGAAGTTGAGGCTTCTTCAGGACGGCAATACGGTTTTGCTGGCCCTTTTTGCGCGCAAATGTCAGGAAAACGGGCTGCGGTACTGGCTGGATTACGGGACGCTGCTGGGGGCGGTAAGGCACAGGGGCCTTATTCCGTGGGATGATGATCTGGATGTGAGCATGATGAGGCCGGAGTTCGACCGCCTGCTGGAACTGCTTCCCGTACTTTTCCCCCGTGAGGAAGGATTCACCTGGAACAGGCACGCCTTTCTGCAAATAGGGTATGAGGGCACCCCCCTCAACCTTGATGTGTATCCCTATCATTTTTATTCAGAGAGTCTTTCATCACCGGAACGGCATGAGAAGCTGGACAGGCTTATGAGCGGATTTAAGAAAGACGTGGTGCTGGTAGGTTCCAGGATGAACCTGTCCGATGAACAGGTGCAGGAGAAAATCCGCCGGGATATTCTGGAAGGAAGGGATGCTGCCGGGGAAGAAGAAGCCCCCGGGATTTTTCTTTCTCCTGCCATTACGTTTACAAAAAACACGCACCTTTCCTATGAAACGTTCTTCCCTCTTGGCTCCGCGGAATTTGAGGGGATGATATTTTCCGTGCCCAACCATGCCCGTCAGTACTTGCAATTTTTTTACGGCGACTATCTGTCTTATCCGGAACGCATCCAGTTCAAGCATCCTTCCGTGAAGGCCATGGTGGAGAAGGTTCCCTTTGAGGCGGCGGTCAACCGTTTCATTGATGTTTACGGAAAGCTGATTGATGCGCCCATGCCATGAAAACGGTTATTACTTACGGAACCTTTGATTTGCTGCACACGGGGCACGTGAATCTGCTGAGGAGAGCCCGGGAACTGGGGGACCGGCTCATCGTCGGCGTGACTACGGACAGTTACGACCAGAGCCGCGGCAAGCTGAATGTCATGGAGAGCCTGGAGGAACGCATGGAAAATGTGCGGAAAACCGGTCTGGCGGATCTCATTATTAAGGAAGAACTGGAAGGGCAGAAGATTCATGACATACGGAAGTACGGAGCGGATGTTTTTGTGATTGGCTCCGACTGGTCGGGGAAATTTGACTATCTTCGTGATTATTGCGAGGTGGTTTACCTGGAACGCACCAAGGGCGTTTCTTCAACAGACCTCCGTTCCGCCCGGAATCCCATTGTATATATGGGAATTGCAGGTCACGGGCGCATAGCGGGCCGTTTTCTCCGGGAGTCCAAATATGTCAGCAATATTGAAATAACAGCCGTTTTCGGAAGGAATGAGGAGAAAGTCCGCCGTTTTGCAGAGTCCCACGCTCTGCTGGAATATGATACGGAATACGAACAGTTTCTGGACCGGGTTCATGCCGTTTATATTGCCGTCCCCCATCATCTCCATTATGAAATGGCCAGGAAGGCCCTGTTGAGGGGGAAGCACGTATTGTGCGAGAAGCCTCTTGCCCTTGCCCGGAAGGAGGCGGAAGAGCTGTTCCGGCTGGCCGAGGAGAAAGGAGTCGTTTTGCTGGAAGCCCTTAAAACTGCGTTTTGTCCAGCTTTCCAGCAATTGACCAGTTTGGCGGGGAGCGGCATTATTGGTTCCATCAAGGCAGTAGACGCCACATTTACCAAGCTGATAGAGGATGAGGCTGCCAGGGAGTATGACCCCATGCAGGCCGGAGGCGCCTGGACGGAACTGGGTTCCTATCCCGCCTTTGTCATTGGGAAGCTTCTGGGAACCGATCCCCGCAGGATTCGTTTTGTTACTTGCAGAAAGTCTCATACGGGCGTGGACGTGTTCACGCGCGCGGAATTTCTTTATTCCAATGCAGTAGCCACCGCTACGGCAGCCATAGGAGCCAAGCAGGAAGGGGACTTGTGCATTACCGGAACGGAGGGGTATATTTATGTGCCGGCGCCGTGGTGGAAGACGGAGATGTTTGAAGTGCGGTTTGAGGATACCCGGCTCAACAGGAAATATTTTGCCAATTTTGAAGGGGATGGGCTGCGTTATGAACTTGGCGCGTTTTTGCGCCTGATTCATGGCTGCCAGCACGGCAACCGTCTTTTGACCCGTGAGGATTCCATGTTCATGGCTGATGTTGCCTCCCGTTTCAGGAGAGGGTATTGCGTGGAAGAGATCAGTTGAAAAGAAGAGTCCTTCTTACACCTGTGGAATTCTGGGGTAGTGCCGATGGAACTTTTTTCTTGGAACCGTTTTGTTTCGCATGAATGGAAGCCATCCTATTGTTTCTTTTGAAATGGGGAGAATCTGTTTAGTATGGAGGTGTTCCATTCCACAAAGGTCTGGAGTGTAGGAACCGGAATGTTTAATTGCTCCGCCAGACAGCAAATGGGTTTGGTGCCCAGAGGAACATCTTCCGTAAAGTAACGGGAAGAAAAATCGGGAATCCATCCTTGTTTCCGGCGGGTCATGGGAGCTTTAACCCCATGGAATGCCGGAATAGATTGAATCTTTTTAGTCAACTCTACAGCATTTCTGGATTCATAATAATCTAGGACGGGAATGATGTCCTTTCCTATTTCCATGCCGGGACAACAGGAACAGAGGGTCAGAAGTTCTCTATCTGCCTGGATGTACAACTCACTGGCCTCCTCTGTCCATTCTTCATAAAAAAGAAACTGCTTGTCATAAAACATTCCTTCCCTGTAGTGGCGAAACAGACTCATGCAGCGGGAAGGGTGGAGAAGGGGATTGGAGTTGGTCAACAGAAAGGGCCAAGGAGAAGAAAGATGAGTCAGAGGAGTGTCAAATAAGGTTTCCAACATGGCGGACCAATGTTCAGCATTATTTCCTGGGGCTACCCATATCCTGTTAAGGGGTCGGCTTCCGAGAATGGAGACGGAATGTCCATATTCCTGCGTCCGACAAATCAGGGGAACCTTGTATATTCCCATCAGGCTGACGGTGGAAGTCCAAGAGGGATCTTCTGCCATCTCCATGACCTCCGGAGTACCGGGTACAATAGCGAGCCCCTGCTCTCGATGCAGATAGGGTTTAATGCGGTGGCATACCTCCCGAATGCCAAAGCGGGGAACCGCCACCAGCACAAGGTTGCAGTCTTTCAATATTTCCGGATGGTTACTGATATGCCCTAGGGGAGCATGGTGCGTAGTACCGTTTGGAAAGATAGTGGAGAGACTTTTTCCCCATTGATTAGGGTTTCGGGTTAGGATATTGACATGCAGGCCGCGTGTACCCAGCCATCCCGCCATGGCATGGGCCAGGTTGCCGCCGCCGCAAATGCCTATGGCAGGAGTGGAAGTTGTATTCATCAGGAGACTGAAGTGGAACAGGATGAAAAAGGGGATTCTCCGTTAGTGGAACAAGTAGAAGACGGTTCCGAGCTGGTTTCTGCATGCATGGCCCGGACCAGGGCATCGTTGTCGGTTGCGTCTCTGACGGCGATACGGATGAATTCCCTGCCTTCAAATCCTTTTTTCCGGCTGCAATCCTTAACAAGGATGGAGTGGTTTTTCAGCAGAAGGCCGGTCAGGGAGCGGGCTTTCATAGGGGGTTTGACCTCGCACATGAAATAGTTTGCCTGGGAGGGGAACACGTTCAGGAAAGGCACGCGGGAGAGTTCCTGCATGAAGCGGTCCCGTTCTTTCATGAAACGGTTGCACGCTCGTACGTAGGATTGCTCGTATTTCCCGAAGATTTGCATGTAGAATTCCGCGATGGAATTGATGTTCCAGATGGAAACGTCTTTTTTTATCCATGCCGCCAGTTCCCTGTCCGCGGAGGCCAGAACACCCAGGCGGAGGCCCGGAACGCCGTAGGATTTGGAAATGCTTTTTACCACGGCCAGGTGGGGATATTCTTCCAGAATGCCGTCTTTCAGCAGCGTATTGTCCGGCATTCCGCAGGAGAAGTCTACAAAGGATTCATCCACGATCAGGCGGATGCCGCGGGTTTTTGTCCACTGGCAGAGGCGCAGCACATCTCCTTTCGGCAGGAAGAAGCCGGAAGGGTTTCCCGGATTGACGAGGAGCAGGGTACCGATGTCTTTCCCGGAAAAGAATTCCATCAGGTCGTCCGCCGTGTAAGTGAAATTCCGGGAAGCGGTATGGAAGGGCTCCACCATATCCGGCTTCAGCCGGTTGGGGTATTCTTCAAAGGTAGGGTAGATGACTCCCATTTTCCCTTCCAGGCGGGACATGAGCGCCTTAATGAGTTCCGCCGCGCCGTTGCCGATGCAGATGTATTCCTGGCTGATGCCGAAGTATTTTGCCGCCAGCAGGCTGTTGACCCTCATTCCGGACGGGTATTCCCTCACCAGGCGTTCAAAATTCGCCTTGAGTTCGGACATAAGGCGTTTGTTGGGGAAATAGGGATTGACCAGATAACAGAAATCCCTGATGCGGGGATAGCGCCAGTAGCCTCCGTACCGGGATTCCATCAGGCGCAGGTGTTCTTCCCTGTCCGGGGTGAATATGGAGGCTGCGATGTCCAGGTCCTGGATGTCGTCTATTTCATACCATGCTTCGCCGCCGAGGCGCAACGCCTTGATTTCCGGCTTGTCCAGCAGGGCGATGACCCGCAGCACCTGTTCGTAATTGGGTCCGGGAGAATTCCCTGCTGAATTTGTAAATATTGACTGTTTTAAAATATTCCGTCTTTTTCTTGTAGGAGAATTTGCTTCCGGGAATGAATTGCCTGATGTTGTCGTCTTCATCCAGCGTGACGACCGTGCCGTCCATCCAGCTTTCAAATTTGGCGACGAGGGCAAGGCTGGGATAAGGATGGTGGAGCAGGGCGTCAATAACGGAGTCTTCAAAAATCAGGTCGGATTCAAAGAGCAGCGTATCGTCCTGAAGCAGGTGTTCCTTGGCCAGGTACAGGGAATAGATATTGTTGGTGCTGGCATACAGGGGATTGTCCACGTATTCCACAGGGGTGGAAATGTCCAGCCGGGAAAGGAAGGTTTTGAGTTTTTCTCCCTCATAACCCGTAACGATCACGATTTTTTCCAGAGACGGGGAAAGGCGGTCCAATTGTTTCATCATGCGTTCTATCAGCGTCACTCCGTTGACCTGAATCATGCACTTGGTGTTGTTCCGGGTGAGCGCTCCCAGCCTTTTACCCATTCCGGCCGCTAAAATGATCGCCTGCATAAGTACTCTAATTTTTCTTCAGAACTTGATAAAGAACTGGAAACTATGTTTAACGGATTGAGCATCCGCCGTCAAAATAAAAATTTCTGTAAGAATATGTTAATGGGATATTACCCGGGCAAACAGAAAAGACCGTCTTTTATGTTTCATCGCAAGCCTGTTATTTTTCATTGATTTAGCTTTGGGCAAAATGGGGGAAGCGCTTAACGGATGCTCAATCCGCTTGTTGCCAGTACAGAGGAAAGGGTTGGATAAGGTTTGTCCGCCATTTTGGAAAAAACAGCTTTAAGATCATGGAACGGGTGTTTTTCCTCGAAAAGGGAGACTTGTTTTTCATTGACTTGTAAAAAGTGGGGGATAAGGTTCTGGTTCTGCCGGATGTGCTTTCCTGGAAAAATGAAGCATATCCCGCGTGTTTTTGACCAAATTTACCTGCGATGAAGCTGCCATCATTCATTACCGCCGGAAGAACTGGAAAATTAGTAAGGGGAAAGCATTGGTGGGTGACGGAAGTCCGGTGCTGCGGCCTGAACGTGCTTTCTTCCTGCACGGACAGGAAAAAGCGTTTCATCCGTTTTTTCGGTATTCCGTGCGGACGGTTCAAGGTGGGCCGGGAAGGTGAATCCTCCCAATTGGGCAAACTGGTAAAAGCTACCGTCCGGGCCGAGGAGATGCCCCAGGCGTCCGGAGTGCTGAGGATTGTGCAGCAGGCCATGACCTGTTTTTTGAATGAAGTGGCCGGAATTCTTGAGGAGGGCGGTTATCAGTACTGGCTGGATTTCGGGACGCTGCTGGGCGCGGTGCGGCTCCGGGGCTTTATCCCCTGGGATGACGACCTGGATATTTCCATGCTGCGTGAAGATTATGAAAGGTTGAGGGCGAACGCCGCCGGGCTGTTCGGTTCGCGCGGTTTCTCCGTCAGTATGGATCCGTTCATCCAGATAGGGTTGCCGGGCACGTTGTGCAATGTGGACATTTTCCCGTATGACACGGCCCCTGCCGCGTGGTCTCCGGATGCACCTGAGGAAAGGGAGTGGCTGCTGCGCGGTTACAAGGCATCCGGAATGCTTGATTATGAGGCAGATTCCTCCTGCCGCTACCGGACTCGGTGTTCCTATGAGGAAAAGATGGCGATCCGGGACCGGGTGGTGATGGGAGGACGGCGGCCGGCGGATGGAGGAAATATTTTCCTGGGATTTGAGATTCCTTTTGCCGGCCCGTGCCGCCATTCCTTCCGCCATGAATGGCTGTTTCCGCTTTCCCGCGTCCGGTTTGAGGGAA